>OJMH01003703.1_pt1 | contig 11006 bp, 6 predicted proteins | sample 1597111 | NCBI WGS metagenome assembly OJMH01 (sample SAMEA2452115, study PRJEB22498) | human gut metagenome
CTGTCGGTTTATTTTAATGTAAAAGATGACAATCATCCGCCGGTACATTTTATGCTGTTGCATACCATGAGTTCTGTCTTTCGGGGAACATTGTCACCGTGGCTTGGATGCAGCATCAATCTGGTCTGTCTGGGAATTACATTGTGGCTTTTACTGCGGCTGGGGAGACAGCTGGCAGATGTGTTTTCCCTGGAAGGAAAGGGAAGACAGCTGGGGATCCTGGCGGTGCTTCTCTATGGAATGAGTACCGGAGCACTGGCTACGATGCTGCTGATCCGTATGTATGGGCTGCTTTCCTGTCTGTGTGTCGCCCTGTTTTCCGTCCATGTGGAAAAATGGAAGAATAACGGATTTGACAAGAAAAACAAGGGCCTTATCGCTATTACGGTGCTGGGTTTCCTGACACAGTATTTTTTCCTGTTTTACTGCCTTCTGCTGGCGGCGGTTACCGCAGTGATCCTGCTGTACCGGCACAGGAACAAAGAATTATGGTGCTATATCCGGTCCATGGTGATCGCTGCAGTGATCGGACTGGTATTGTTCCCTTTTGCAATTTCGGATGTGTTCTCCAGCGGAAGAGGGACGGAAGCGCTCGGCAATCTGGCCTCCGGATTTGCCGGTTACGGACAGAGACTGGCTGCATTTGGCAGAATTCTGGCGGATCGGACAGTGGGAGCGCCTCTTCTGACCGGCGGATGTGCCGCCGGCGCATTCCTCCTTCTGGGAAAGCTGTATCTGAGCTTCCGGGCCGGGAAACAGGAACAGAAAGGTGAAAATTCCGGAAGAGATGCGGCCTGGATGCTGATGGTGCCGGTGGCCGGATATTTTCTGCTGGCATCCCGCATGTCACCGTATCTGGTGGACCGCTATATTATGCCTTTGTTTCCGTTTGTGGCATTGCTGCTTGCTTTGCTATTGTGTCTCCTTGGAAAAAAACTGACAGAGATCTCCGGATGGAAAGAACAGATCGTGGGAGGCATGCTGGTGCTGTTGCTCGTGGTGGTACAGGGGCTGCGGCTTGCGGCCTATGATGGGGAATACCTCTATCAGGGATATGCCAGACAGGAAGCATTGGCGGAAGAATATGAGGAGTTCCCATGCATCTGCGTTTATGCGGGAGTGGGCTATTATGAGAACCTGCCGGAATTTATGCGTTACACCAAAACTTTGCTGGTAACGGCAGAGGAACTGAAGGAACGTAAGGATACGGAATCCGTGGAGGCACTGGACCGGGTGATCGTATTGATCAAACCGGGTGTGGATAAAGAAGCAACAGTGTCTGTGCTCCGGGATAAGTATGGTTATACGTCGGAGGAACTTCTGCTTTCGGAAGGCGTGCACGGAGATATGATATATATGTTTTCCAGATAAGGAATGAAATGATAAGAAGACAGAAATGAGGTTGAAACATGATCGCAGTTCGTTTGCTGTGGCTTGCCGTTCTGCTGGTAGCGATACCGGCATGGGTGGGAAATTGTTTTTTAAATGTGGATAAACCCTGTAGAAATCCGGTATTTCTGTGGATTAGCGGTCAGATGCTGCTATGGGCGGGATTTCAGGTGATCTGTGTGCCGGTGATCCTGTTGGAAGGCCGTATGTGGATGGTGACCGTAGCTTATTGCGGCTACATCCTGGTTCTGCTGGCAGCGGCAACGGTCCGGTATTTCCGGCAGTCTCGTACTCTGCGGGCAGTCCGGGAAGCAAAGCCGGAGAAAGCAGAGATTATTTTGTGGGTGTTGGCTGGTGTGCTTTTGCTGGTGCAGTTGGTATTGGCAGTGCTGATGGTCTACGGTGATGGTGACGATGCCTATTATGTGGCAATCTCCGCAGCGGCAGAGGAATCCGGCAGGATGTATCAGAAGATCCCTTATACGGGAATGCATACGGAACTGGATGTGAGACACGGGCTGGCACCTTTTCCCATCTGGATCGCATGGCTAGCCCAGATGACCGGCATCGCTACGGTGATCGTGGCGAAGACTCTGGTGCCGGTCGCTCTGATCTCCATGACTTACGGAGTATTCTATCTTCTGGGAAGCAGGGTATTATTCGCAGGAGAGGGCGCATACCGGAAGAAATGGGCGTTGCCTGCATTTTTACTCTGTACGGAAGTGTTGGTGCTTTTCGGAGATTATTCTTATTATACTGTAGAGAATTTTATGATTGCCAGGAGCAGACAGGGGAAGGCTGCATTGGGAAGTATCCTGATCCCCATGATATTTTTCCTGCTGCTGACACTGCTTCGAAAAATACAGGAAGAACAGAAGATCACTTTCGGTTTCTGGGTGCTGTTGGGATCTGTGATGACGGCCTGCTGTCTGGCCAGTACCATGGGAGCATTGCTGGCATGCATGCTGGTGGGAACGGCCGGGCTCTGTGGTGCGGTCAGTTACAGAAAATGGAAACTCATACTGCCATTGATCGGCTGTTGTATTCCCTGCATTGTGTATGCCGGAATGTATTTGCTGTTGGGATGATAGGACCGGAGGAGAAGAATGGATGCTTTAAAGCTGTTTCAGGAATATATGGGGACCGGACTGATCGTTCTGTGGTTCCTGGTGAGTCTGCTGTATCTGTGGCTCACAGAGAAAAGAAAATATATCCGGGTGATGTTTCTTTATGTGCCGTTAGTATTGCTGCTTGTCTTTTTTAATCCGCTGGTGGCGAAGATCGTCTCTCAGATGGCGGATGGGGAAATCTATTACCGGATCCTGTGGTTGTTGCCTGTGACACCGGTGATTGCTTTCGGTACGGTGCAGCTTTGTGGAAAACTCGCCGGTAGAAAAAGATATGTGGGGATAACGTTGGCTATTGTGCTGTTTACGATATCCGGCAGTCTGATCTACAGGAATCCCAATTTTCAGAAGGCGGAAAATGCGTATCATGTACCTCAGAGCGTTGTGGATATCTGTGATACCATTGAGGTTCCGGGCAGAGAAGTCATGGCGGCATTCCCGGGAGAACTGCTGCAGTATGTGAGACAGTATTCCAATGTGATTTGTATGCCCTATGGCCGGGACATTATGGTGAGCAAGTGGACGGTGCAGAATGATCTTTATGATGTTATGGAGCAGGAGGTCATTGATGCACAGGAGCTGGCAGAACTGGCCAGAGAAGAGGCCTGTGCCTATGTGATCCTGTCGGAAGATAAAAAACTGGTGGGGAAGATGCAGGATCAGGAATTTGAAGAATTCGGAAGAATGCACGGATATGTGATCTACAAAGATTCCACAGTGGATCTGTATTACTTTATGAAGGAATGAGATTTCAGGGAAAAACAAGTGGCTCCCGGAGCAGCAAAGTAACTGGCTGCTTCGGGAGCCTTTTTTGACCGGAATTATTTTTCCTGGGATGCATAATCCTTGGAATAGTAATTCAGGAAGTATTCAAAACGTTTGGCGATGAGCTTACGTCCTTTTACATTCAGGTGCAGATTGTCGACAAGATATTCATCGGCATTGTCTTCGGTAATGCTGCCGTACAGGTTATCCATGAAGGATACGCTGTGGATATTGGCGGAGTAACATTCCTTGATCACATAAGTGGATAAGACATCACGGCCGTTGTAAATATACATATCGGAGCTTACATAGTCGCCGTTCTCATCCACAGCATATGCATAGGTCGGAGACATAACGATAATGCGGATCTGGGGGTAATAGTTCTGCAATACTTCAATGCTGGCCTCCAGATTGCCGGTAAACTGCGTGGGATCCGTGGGATTCTCATCACTGTACATGGCATTGCCGGACAGATAATCGGTAGCATCATACATAATGGCAACGGTGTCGATCGTGTTGAAATCCAGAGTTTTCAGTGTGTTGATTACTTCCTCTGCTTCGGCCGGTGTCTTGTCGCCCAGAGCATTGGCTGCATCGGTGTAGTAGCCATCCAGAGGAACCCCAACGGCCAGGTTCACCAGCCAGTAGAGACAGTAAGCATCCATGGGGGCAACGGTGGGGTCGTAGTTTAACTGCTGTGCAGCAAGGTAACTTCCGCTGATGGAACAGTTATAAACGGTGGTATCGGTCTCTTTGGCGATCAGATTGGCCAGATTGTCGGAAGAGTCCCTGTCATCTGCGAAGGGAGCATTTCCGAAGACAACGATATTGGAAGCATCATTAATGATCATCTGACCGTTTTCGTCGGTCAGGGGAAGGATGGAATCCCAACTGTCGTCGTAGGAACCCTGTCCGTCCTTGAAGATGTCGGACTGGCTGATCCTCTGTCCCCAGTGTGTGACGCGGTATCCTACCACGCCGACAACAATAAGAAGCACGAGAGCAAACAGTACGTGAAAATTCAGAAAGCGCCGGATACCGGCAGGGGCCGCAGACTCTTCGCCCTCAGGGATTTCTTCATCGGCATCTACGTAAAGGTCTTCTATGTCGTCATCGGAATCGGTATGGAAATTGTGCACAGAACCGGAACGAGTATTCCCGGAATGGAAATTACCAGAATCTGTGTCTTGCATTGTGTCGTTTTCCAGATCTACAATCTCAATATCCGGCATGTCATTCACAGAAGATGCGTGGATATTATGGTTGTTATTGTTTCGTTTCATGTATTCTCTCCGTTTCAGGTAATTCAATAATGTAGTGGTAAAAAGAGTTATATTGATTTTACTATTATACGAAAAGAAAGTCCATAATATTAGAAAGATTTAAGAAATTCTGAAGAAATGGGTGAATGCCTTGATGTGGGGAAAATACAATGCTATAATGTTACGGAATTGTTACACCGAGAATTATGAGCAGAAGGGATAGATCAGATGAAAAAATTATTTAACCATACAAAACGTCCGGACCGTAACTGGGAAGAAGACGTACAGGATGGTTACGATTGGGACGAGGAAGAATATACCGGAGAAGACGACGGCGAGGAATACTATGCCGATGAAGAAGAGTATCCGGAAGAGACTGACGGCGAAGAGTACTATGCCGATGAGGAAGGGTACACCGGAGAAGACGACGGCGAGGAATACTATGCCGATGAGGAAGAGTACACCGGAGAAGAAGACGGTGAAGAGTACTATGCCGATGAGGAAGAGTACACCGGAGAAGAAGACGGTGAGGAGTACTATGCCGATGACGTGGAGTACATCGAAGAGAGTGACGATGAAGAGTATTATGCCGACGAGGATTACGAGGAAGAGCCGGCTCCCACGGGCAGGAGAAAGACCGGGGGCAAAAAGCAGGGCGGAATCGCTGTAATCTGGACAAAATTCCTGAACCTGAGTACCATGGACCGGATCATGGCAGCTACCGGAGTGGCGGTACTGATTCTGGCTATCGTGACCGGAAGTGTCTATGCCAGTGCCCGGGCAGTGGATGGACAGGTATCGGAGTTCGTCAGCGTGGGAACACAGCTGGACGGCATCCAGATGATCGGTGAGCAGGGACTTCTGGCAGTGGCAGACGCACAGATGGCAAAGATCGCGGCAGCCAATGCAGTAGAAGAGGATACAGAAGAACAGAAAGAATATGAAGAGGCAGAGTACACCAACGGCGGTACGGTAGAACTGGAGCTGGTCTCTGTACAGAAGGATCTGAAGATCAAATTCAACAATAAAAAGACCGGCAAGCTGATCTCCAATGTACCCTTCAGCGTAACCATCACAGATCCAAACGGCAAGACCGAGACCTGGACCGATGACGATATGGACGGTATTATCTATAAAAAGGGTATTACGCCGGGGAATTATTCCGTAGCGGTAAACGCACTGACGGATGATAAATACAAGGACTATGTTCTGCCGACAGCAGCACAGAAAGTAGAAGTAAAGAAAGACATCGCCTATAAAAAGGTCGATGTCTCCAATGAGATCAAGAAAGAATCTGAGATCAATGCTGCAAAAGAGGATACACAGATCAAGGATACTACTGTAGAGTCCACACTGCAGGATACTGTGCAGTGGGTGGCAAGTACCGCGACTGCCAATACTTATAAAGAAGTATCCAAGGATACCATTACCGATCCGGAGACCGTAACGGTGGCTTACAGCGGTAAGTTCCTGCGGATGGCAGAAGTGTCTCCTACAGCAGAACCAACAGCGGAACCGACAGCAGAACCTACAACAGAGCCCACAGCAGAACCTACAAAAGAACCGACAGTATCCCCGACTGCAGAGCCCACAGCGACTCCGACAGTACCCCCGACGGCAACAGCAACCCCGACAGCGGCCCCTACGGCAACCCCGACAGCGGCCCCTACGGCAACCCCGACAGTGGCCCCTACGGCAACTCCTACAGCGACTCCTACGGCAACCCCTACGGCAACTCCGGCGGCGACAATTACTCTGGATAAGACGGCAGTGACGACTTATCCGAAGGCAACGGATACAGTTACCGCAAAAGTCAGCGGAAGTGGAACCGTAAGTGCGGCTTCCAGCGATACCGGTATAGCAACTGTGGCTGTAAGCGGCAAGACCATTACTATCACCGGCGTGAAAGCGGGAAGTGCTACGGTAACGGTAACGTATACAGAAGGCAGCAACAAGGTGGAAGCCAAGTGCACAGTAACAGTAAAGGCTTCCAATGCAAGAGAAGATAAAACTACCAGGCTGAAAGACAAGAGCGGTGTACAGCTGTATGTGCAGGATGGTGACAGCTATCGTGAAGCAGTCTATGCGGATTACTTTACTGCCTCTAAGTTCTTTATCAAAGGTGATGTGAAATACACCGGATGGCAGACACTGGACGGAAAGCTTTATTTCTTTACAGCGGATGGCAACAAGGTTACCGGAGAACAGGTCATTCAGGGCGCAAAATACAATTTTGCCAGTGACGGATCTCTGGTAGTTGGTTCCGGCACCATGGGAATCGATGTGTCCAAGTGGAATGGGAAAATTGACTGGAACGCCGTGAAGAATTCCGGTGTCAGCTACGTGATCATCCGTGTGGGTTATCGCGGTTCCTCTCAGGGAGCACTGATCGATGACCCTACCTTCAAGACCAACATCAAGGGAGCTACGGCAGCAGGACTGAAAGTGGGTGTATACTTCTTTACCCAGGCAGTGGATGAGGTCGAGGCAGTACAGGAAGCCTCCATGGTACTGGACCGTATCAGCGGTTACAAGATTTCCTATCCGGTATTCCTGGATGTGGAAGGAAGCGGCGGAAGAGGTGATAAGATCGATTCCGCTACCAGAACGGCAGTATGTAAGGCATTCTGCAATACCATTCAGAATGCAGGATACACCGCAGGTGTGTATGCCAACAAGACCTGGCTCAGCCAGAAGATGGATGCAAGTGCACTGAGTGGCTACAAGATCTGGCTGGCCCAGTATGCAGCAGCACCCACCTACACCGGACGCTATGATCTGTGGCAATACAAATCCACAGGAAAAGTCAGCGGCATCAGCGGCAATGTGGATCTGAACCTCAGCTACCTGGGATATTAACATCAGCAATGACCAGCCGGTGAGACTGCTTGCAGGCGGAACCGACTGGCCATTAGCTGATGAAACACACATGAGCATGTAGGACGATAGTCCGGAATGCGAATGTGTGTCACGGGTCCGAGAGCACGAAGTGCGGAGGAGCCGTGTTAATACCCAGAGCTGCGAATGCCAATAGCCCGGAATGCGAATGTGTGTCACGGATCCGAGAGCACGAAGTGCGGAGAAGCCGTGTTGATATCCTGCTTGTTTTATGGTAAAATATCTCTATCTATAACAAAAAATGTGCGCTGTGCGCAGAACGGAGAAAAAATGAGAACTTATCTGGTAACAGGAGGGGCCGGTTTTATCGGTTCCAACTATATTCATTACATGTTTAAAAAATACGATAATGAAATCCGTATCATCAACGTGGATGCACTGACCTATGCAGGCAATCTTGAGAATCTCAAGGACGTGGAGAAGCGTGAGAACTACACCTTTGTCAAGGCTAATATCTGTGACAAGGATGCCATCAGCAAAATTTTCGCAGAGAATGATATCGACCGTGTGGTACATTTTGCGGCAGAAAGCCATGTAGACAGAAGTATCCGCAACCCGGAGATCTTCGTACAGACCAATGTCCTGGGTACTGCAGTGATGCTGAACTGTGCCAAGGCAGCCTGGGAGCTTCCCGATGGCAGCTTCAAAGAAGGCAAGAAGTTCCTGCATGTATCTACAGATGAGGTCTACGGATCTCTTCCCGATGATGACAGTGCATTCTTCTATGAGACCACTCCGTATGATCCCCACAGCCCTTACTCCGCAAGTAAGGCAAGCTCGGACATGCTGGTGAAGGCATATATGGATACCTATCATTTCCCTGCCAACATTACCAACTGCTCCAACAATTACGGTCCTTTCCAGTTCCCTGAGAAGCTGATCCCTCTGATCATCAATAATGCATTGCATGGCAAAAAGCTTCCGGTCTACGGTGACGGTAAGAACGTCCGTGACTGGCTGTATGTGGAAGACCATGCTAAGGCTATCGATATGGTACAGGAACAGGGAAGACTGTTCGAAACCTACAATGTGGGCGGACATAATGAGAAGCAGAATATCGAGATCATCCACATTATCATTGAGACTCTGCAGGAGATGCTTCCGGATTCCGATCCCCGCAAGGCACATATTAACAACGACCTGATCACTTACGTGGAGGATCGTAAGGGACATGACAGAAGATATGCCATTGCACCGGACAAGATCAAGGCAGAGATCGGCTGGTATCCCGAGACCATGTTCAAGGAAGGCATCCGCAAGACCATCGCCTGGTACTTCGAGCATGAAGACTGGATGAATAATGTGACCAGCGGTGATTACCAGAAGTACTACAATGAGATGTACGAAGAAAAGTAAAGAATACCTGTTAAATGGGAACGATGAACGTCGTTCCCATTCGGTGTGTTAAAAAACAAGTAAAAAGAAGCCCGAAAAGGGCGGATCGGAGGACGAAATGAAAGGAATTATACTGGCGGGAGGTTCCGGAACCAGACTGTATCCCCTGACAAAAGCGATTTCCAAGCAGATCATGCCGGTGTACGATAAACCCATGATCTATTATCCCCTGTCAACACTGATGCTGGCAGATATCAGAGAGGTATTGATCATCTCCACCCCAAGAGACCTTCCGGTATTTCAGGAATTGCTGGGAGACGGCAGCCAGCTGGGCATGCACCTGGAATATGCGGTGCAGGATCAGCCCCGCGGGCTGGCAGATGCCTTTATCATCGGTGCGGATTTCATCGGTAATGACAGAGTGGCACTGGTACTGGGAGATAATATTTTCTACGGACAGAGCTTTTCCGCAGTATTGCGCAGAGTAGCTGCCAGAGAAAAGGGCGCAACTATTTTCGGCTATTATGTGCGTGATCCCAGAGAATACGGTGTAGTGGAATTTGATGAGAACGGCAAGGCACTTTCCATCGAGGAGAAGCCGGAGCATCCCAAGAGCAATTATGCGGTTCCCGGACTGTATTTCTATGACAATGCTGTAGTGGAGATCGCAAAGAATGTAAAGCCCTCTGCAAGAGGAGAGATTGAGATCACCAGCATCAACAACGAGTACCTGAACAGAGGCAGTTTACAGGTAGAGACACTGGGAAGAGGCTTTGCATGGCTGGATACCGGCAATCATGATGCCCTTCTGGATGCGGCAGATTTTGTGGCGGCTTTCCAGAAGAGACAGGGTCTGTACATTTCCTGTATTGAAGAGATCGCTTTCAAGCGAGGATTCATTGACAAAGAGCAGCTGCTTGCTCTGGCAGAGCCGCTGCTTAAGACGAACTACGGAAAATATCTGGTAGAGGTAGCAAATGGACTCTAAGCTGCGGAAAATGGCGATTCTGGCCTCCATGGCGGTGATCCTGCTGGTGGCACTGCTGGTCATGTATGTCAACAGGGAGCAGTTTACGGCAGCTTCCGGACCGCCGGCATCCGGCACTCAGAATGCCGGAGCGGGTGACAGTGCATCTCCGGCGGAAAATGGCGATCAGGCAGAAGAGACGGTCTCACCGGATGGTCAGATCGGCAATGATCTGAAGGCATTTTTAAAAGATAATACGTTTTTTGATCAGGAAGTAAATCCAATTCTGGAAGCTGCAAAGGATAACAGCAACCGTCTATCTCTGGTAGCCACCTCCATAGAAAAGGATCTGCGGATCCAGATCGTGGACAACGAAGGAAGTCCGGTGACCGGGGAGAGCTTCTACGTACGACTGGACGGTTTGGGAGATTACAAGGATCTGGATCAGGACGGTATCATTTACATTGGAGATCTGGATTCCGGAGACTATTATATTGAGCTCCTTCCCATTGAGGGATATAAGGTTCCGGTCAGTGAGACAAGAGTTCATGTCAAGGATAAAGTGGAGTATCTGGCCATTGACGATATTTCCCTGTTGATCAAGACGGAGGATGAAGTGGATGCAGAAGCCGAGGACAGCGCCGTGGCAGGTGCTCTGGCAGATGCGGACAAGACAGAGATCCAGAAGCTGCAGACCACGTCCGGTAACGCAAAGGTCGGTATCGATGTCTCCAAATGGAACAAGGAGATCGACTGGGATAAGGTGGAAAACGCAGGAGTGCAGTTTGCCATTATCCGTGCCGGATACCGCGGTTCGGTAACCGGAAGCCTGGTGGAAGATCCCATGTTCGTGACGAACATGAAGGGTGCACAGGCCGCAGGAATTCCGGTGGGCGTATACTTTTTCACCCAGGCTGTGGATGAGAAGGAAGCTGTGGAAGAGGCTTCCGCGGTGATCGAACTGATCCGGGATTACCGGCTGAACTATCCGGTATTTATCGATACCGAAGGTGCGGGCGGTAACGGCCGTGCGGACAGTCTGGATGCGGAGACCAGAACACTGGTATGTGAAGCGTTCTGCAGGACCATAGAAAATGCCGGATACACGGCGGGTGTCTATGCCAGCCGTAACTGGTACAACAATAATCTGCAGACAGCAAGACTGGAAAACTATCATATCTGGCTGGCAGAGTATCGCAGTGTTCCGTTATATCAGGGATATTATAAGACCTGGCAGTATACCTCCAAGGGAAAAGTGGACGG
>OJMH01003706.1_pt1 | contig 10998 bp, 6 predicted proteins | sample 1597111 | NCBI WGS metagenome assembly OJMH01 (sample SAMEA2452115, study PRJEB22498) | human gut metagenome
CTTCGAGCGGCTCTAAGGTCATGCAAGCGCGCTCTGTCGAGTTTGCGCGCAAGTACAACGTAGTTTTTGAAGTAAGATCGAGTTTTAACAACAATAGCGGAACGATAGTGAAAGCGGAAGTACCATCATTGGAAGGGCTCGTCGTAAGCGGCGTAGCCGTCGACAAAAATCAGACAAAGGTCACGATTTCGGGCTTGCCCGACAAGCCGGGAGCTGCGGCTGAAGTCTTTGAGGCCCTGGGCTCAAACGGCATAGGTGTTGATATGATAGTTCAAAATCTCGGCCGCGCGGGCATGGCAAACTTAACTTTTACGGTTGCCAAAGACGATGCTGCCAGGACGGAGAAGATTTTGCGCGACGTCTGCTCAAAGCTCGGCGCGCAGGTTTCGCTAACGGGCGACATAGCCAAGGTTTCGGTAGTCGGCATAGGTATGCGCTCCAACAGCGGAGTTGCCGCAACCTTCTTTACTACTTTGGCTAAGGCTGGGATAAATATTCAGCTTATTACGACAAGCGAAATTAAAATTTGCGTTGCGATAAGTTTGGATAGGGCGGACGAAGCCGCATGCGCCTTGCACACGGCATTCAATCTCGACAAGTAGTTTTGCGGCGAGTATTGCAATCCGCGTTTTATATTCAGACTTTGCGCGCAGCTTTTGCGGGCGAAGGTGTTTAATTTTTTTCTTGGAATATGCCCGATTATTGAAGATAGTCGGGCATAGCTTTTAATAAAGGTTTGCTATGGAATTTGTAAGTACGAGAGGTCTGGCCAAGCCGTTGAGTTTTTCGGAGGCAGTGATGGAGGGTTTGGCGAGCGACGGCGGTTTGTTTGTGCCGGCAGCGCTGCCCGACATAAGTGGGAAGTTGGATTCTTGGCAGGGCTTGGGCTATTCGGAGCTTTGCTTTGAATTTTTAAAGCTCTTTGCCGACGACATTCCCGAATCCGATTTGAGGGGCATAGTGGAGCGCTCATACAAAAAATTTGACGATGTCTCAATCGCGCCGCTGACAAAATTTGATGATAAGACTTGGCTTTTGGAGCTCTACCACGGGCCCACTCTGGCTTTTAAGGATTTTGCCTTGCAGCTCTTGGGCAATTTGTACGAGTATTTGCTGGCGAAGTCGGATAGGGTGATAAACGTTTTGGGAGCCACAAGCGGCGATACCGGAAGTGCCGCCATAAACGGATTGCTTGGAAAGGAAAACGTAAATATCTTCATACTTTATCCCAACGGCAGAGTTTCGCCGCTTCAGCAGCGGCAGATGACTTGCACGGGGGCTTCAAACGTCTTTCCCATAGCAATAGACGGGACCTTTGACGATGCGCAGGCAATAGTAAAGGAACTCTTTGGAGAGGCGGATTTCAAAGCGAAGTGGAATTTGGCTGCCGTAAATTCTATAAATCTTGCGCGCATACTTGCGCAGTGCGTTTACTATATTTATGCCGGCTTAAAATTTCCTAAGTCGCAGCGCGGGCTCGTAAAGTACGTGGTGCCAACGGGTAATTTCGGCAACATATTGGCCGGGTGGCTAGCGTATAAAATGGGAATGCCGGCGCGCGGTTTTTGCGTTGCGACAAATCAAAACGACATTCTTTACAGGCTCTTTAAAAGCGGTGTCTATGAGGTCGGCGAGGTAAAGCCGAGCTACGCGCCAAGCATGGACATTCAAGTTTCTTCAAACTTTGAGCGCTTCATCTACTTTATGGAAAATAAAGACTGCTCAAAGGTTCGCGAAATTATGGCGGCATTTAAAAGCGATGGAAAGTGGGTCTTTGATAATTTCGACGCTCAGAATTTTAGCGCCACAAAGTGTGAGGATTTGCAAATTGCTGAAAACATAGCCAGAGTTTACAAGCGTTACGGCAAGATTATAGATCCGCATACGGCTTGCGGTTTTCAGGATTTGGACGGCGGGGTGAATGTAATTTTATCTACGGCGCATCCTGCTAAGTTTCCGGAATTGATAGAAAAGACGGTGGGGGAAAGGCCGCTGTCGCCAATACTTGAGGCTTTGAAGGAAAAGCGGATAGAAAGAATATGTGCAGAGGCGTCTGCAAGCGAAGTCAAAAAAATAATAGAGTCCAGAGGAATAAAAAAATGAAATCAAAAATATTTACTTACGACACAACCTTGCGCGACGGTACGCAGGGAGAAGGGGTATCTATATCGGTGGCGTCCAAATTGCGCCTTGCCGAGAAGATGGATTCCTTTGGCATTGATTTTATAGAGGGCGGTTGGCCGGGTTCCAACCCGCGCGACATGGCGTTTTTTGACGAGGTAAAGAAGCTCAATTTAAAGCATGCAAAGATAGCTGCTTTCGGCTCTACGCGCAGAGCTAATATAGAGTGCAAAGACGACAATCAGCTAAAGCTTTTAATAGATTCCGGGACGGAGTATGTGACGATATTCGGCAAGACTTGGCTCTTGCACGTGGAGGAGGTAATAAAAACCACCGCCGAGGAAAACCTAAAGATGATAGAGGAAAGCGTCGCATTTTTGAGGGATAACGGGCGCAGGGTTATATACGACGCCGAGCATTTTTTCGACGGCTACAAGGATAACCCCGAATACGCGCTGGAGACATTGAGGGCTGCAATGAGGGGCGGAGCGGAGTTTATATGCCTTTGCGACACAAATGGAGGAACTATGGTCGAGGAGTTTAAGAGCATAGTTTGCGAAGTTGTGGAAGTTGCGGGTGAAGTGCCGGTTGCAGTGCACTGCCACAACGATAGCGGCCTTGCGGTGGCGCTAACGCTTGCGGGCGTCGAAAGCGGAGCTAGAATGGTTCAGGGAACTCTAAACGGCCTCGGCGAGCGAAACGGCAATGCAAATCTCTGCACGGTAATTCCAAATTTGATTCTAAAACTGGGCTACGATTTAAATTGCGCAGATAATCTCAAGAAGCTTAGGGATTTGTCTTTGTTCGTAGATGAGATGACAAATGTCAGAAGCGACTCGCGCCAGCCCTATGTTGGGGCGTCCTCATTTGCCCACAAGGGCGGGGTGCACGCGGATGCGGCAAACAAGGTAAAGCGCAGCTATGAGCACATTGCTCCGGAGCTTGTAGGCAATAAGACTAGGGTTCTTGTTAGCGACATGTCGGGCAGGGCGCTTGTCATGATGAAGGCGCGCGAGCTTGGAATGGATATAGACGCAAAGGATCCCCAGATAAAGAAATTCTTGGACGAGCTAAAACAGCTTGAATTTGCGGGTTACGGATATGAGGCGGCCGATGCTTCCTTTGAGCTTTTGCTTAGCAAATTTTTAAATAAGTACAGAACGCCCTTTGACGTTCGCTCTTATCGCGTTATGGTGGAGCGCGACGAAAGAAATCATGTTGTGCGTTCCGAGGCAACAGTAAAGCTCGATATAAACGGCACGATAGAGCACACTGTAGCAGAGGCCCACGGCCCGGTTGCGGCTTTGGATATGGCTCTCAAAAAGGCCCTGATAAAGCACTTCCCGAAGATTTTGGAATTGGAGCTTATAGACTTTAAGGTTAGAGTAATCGATAGCGGCTTGGGTGCAAACGCCATTGTGCGAGTTCAGATTGAATTTAAAGACGGTGATAAAATCTGGGGTACAGTTGGTGCTTCCGACAACATAATAGAGGCCTCTTGGGAGGCTTTGAAAGATGCTGTGGAATACAAGCTTCAGAAAATGTAGCATTAGTTATTGTATTTTGAAAAATACTGTGTTAGCTTGCTTGCATTGATTTCGGCGGCGGATTTTACTTATGGCTAAAAAGCTCATAGACCTAAAAAGTTACATAAAAAACCCCTTTCTCAGGGGGCTTTACGGCCTATTTCAGCGGCCTTTTGAATCCTTTATGGGGATTCGCGATCTAAACCGCTCCTACGATGTGCTGCGCAGCTTGTCGAGCGAGCGCAACTTCTTTGACAGGGCGCTTTCCTCCTTAGATGGCTCATATCAAGTTTCAGGCCACGAGTTAAAAAAGATTCCGAAGGAGGGTCCGCTTATTGTTGTTGCAAACCACCCGATGGGTGGCTTGGACGGAATTGTGCTTGGCGCTTTGCTCTGCCAGGTTCGCCCCGACGTAAAACTCTTGGCAAATTATTTGCTGGGGCATATGGAGGAGATTAAGCCTTGGCTTATTCCCGTAGATCCCTTTGGTGGAAACGCCGCGACAAGCTCCAACATATCGGCTATGAAGGATACTATAAGGCACTTGAAAAAGGGCGGCTGCATCGCAACTTTTCCGTCTGGCACTGTATCTTACTTCCAACCCCGCAACATGTCGGTTTCGGATCCCGAGTGGAATACAAACCTCGCCACCTTGGCGCGAAAGACGGGTGCTACCATTTTGCCTATATACTTCAGGGGCAGAAATAGCAATTTTTTCCAGCTTGCAGGGCTTCTCCACCCGCGCCTACGGACGGCGCTCTTGGTTAGGGAATTAGTTAGAAAGGCAAAGCGAGAAACCGTAAGGATGCGCATAGGCTCTCCGCTTTTGCCACGCAAAATAGCAGCTTTTGAAACTGACGAAGAGCTTACGGCTTGGATGCGCCTAAACACTTATATTTTAGCTCAAAAAAAGCTTGAGGAGGAGGCAAAGCGCGAGGCTCCGGCTGTTAATTCATTCTTTCAATTTGGGCATATAAAAAGTTTGTACAACAAGATTATGCCTCGCAAAAAGCCCATGCAGGATCTGATTTTGCCCATAGATCCGGCTCTCATGCAAGCTGAGATAGACGAGCTGCCGGAGTCTGCAAAGTTGGTGTCGGGTGAGAGGGTTTCGGTTTACGCGGCCTACGCATGGCAGATAAAGTGGACTATGCTTGAAATCGGGCGCTTGCGCGAAAAGACCTTTAGGGAAGTCGGCGAGGGAACCGGAAAGAGCGTAGATACGGACGAGTACGACCAGTACTACATGCACATATTCATGTGGGATAGCGAAAATAAAAAGATAATGGGCGCTTATAGGGTCGGGCATGTGGACAAAATCGTGCACTCGATTGGCCCTCAGGGACTGTATGCTACAACTCTATTTAAAATGCGCCCCGAGCTGCTTGAAAAGATGGGGCATGCGCTCGAAATGGGGCGATCATTTGTGACAAGCGAATATCAAAAGAAGCGCTCGACGCTCGCTATATTGTGGAGGGGCATCGGTGTGTATTTAGCGAGAAACCCTCAGTACAAAACTCTCTACGGACCTGTCAGTATTACTACGGAATACAACTCCATATCGAAAGATTTGATGGTTCAATTTTTGTCGCAACACAAGACTTCGGCGGACCTTGCCAAGTTTGTAAAGGCGAAGACCCCGCCAAAAGTTAGGCTAAATTACGACGACAAAAAAGCGATAAGCTGCGCCGGCGGCGACATAGACAAAATCTCCGCCTTGATATCCGAAATAGAGGTGGACAACAAGGGAATACCAGTTCTTTTAAAGCACTATTTGCGCCTGAACGGAGAGCTCTTGGCCTTCAATGTCGATAAGTCTTTCAACAACTGCATAGACGGGCTTATAATGGTTGATATGTGCAAGACAGACCCGAAGTTGTTGAAGTCTTACATGGGGCTAAAGGAGGCCATAGCCTACCGCAAGTACCACGGATTAGACACTCCGGAATTGGAGACGGAGCTAAAGTCGCAGGAGGAGGCTAATCGCCCCAAAGAGTCCTGACGTCTCTCTTATTTGCCCAACCCCATTTTTTGTCCGGAGTTTGCAACAGCAGGTAGTTGCCGTGCTCTCTTCTAATAACGGCGCTTCTCCCCTCAGGGAAGGCGACAGTTGCGGGCGCATTTGCGGCCGGAGATAGCTTTAGCATCGCGTCTTGCGAGATTGATATGGCAGTGCTTCGCATTTCGCTCCAGTATATTGTTCCGGCGCAAGATAGCGCAAAGGCAATTGCGCTTATGTAGCCCAAGAGCTTAAAGCGATTTTTGCCTTTTATAAAAAGGGGAATTAGTGCAAAGCAAAGCGCGCAGATCCAAAAGCTAGACACGGCAACAACAATCCACTCTCCGTTGCTGAGTTCGCCAAAGATTGTGTCAACGAGTGTTCTTTCACGCTCGTGCGTGCCTAGTTGAGATTTTAGCGAGGCAATATTTGCATTTGTCTCGGGGCTTCGCGGATTTATGTAGCGTGCGCGCTCGTAATTTAACATGGCAAGACCCGGCTTATTCTGTTTTAAGTAGGCGTTTGCCGCATTGTGGTAGGCGCTCGCATTCCCGCTGAGAGCTGCGCTTTTTTCAAAGTCCTCGGCAGCCTTTTGATAGTTTTGGGAGTTGTACGAGCGCGTTGCAAGGGCAAAGAGCTCGTCCGCACTCTGGGAAAATAGAGTCTGCGAAAGGCATAGTGCTATTAGGGTGAACGCTACTTTTGCGATATTTGCGAGCATATTTCCTCCAGTCTCTTGTATAAATTGTTCAATTCCGAAGTTTGCCTTACTTGGCCTCCGTAAGTGACGGCGTCGGCGCCTTCAAAGAATGTCTTTACATCGCTTAGTACTTCTTCTTCAAATTTTAGGTCAGCTAGAATTCTCTCGGCATCGCTAAGCGTAACAGCCTTTGCCTGCATGTTTCCGGCAAGCGAAATTGCATTCTGTAATCCGGAGCAAGCCGATTCAAAGAATTCCTTGGCTCTGCCGCCTTGCGCCGAATTTTTTGCACTTACTAGATCCGCCTTAAGAGCAGCTTTTGCCGCAACTCTCCTTGCGTACTCTGGGTCGTTCTCAAGGCGCAATTTCTTTCTTTTATATACCACAAACGCTATTAGCGCAGCCAATATTGCTCCCTGAAGAGCCCAAAACCAAGCGCTTCCGACAGCAAATATATTTGAGCTTCCGCCCTTATCTACGACGTCTAGTGGGTCGGGAAGCTTTTCGGGCTCGCTCTTTTGCGCTACTTTTTTTGCATAGCCCTTTGAGGGCGCAACACTAACTTTGAGGGGAGTGCTCTTTAAGGTTTTAAACTCTCCACTTGCAGGGTCAAAATAGCTTAGTTGCGCAATTGGGGTTGTCGGCAGGTCGGGCTTCTGAGGAATAATGGTGTACTCAAATGTTTTTGTGCCGTCGTTTGCATAGCCCGCTCCTGCATCTAAAAATGATGTCTTTGGCTTGTATTCCTTCCAACCGTCTTTTTCGATTAAATCGGGCGGCGACATGCGCTCAAAATTTCCCTTTCCGGAAACTTTGACTGTTAGCACGCATGGTTCACCAACGCTCAAGGAAGACTCGTCTATGCTTGAAGCCTCCATCTTAAATTCGCCAATAGCTCCGGAGAAATCGGCTGGCATACCCTCCTTGGGAAGCTCCAGCACATCGAGCTTTATGGGCTTCATGCTGCTTGTGAATTGATGAGGCTGTCCAAAACCTCTGAGCGAGAAAAATCCTCCGCCCATAGCCCTGCTTATGAGGACTCCATAAGCCTCAAACTGCAAGTCCAGCTTCCCCGCCTTAAGCGGAATTATGAGCGTATCAAAGTAAACCGTCGTTGAATTTCCATCGGCGGCGGGCTTTTCGTAGGGCTCCTTCTTAAAGCCTGCGCAGAAAAAGGCGTCGCTATCTTTGATTCTGGGTTCAAGGCCGTTTAGCGAGAATTCCGCGTCAAATATTTTTCTGTTAAACTTTACCGCAACTTTGCATTCGAGAGCTTCGCCTACGTAGAACTTTTCCTTAGGCAGCTCAACGCTTAAGTTTATTTCCTTATTTAAGTCTATGACTTCCTCTTGGGCCGGCTGAATATTGCGACGCGACATTCCGCCTCCGCCAAAGAGCTGCTCAAATTCTTCGAAGGGATCGCGCATGCGCGCCGAGCGTGTCTGCACATTTTGAGGTGCGTTGGGATCTGCCACAAGCTTTGCCGCGGCTATGTCGTAAACTTTGCCTCCGTCTTTCAATTGCCATGCCTTTATCTCGTATTCGCCGGCTTTGGCCGGAATGAAGTTGAAGGAGATTTGAGTCTCGCGCTGGGTGCCGCGCCCCGTTGACATAGTGAAGCGCTCCGAGCGGCTAGTGCCTACGAATTGCAAGCCGTCGGGAACAGGAATGTCAGATATGTCAATTTCCGGCGATGCGTCTTTTAGAGATATGACGTAGGCTGCCATTTCGTTGGGGCGGACGGTTTGCGGCTTAAAGCCGAGGGTCGTTACACTTTGAGCGAGCGCGCAAAGTGCGGCCATAGTTGTTAGGGTAAAAGTTAAGAATTTTTTCATAAATTACCAATCCTTGTAATTTCTATCTTCATAGCGGCGGCGCTGGTTGCCGTAGCGCTGAAGGGAAGTTTCTTTTCGTTGTCCTTGAGAGAATCCAAGACCTGGGCAGCCTCGCGGCGAGTCATAACACCCTCTGCTGCGCGGAAATCCTGATTTTCTTTATCGGCCTTTTCAGCAGCTTTCGCTGCGGCTTTTTGCTCTTGCTTTGCCTGCTCTTCTTTGCTCGCGAGCTCGCCTTGTTTTTCCTCCTTGCTTTGCTCCTGATTTTCTAAGCCGCTTTGAGTTGCCTGTTCGTCCTGCTTTTGTTCGGACTGGTCGGCTTGGGACTCGCTACCGGCGTCTTGCTTACTATCTTTATCGCCGTTTTTATCGGACTCATTCTCAGTATGTTCGCTTTGGGCGTTTTCATCTTTTGGATTTTTATCCGCCTTATCTTCGCTTTGCTCTTGGCTTTCCTTTTTATCTTGGCTGCCTTGGCTCTGCTGGTCTTGCGGATTGTTTTGCTGTTGCTTGTCGGCTTGCTGATTGTCTTTATTATCTTGTTTATTTTCGCTTGAATCTTGATTTTTGTCCTGCTGATTGTCCTTATTGTTTTGCTGGTTTTGGTTGTTCTGGTTTTGCTTATCCTGCTGATTCTGTTGATTCTGCTTATCTTGTTGATTCTGCTGATTATTGTTTTGCTCTTGGTTTTGTTGATTGTTTTGATTCTGATTGTTCTGATTCTGCTGGTTCTGGTTATTTTGATTATTCTGGTTATTTTCGTCGCGGATAAGCTTTTTTAATTCCTCTATCAACTTTTGCAAATCCTGCGCATACTTTTTTTGAGCCTTTTGTATTTCTTCAAATTGCTTGTCGAAAGAATTTAATTTTTCAATAGCCTTATTGCTTGCGTCTAGATTTTCCTTGGCGTCTTGAAATTGAGGGTCTAGCTCTATTGCATTTTCGTAGTTTTTGCGCGCAAGATTCGCCGCAGCTTCTATATTCTTTATAGAATTTACGAGCTCTCCTTGGCTCTTTGAGTTGTCTTCAATAGCCTTCTTAGCGCCCTCGCAGATTTGTACGGACTGCTTTAGCTGATCTTGCAAAGACTTTTCCTTTAACGCCTGCTCTCCGCCGGTCTTTAAAGTTTGCTGGGCTTTTTGCAATACGGGATTTCCCTGAGATATAGCGCCCTCCGCTTGCTTTACAGCTTCCAAGGCCTTGCCCTGCGCCTCCTCTATTGAGGGCGATTTTTCGCACAGGGCCTTTGCCTCCTCGTAGTTTGCATTCGCAATGTTGTAGTAGGCTTTAGCCTGCATTCCGAGGTCGTAGGACGTAGCTATAGATGCGTAAAAATCGTCTTTAGCCTTCTTTAAATCTTTGGCCTTAAATGCTTCTACGCCGCTATTAAAGAAGCTCTCCGGATCTGGGGTTGCCTGCGCTTTAGAATAATTTGGCGAAAGCAGCGCAAATGCGAGTAGGGGAGCTATAGACCTAGTTGCAAGTTTCTTTGCAAAGGCTCTCCTCGTTCCAAGCAGAAGCTCAAAGACGATAATTGCTATGGCTATCGCAAGCGGGATTTGAAATCTCTCTATCGCAACTTTCTTCATTCTTGAACTGAGCTCCGATTTTACCTCTTTTGAAATTCCGTTTTCAAATATTTCGTCCATTCCATTTTCGGCTAGCGATGCGTAAAAGCCGCCCGTAGCCTGCGCAACTTTTTTTAGCAAGTCTTCATTTAATACGCTGGATACAAGCTTCCCATTTTCGTCTTTTAGGAACGTCAAGTTGCCGCGCTCGTCGCGCACGGGTATTGGCTCTCCGGTTGTGCTGCCAACGCCCAGCGTAAAGATTTTTGCATTTTGCTCTTTTGAAATCTTTTCGGCGCGCGCTATGCCTGATGATTCAAGCTCCTCGCCGTCGCTTATAAGTATTATTATCTTTTGATTTTTTGTATTTGCTAGCGCCGCGTCGGCCTCGTCTATCGCCGCCGCTATGTTTGTGCCGCCGCGCTGGATTATATTTGTATCAAGCGCCTCCAAAGACATCTTGAAAGCTCCGTAATCCAATGTCACAGGGCATTGCAAAAACGCCTGTCCGCTAAATGCCACAAGGCCGACCCTATCGCCGTCAAGCCTGTCCAAAATATCTGAGATGGCAAGTTTTGAGCGCTCTAGGCGGTTAGGCTTTATATCTTCCGCCAACATGCTCTTTGAAGTGTCCAGGGCAAAAACTATGTCTAGGCCAACGTGCCTTTGCTCCTCCCACTTGTAGCCCCACTGAGGGCGGGCGAGCGCAAGCAGCATAAACATTATCGCCAAAGCTACGCACACTCCCTTTAGCCAAACTTTAAATTTGCTTAAGTTTACTTCAAGCGACGGCAGCAAATTTAAAGCCGCAAACTTTGACAGCAACGCCTTCCTTCCTCGCTGCAGCGATGCAAATACCGCAAGGTACGCGAAAAATGAAACTATCGCGACAATCGCCAATATTGGATATGCAAAACTCATGGTAAAGTCCTATATCTTGTGTGTGCCAAAAATCTCTCGAGCAGCAGAAGTGCTAGCGCAAGCCAGAGAGGGTAGGCGAACAGCTCTTCGTATTCGGTGAAGTTTTTAATTTTTACATTCGTCTTTTCAAGGGAGTCTATGCGCTTGTAAATCGACTGCAAGTCGGCGTAGTCGTTTGCGCGGTAGAATTGGCCCCCGGTAATTTCCGCAATCTTTTTGAGCGCGCTTTCATCTATTTGGCTCTGGGCGCTGCCGCCGAAAATCGGGGTTCCGCTTCTGTCGCGCATAACTCTGCCTGCTCTGTCCATGGAGGCAAAGGGAACTACTC
>OJMH01003712.1_pt1 | contig 10982 bp, 8 predicted proteins | sample 1597111 | NCBI WGS metagenome assembly OJMH01 (sample SAMEA2452115, study PRJEB22498) | human gut metagenome
GTATTATATACACTATATATTTTGTAGGATTTTGTAATAGTTTCGTAATTTTTTTGTAATATTTTATTGTGGTTTATAATCTATGTATTATATCTTTCTTCCTTTGTTTGTCTGGATTTGTTTGTTTTATTGTTACGATTATTTTACATAAAAATTACAAAACCATTACTTTTTTGGCTTTTATGTAACCTTGTTTTCTTTTAATTATTACAAAAGTACTTCCTGTGGAAACTGTGGATAACTCTGTGAATAATTGTTAAATGTACATTTTTTGTTCACAGTTTATTCACAATTAATTTTTAGTAATGTTGTTATGTTATCTATTATATATTTTTTTTACTATTTATGTGTACTCTTTATTGTAAATTTTGTCTTCTATCTTTTTTATGTAATTTTATGATCTGATCTGCGATCCAATCAGATTCCTCTTCTGAAGTATCTCCGTGATAATAAAGCACTGAATTTTTGCTATGACACATTGGCAGAAGGTCCTTTTTCATACGATTTTTATTCTTATCGATCAGTGAATTGCATACCGATAAGATCTGAGGAGTAGAACGATAATTTTCATTCATCATGATCGTTTTAACATCAGGGAAAGCTTTGTCAAAATTAAGGAGATAGTTGATATCTGCACCACGCCAGGAATAGATCGTCTGATCTGGGTCTCCTACAATAAAGAGGTTTTTATGATATCCGCATAAGACTTTCATTAATTGATATTGAATCTTATCAATATCCTGGAACTCATCGATCATGATGTATTCCAGACGTTTCTGCCATTTTAAACGGATTTCTTTATTCTTTTCAAAAATATAAAGAGAAAATTTCAAAAGATCATTGTAATCGAGACCAAAACATTTCTTCTCCTGATATAAATATCCATAAAAAATGATATCATTCACATCGGTAGCCCCCAAATATTTTTGCCGTAATGTATCAAGGGACATTGTGATCAGATCAAGATAATAATTAGGATATCGTTCTAATTTATACATCTCGATCATATCTCTTGCCTTTGAAAATGTCTTATGACGAAGTGTAAGTCCGCGTTCCTCATAAATGATCTTTAACATAGAATCAATATCCTGATTGTCTAAAACAAGAAAATTCTTTGGATATTGTACGGCATGGGAGTCTTCCTGTAGAATGGATACACAAAATCCATGGAAGGTATTAATATAACCAGTATCGTTATCAGCAATGAGATTATGAATCCGATGTCTCATTTCGTTAGCAGCTTTGTTTGTGAAAGTAACACAAAGGATATTGCCTGGCAAAATTCCAATTTCGTTAACCAAAAAGGCAAATCTGTGAGATAACGCTCTGGTTTTTCCAGAACCGGCCCCTGCGATCACTCGGATAAAACCTTCTGTAGATGTAACAGCTTCTAGTTGTGCTTGGTTTAATTGGCATAATAATTGATCCAAAATAAAATTCCTCCCGTATATATGTTCGATTAATCCTATTATAACGAAATGACAGCAGAAAGACAAGGCTCTATCAAACGTCATAATTTGAATAGATGTTTGATAGAGCTTTTACATAAAAACCTCTTTCTTTCGCAACTGTTTGCATTAAAAAAAGGAATGGTTATGTAAAAAATTGCACTTGCATTAAAGCAGTATTGCAGATAACATAAGAATAGTAATAATACTTGCATTAGAACACGCAGAAATGAAGAAACTGATAATAAAAGCAAAAAGGAGTCTCCTATGGATTATCAATCATACCTATCTCACAATGTAGCTGTCAACCTAAAAAGAATTCGAACTTCCAAGGGCATGAGTCTTGATGTACTATCAGAACAAACAGGTGTTAGTAAAAGTATGTTAGCTCAGATTGAGAAAGGAACAGCAAATCCATCGTTAGGTGTTTTAGGAAAGATCACAAGCGGATTAAGAATCGAATTCCAAGAATTAATTGATGCTCCGCCAATGGAATCCTGCCTTGTAACACCAGATCAGATGACACCAACAAAAGAAATGATCGGTGAATACAAAGTATGGACATGTTTTCCATATGAAGATAATCACCAATTAGAGATTTACCGCATTGATATCGAACCAGGGGGCAAATATATCAGTGGCAGCCATGGAGAGAAGACAAGAGAATATCTTTCAGTTACAGATGGAGAACTTACGATTGAGTGTGGTGAAGATGTTCAGAAGATCACAAAAGGGGAAATCTATCGATTTGAAACAGATAAAAAACATAATTATAAAAATGAAACACAACAAAAGACAAGTTTTATCTGTGTGTTTGTAGATTATCGGTAAGTATCATACGGAAGTAGTAAGATGATAAAATGATATGTTCAATATAATGGACAGATGTAATATATAATATTTTACAAAAAAATTAAAAAACAATAAAACACTAAGAAAAAATATACAATATAATAATAAAATATATTATAAAAGATAAAAATAAAGAAATTTCAAAAAATAACAAAGATATATTGACAATTCAATCCTCTAGTGTTATTGTATAGTTGTACAAAATAAAGGATAGAAATTAAGCAAGGGCGCTTACCAACAGGATAAGTTTCCCTTGCTTTTCTTTTTATTATTTAAAGTTTATCAATGAAAAAGATAAACAAAATCTGGCCCAGAGAAGTTAAATAACTAATAACATCATGAGGAGGAAGCAGATATGAGATTAAAAGACACAGGATTAACAAGTCAGGATATTAAAGATAAAGTAAACAAATATATGATCGAGACATACGAACGTTTTGATTTCCTTGCAGAGAGAGCAAAAGATATGTATATGTACGATGAAAATGGTGAGGAATATCTCGACTTCTATGCAGGAATCGCAGTAAATAACGCAGGAAGCTGTAATGAAAAGGTTGTAGCAGCAGTCAAAGATCAGGTTGGCGACATCATGCATACATTCAACTATCCATACACAATTCCTCAGGCACTGCTTGCTGAAAAAGTATGTGAAACAATTGGAATGGATAAGATTTTCTATCAGAACTCTGGTACAGAGGCAAATGAAGCAATGATCAAGATGGCTCGTAAATACGGAATCGAAAAATACGGACCAAACCATTATCATATCGTAACAGCGAAGATGGGATTCCATGGAAGAACATTCGGAGCAATGTCAGCAACAGGACAGCCGGGAAATGGATGTCAGGTCGGATTTGGACCAATGACTTATGGATTCTCATACGCACCATATAATAACCTTCAGGCATTTAAAGATGCATGTACAGAAAATACGATCGCGATCATGATCGAGCCAGTACAGGGTGAAGGTGGTGTTCATCCAGCAACACAGGAATTCATGAAAGGATTAAGAGAATTTTGTGATGAAAATGATATGTTACTCTTGATCGATGAAGTTCAGACAGGATGGTGTCGAACAGGTGCAGTGATGTCTTATATGAACTATGGAATCAAACCAGACATCGTATCTATGGCAAAAGGCTTAGGTGGAGGAATGCCGATCGGAGCAATCTGTGCAACAGCAGAAGTTGCTAAAGCATTTACACCTGGATCTCATGGAACAACATTTGGTGGACATCCAGTCAGCTGTGCAGCAGCATTAGCAGAAGTTAATGAACTGATCGATCGCGACTTGGCTGGAAATGCAAAGAAAGTTGGAGATTACTTTGCTGAGAAATTAAAGGAACTTCCTCATGTAAAAGAGGTCAGACACCAGGGATTATTAACAGGTATCGAATTTGATGACACATTAAACGCAGTTGATATTAAACATGCATGTTTTGATCGAAAACTGTTAGTAACAGCCATCGGAAGCAGTGTGATCCGTACAATCCCACCATTGATCGTAACAGAAGAAGAATGTGATAAAGCATTTGCGATCATGAAGGAGGCTGTAGAGTCCTTAGCATAAAATAATATCTTTGAAAAAAGATCAAAATATCAGGGAGGAATGTAAATGAAACATTTTATCGTAAATATCGGATGTGAATACGGAAGCGGTGGTCCGGACATTGGAAAGATGGTTGCCGAATCACTTGGAATTCCATTTTACGACAGAGATTTAGTAGATCAGGTCGTAGAGAAACTTGGAGTTGACAGGGATCTGGTAGAAAAAGCCGATTCCGGAGAAGAAAATGTCAAATATGAATTTGACACAACCTTTGGACCAAGATATGCGAATCTTACAAACCGTGTTATTTACACACAGTTTGAGGTTATTCATAAACTGGCGGCAAAATCATCTTGTGTCATTATCGGAAGATGTAGTAACTATATATTAAAAGACAGGGATGACTGCTTAAATATCTTTGTATATGCACCAGAAGAATATAAAGTGAAACATATCATGGAGCAAAAAGGTGTATCACAAAAAGAAGCACAAAAACTTGTAAAATATAATGATGGGATGCTGAAATCAAGATATGAATATATGACAAACTCTGATATGAGAGATTGCCGTACCAGACATATGATGATCGATTCTAGTATTCTTGGACTTGAAAAAACAGCAAAATATATCATGCAGTTAATTGACCTGCGATTTGAAAACTAAAATAAAATACATTTACATTCTAACAAAGGCGTTAAGAGATAAGGATCTTTTAGCGCCTTTTTTCTTTCGAAACTTTAAACAGAATGTGAAGCAAGAAAGGAATGATATATAATGGAAAAGAAAAAATCAGAATTTGACAAAGTATTTAGTGCATGGGACATTCTTGTCATTGCATTTGGCGCTATGATCGGTTGGGGATGGGTTGTTTCAACTGGAGACTGGATCGGTCGAGGTGGAGTTTTAGGAGCTGTCATCGGTTTTGCGATCGGTGGTATCATGGTATTCTTTGTAGGACTTACTTATGCAGAACTTACTGCAGCAATGCCACAGTGTGGAGGAGAACATGTATTTAGTTACAAGGCAATGGGACCGGTTGGTTCATTTATCTGTACGTGGGCGATCATTTTAGGATATGTCAGTGTTGTATGTTTTGAAGCATGTGCACTTCCTACAATTATCACTTATATTTATCCTGGATTTTTAAAAGGATATCTGTATACTGTTGCAGGATTTGATATTTATGCATCATGGCTTGCAGTTGCGATGATCGTAGCATTCTTTATCACATTTATCAATATCAAAGGTGCGAAGACAGCTGCAACTTTACAGACAGTTTTAACAGTGATCATTGGTGGAGTTGGAATCCTTCTGATCGTAGCATCTGTAGTCAGTGGAGATGCCAGCAATTTAACACCACAATTATTTGCAGGAGATAGTGCGTCAACTACTATGAAAGCGATCATGAGTGTTGCGGTTATGACACCATTCTTCTTTATTGGATTTGATGTTATCCCACAGGCAGCAGAAGAGATCAATGTGCCGCTTAAAAAAATCGGTATGATCATGATCTTATCTATCGTACTAGCAGTTGCATTTTATGCGCTGATCATCTTAGGTGTTGGTTATGTTATGAGTCCATCTGATATTTCATCTTCACAGGCAGGATCAGGACTTGTTACAGCTGATGCAATGGCAAAAGCATTCCACAGCAGTATCATGTCAAAAGTATTGATCGTCGGTGGTATGTGTGGAATCGTTACAAGTTGGAACTCCTTTTTAATTGGTGGTAGCCGTGCAATGTATTCCATGGCTGAATCTTATATGATTCCAAGAACTTTCCGTAAATTACATAAAACACACAAAACACCAGTGAATGCATTATACTTGATCGGTGGATTATCCATATTAGCTCCATTATTTGGACGTAAAATGTTAGTATGGATCGTCGATGCAGGTAACTTTGGATGCTGTCTTGCATACTGTATGGTTTCCTTATCTTTCATCATCTTAAGAAAGAAAGCACCAGAAATGGCACGTCCATACAAAGTAAAACATTATAAGATTGTTGGTGTATTGGCAGTCTTAATGTCAGGATTTATGGTCGCGATGTATATTATCCCAGGATCAGGGTCAAACCTTGTACCACAGGAATGGGCAATGGCTGGTGGATGGGCTGTTCTTGGAATTATTTTCTTCATTTTATGTAAATTAAAATACAAAGAAAAATTTGGATCTCACATCGATGTTGCCGTTGATGAAGAAGATATCACATCAGAAGAAGATCATACATTTGAAGATGCGCTTGGAGCTGTTAACACAGCAGAAAATGTAATAGAAGTACAGCCAGCAATTAACTTTAACTACTTCCTTCCAGTCAATATTGCATTTGGAAGCGGTAAAGTCTTAGAAACAGGAGAGCTTACAAAACCATATGGTAAGAAAGCACTGATCGTAACTGGAAGAAGCAGTGCAAAGAAATCTGGTTTATATGATAAAGTAGCAAACAGTCTGTCTAAAGCAGGAATTGACCATGTACTATTTGATAAAGTCGCACAGAATCCATTAACAACAACGGCGATGGAAGGCGCTGATTTTGCCAAGGCAAATGGATGTGATGTCGTTGTAGCGATCGGTGGCGGAAGCATCATGGACTGTGCAAAAGCAATCGCATTCTTAAGTATCAATGACGGAGATATCAACGATTACATTTATAACAGATTACAAAGTGATAAAGCATTACCATTGATCTTAATTCCTACAACATGTGGAACAGGATCCGAAGGAAATGGATTTGCAGTTCTTACAAATCCGGAAAATGGAGATAAGAAATCTTTACGTTGTAATGCAATCGTTGCAAAAGTATCTATTGTTGATCCAGAATGCATGATGACAATGCCAAAACACATACTTGCATCTGTTGGATTTGACGCATTATGCCACTGCATGGAAGCATACACATCAAAGATCGCACAGCCATTTACAGATGCTCTAAGTTTATACGCGATGGAACTGATCGCAGGAAACCTTGTCAAAGTATATAAAGGTGAAGGCGGCAAAGAAGCATGGGAGAAGATCACACTGGCATCAACGATCGGTGGAATGGTCATCAATACAGCAGGTGTCACTCTGGCACATGGAATGGAACATCCAGCCAGCGGACTAAAAGACATTGTCCACGGACAGGGACTTGCAGCATTAACACCAGTGATCGTAGAAGCATCTCATAAAGGAAACCACTTCAAATTTGCTAAGATCGCAAGAATCTTTGGCGGGGTTACCGCAGAAGATCTTGCTGGTAAATTAAGAAGTCTGTTAAAGGATATCGAGCTTTCCTGTACATTATCTGATCTTGGATTATCCGAAGAAGATATTCCTTGGATGGCAGAGAACTGTATGAAAGTATCTGCGGCAAGTATTCAGAACAATTCGGTTGTATTTACACAGGAAGAAATTGCTGAGATATACAGGAAAGCAATGTAGGATAGTTTATTATCTATAGGCTATTGAGTATGTAGAAAAATGAAAATATAAGAAATATGAAAGATATGATATGAAAAGACAGTTTCGTGTCATATCTTTTTTTGATAAAATATAAAAGGATTAGGAAGAAGCTTATCATGATAGAAAGGAAAATCCAATGAATGATCAGTTTATACAGGGCATTATATTTGACTGGAACAAAATAGATGATGACAGTTACCTAAAACAAATAGAAGCATTAAAAGATGTTGAAAGACTAGAATTTCAAAATTCAATCAACTTTTTTGTTGGAGAAAATGGAAGTGGAAAGTCTACATTATTAGAAGCAATTGCCATAGCTCATGGATTTAATCCAGAAGGTGGAACGAAAAACTATGTATTTTCTACGCATGATACACACTCCGAATTATGCGATGCCATCAGAGTTGTAAAAGGATATCGGAAGGAAAAATGGGGATATTTTCTTAGAGCAGAAAGTTTCTATAATGTTGCAACGAAGGAAGAAGAATATGGTGGAATAGATTCAGCCAGATATCATGAGAGATCACACGGAGAAGGTTTCTTGGCATTAGCACAAAATAATCTACAGCCCAATGGATTGTATCTTTTTGATGAGCCAGAAGCGGCATTATCACCACAAAGACAATTAACATTATTAATGGAGATATATAAATGTGCAAGAAAAGGAGCACAGTTCTTTATTGTTACACATTCACCGATTTTACTAGGAATTCCAGACGCTGACATTTATTGTTTTGATGATGGTAGGATTCATTTATGTGAGTATGAGGAGACGGAAAGTTATCAGATTACGGAGATGTTTATAAATAATCGGGAAGTATTACTGGATAGACTTCTAAAAGAATAGATGTAGAAATTCATAATTCATGCTATACTTAAAAATAACAGATTAAATAAAAGAGGTGAGATAAAATCATGGAAAATGAAACATATATAAAACGATTAAAAGACAGACTGCAAATAGAATTTAAAAAACAGGATCGAAGCGGAGTATACGGTTATACACAGAGGAGTATGGCGTATAATTCCAATCGAATTGAAGGAAGTACCTTAACAGAGAAACAGACAGCAAGTATGTTTGAAACAGGAACTTTATATGTGGATGATCCAGACATGATTTTTCGAACAAAAGATATAGAAGAAATGAATGGTCATTTCAAAATGTTTAATTATGTAATGAAATGTATGGAAAAACCTTTGTCAGAAGATATCATAAAAAATATGCATAAAAATTTAAAGGAAGGTGTTTTTGAAGATCGAGCAAATGGATATGCAATTGGTGGGTGGAGAAAGCGTGCAAACAGAGTCAGTGATATCCAGACAGCATTGCCACAAGAAGTTCCAGAAAAGATTCATCAGTTATTAGAAAAGTATCATAACGCAGAGAAAATTACATTATACGATATTGCTAAATTTCATGCACAGTTTGAGAATATTCACCCATTTCAGGATGGAAATGGGAGAGTCGGGCGTATGATCATTCTAAAACAATGTCTGGATCATAATATTATTCCAGTGATCATCCGTGATATTCATAAAGCAGAATATAATCGATATCTTAATAAAGCACAGCACGAACAAGACTATAAAGGATTAGAAGCTTATTTTGAAAAAGAACAGAAATATTATCAGGAAAGCATAATCCCAATGATATTTGATTTTGATGAATTGTAGAATAAGGGTGTAATTAATAGAGAGTGGACAAGAAAGGAGGTTGGGGTTTATGGCTAAGAAGTTTTGTACAACAGGAACATGTATCCCGGAGAAAAATTATATGGTTGATCTTAGCAACAGGATTCAGCAGATTATCAATCAATATATCGAATCAGGACAATACTTTACGATCAATCGAGCCAGACAATATGGTAAGACAACCTTGCTTTATCTTCTGGAAAAAGAATTGCGAAAACAAGATTATCTGGTTTTGAGTTTAAGTTTTGAAGCTGCCGATGAATATTTTGAATCTCTGGGAAGTCTTGCCGAAGGACTTTCACTTGATATTGAAGAGTGTTTGCGAGAGCAGAATGTAGATGAAAAAGTTTTAGAGGAATGGAATCATTCAATCTCTGAGAGATTTCCTATGAGATCATTAGGAACAAAAATCAGCAACCTATGCAGAAAATGCGGTAAAAAGGTAGTTCTAATGATCGATGAAGTAGACAAAAGTTCAGACAATCAGATTTTCTTATCTTTCCTTGGACTTCTAAGAGAGAAATATTTAAAATGTCAGCAAGGAAAAGATGTAACATTTCATTCTGTAATTCTTGCAGGTGTTTACGATATTAAAACATTAAAGTTAAAACTACATCCACAAGAAGAATCGAAATATAACAGTCCATGGAATATCGCAGTTGATTTTAATATTGAGATGAGCTTTTCTGTAAGTGATATTCAGACAATGATACAAGAATACGAGCAGGAACATCGTACAGGTATGGATGTAAAAGAAATCAGTCGGATTTTATATGATTATACGTCAGGATATCCATATTTGGTTTCAAAGATATGTCAGTTATTAGATGAAAGAGTATCCGATGTTCAAGTGTGGACAAGAGAAGGAATTTTAAGTGCAGTCAAGGTTTTGTTAAAAGAACCAAACACATTGTTTGATGATATGACCAAAAAGTTGTTAGATCATCCACAGTTAAAAGAAATGCTTCAAAACATTTTATTTGCAGGAGTTGACTTCCCATTTAAACGAGAAACACCGATTATAGATTTAGGAGTTACGTTTGGCTTCTTAAAGGATAAAAATGGGATTGTAGCAGTATCGAATCGGATTTTTGAAACACAGTTATATGATATGTTTTTATCAGAAACAGCAGTTAATAATCAAATGTATATGAAGGTATCATCTGATCGAAATCAATTTATTGTATCTGGAATGTTGCAAATGCCATTGGTAATGCAAAAGTTTTATGAATATTATGAAGAAATTTATTCAGAAAAAGATCAAAAGTTTATAGAAGAAAATGGTAGGAAATTATTTTTATTATTTTTAAAGCGTTGGATTTCAAAGATTTTACCGCTCAGGTGTCTTTGCGTGATCCCAATAACCGGGAGAAATATATCGGAACCGACGAAAATTGGGAAAAAGCGGAAAGCGCTATTATCGAAGCCGCTCAGGAAAAAGGTTTAAAAACGACAGTAGAGTTGGGTGAAGCGGCTTTCTATGGTCCGAAACTCGACTTTATGGTTAAAGATGCGATTGGAAGAAAATGGCAGTTGGGTACGATTCAGGTGGATTATAATTTGCCGGAACGCTTTGAACTGGAATATACCGGGGCAGATAATCTGAAACATCGTCCGGTGATGATACACCGTGCTCCGTTCGGTAGTATGGAACGTTTTGTCGCCGTATTGATCGAACATACCGGAGGAAAATTTCCATTGTGGCTGACGCCCGACCAGGCAGTTATCCTCCCGATCAGCGAAAAATTCAATGATTATGCTCAAAAACTTTCGGATTTGTTAAATAATTCCGATATTCGCACCGTTTTAGACGATCGTAATGAAAAGATCGGACGAAAGATACGTGACAATGAGTTGAAAAAGATTCCTTATCTGTTGATTGTCGGAGAGAATGAGGCAAGAGAGAATACGGTGTCTGTGCGCCGTCAGGGACAAGGAGATATGGGAACGATGAAGATTGAAGAATTTATAGAATTAATAAATAAAGAAGTAGAAAG
>OJMH01003714.1_pt1 | contig 10978 bp, 10 predicted proteins | sample 1597111 | NCBI WGS metagenome assembly OJMH01 (sample SAMEA2452115, study PRJEB22498) | human gut metagenome
CCCATCCCCATATAAAACAAAATACACTAGATACCCCATCCACTTTTATATATCCGTTTTTTTCATAAGATAATGACATGCGCATCCTTGAGCAAGAAGCGTGCTGCTCGCTCAGCGAGAGATTGAAAATGATCTTTGCGTACAAAGGAGGAGCTGTCCCAAAAAGCGACAGCTTCAGCATGGAGCGGAAAAATGCGTCACCTCGCTTCTGTGTCCGATGAAATCTCATGAGTGCCATCATATCATGAGGGCAGGATGAGATGAACGGAGGGAAGGATATGTCAGTGCATCATGAACCGGCCCAAAGCGTCGTGCAGGCTTTTCGATCAGATGTGAAGAACGGTCTGGATGAGCGGAAGGTACAGGAAAATCGTCAGCGGTATGACGAGAACAAACTGAAGGAAAAGAAGAAAAAGACGAATTTGCAGAAATTTGCGGAGCAGTTCAAAGATGTGATGATCCTGATCTTGATCGCGGCGGCAGTGATCTCTTTTGTGATCGCCTGTATAGAAGGAAAGCCGGAGGAGTTTTTTGAACCGGTATTGATCTTGTTGATCGTGGTCTTAAATGCGGTCATGGGCGTGCTGCAGGAAAGCAAGGCAGAAAAAGCGATGGACGCGCTGCTGTCTGTGTCAGCGATGGATACAGGACAGGCATGCCGTGAGGACCGGGACGCGCTGAGGCATGGGGATCATTGATCGAATAAGGCTGCGGCAGTCATCATCAGCGGATGATGGGCTGCCCGGCCTTTTTGGCAGAGCGCCCTGGATAGGGAAAGAAGCGTTTCCGGCCGAAACGGCATGAAATGCATCTGTCGCGGTCAGGTCGTTGCTTGAAGAAAATTGGAAGTGAGCGATGATTGACAAGTTCGCTCAGGATTTTTAAAATGAAGAGGAAACAAGCAACCAGATAGGAAGGATGCATCATGATCATCGATTTTCATATTCATACATTTCCCGACGCGCTGGCCGAGCGGGCAGTGAAGAAGCGGTCCGAGACCGCGAAGATCCCCAGCTATACGGATGGGACAGTGACGGATACCTTGCGGAAGATGAAGCAGTGGAAGGTGGACAAAGGGGTCTTTTTGAACATTGCCACGAAGCCTTCTCAGCAGCGGACCATCAATGACCGCTGTCTGTCCATGAACGATCCGCGCATCATCCCGTTTGGCTCGGTGCATATAGACAGCGAAGATCGGCTGGAGGAGCTGGAGCGGGTGAAGAAGCTGGGGATGAAGGGCATCAAGCTGCATCCGGATTATCAGGGGTTCTTCTTTGATGATCCGCGCGCATATCCGGTCTATGAACGGTGCGCTGATCTCGGTCTGATCGTGGTCATCCATGCCGGCAGCGATCCGGTGTCGCCCGGGGTGATCCATGCGGACCCGCAAGCCATCGCCCGCGTCCTTGACCGGTTTCCCAGGCTGATCCTGGTCGCCGCGCATTTTGGCGGGACAGACTGCTGGGATGATGTGCTTCGGCATCTTGTCGGCAAACAGGTGTATCTGGATACAGCGCTTTCTGCTGGAAACATCCCCGCTGATACCGCGCGGCAGATCATTCGTGCGCATGGTGCGCATCGGATCTTGTTTGGCAGCGACTGTCCATGGCACAGCTCGGCCATGGATGCAGAGTTTATCCGCTCATTGGGCTTGAGCGAACAAGAAGAAGAGCAGATCTTCTATCAGAATGCCTGCGCGCTGCTGGGAAGGGAGCAGATCTAGCTGCGGTGAGCGAGACAGTGTCATCTGTCTTGGTGCTGCGACTTTTTCTCTTTTCTGCGCAGGTCGCCCATCCATGGATGGCGTGCGGATCCCGCGACTCACCGCTTTTGGCGCGCCTTGTGTGGTTCATGCCGCAAAACACGGTTTTTGTTTGTATTTTTGTGTCGGCGGCTCTATAATAAAGCAAGAGAAAGAGGTGCAGAAAAATGAATGAGATCATGAGACGGACAGAACAGCTTCGCGCGCAGATTAAGGCGCACGGAGTAGATGCCTACATCGTGCCGACATCTGATTTTCACGAAACAGAATATGTTTGTGATTATTTCAAGGCAAGGGCATATATGAGCGGATTCACCGGTTCGGCAGGAACGTGTGTCTTTACCGCAAAAGAAGGGAAGCTGTGGACGGACGGCCGTTATTTCATCCAGGCTGCCAAGCAGCTGGAAGGCAGCGGCATCGATCTGATGCGCATGGGCGATGAAGGTGTGCCGACGATCGAAGAGTATTTGCTGGACGCTCTGCCTGAGCATGCCGTTCTGGGCTTTGACGGCCGCGTCATGAACACGGCCATGGTGGAAAAGCTGGAAAGCGTGCTGCAGGCGCGCGGAGCGAAGATCAGCTGTGATATGGATCTTGTCGGGGAGATCTGGACGACACGTCCGGCGTTCCCGGCCACACAGACGTTTGAACTGGATGTCAAGTATACCGGCAAAAGCGCAGGGGAGAAGCTGGCAGAAGTCCGCAAGGCCATGCAGGCAGAAGGCGCAGATACCCACATCATCACCCGTGTTGATGACATCGCCTGGCTGCTCAACATGCGCGCGGATGACGTTCCTTGTTTCCCGGTGGCATTGTGCTATGCGATCATCTATGCGGATGATGCCGTGCTCTATATCCATGCGGATCGGCTGAGCGATGATCTGAAACAGACATTTGCACAGATCGGCGTGCGTACGGCAGACTATGATGCGATCTATGAGGATGTCAAGCATATTCGAGCAGGCAGCCGGGTGCTGCTGGATAAGGAAAATACCAACTACCGCATCGTCTCTTCTCTGCCGCAGGGCGTGGAAGTGATCAGCCGTCCGAATCCGATCGTGCTGATGAAGGCGGTAAAGAATCCGGTGGAGCTGGAAAATATCCGCCGCTGTCATATCCGTGACGCGGTGGCGATGACCCGCTTCATGTATTGGCTGAAGACCAATGTGGGAAAAATGAAGATCACGGAGATCTCCGCAAGCGATCAGCTGCTGGCATTCCGTCAGGAACAGGAGCTGTTCATCGAACCGAGCTTCGACACCATTGCGGCATATCAGGATCATGCGGCGATGATGCATTACAGCGCAAATGAAGAAAGTGATGTGGAACTGAAGCCGGAAGGCGTGCTGCTGGTGGACAGCGGCGGTCAGTATTATGAGGGAACGACCGATATTACGCGCACGTTCGTGCTGGGGCCGATCTCTGAGAAATGCCGTCTGCACTTTACGACGGCGCTGCGTTCCATGATCAGTCTGGCACAGGCGCGCTTCCTGTATGGCTGCCGGGGCATGAACCTGGACATTTTGGCACGCGGACCGCTGTGGGATCTGAATCTGGATTATAAATGCGGAACAGGCCATGGCATCGGCCATGTGCTCAATGTGCATGAGGCGCCGAATGGATTCCGCTGGCGCATCGTGCCTGAGCGCAACGACAGCTGCGTGCTGGAAGAAGGCATGGTGCAGAGCGATGAGCCGGGTGTTTATCTCGAAGGCGAATACGGCATCCGTCATGAGAACGAGACGGTCGTCCGCAAGGGCGAGAAGAATGAGTACGGTCAGTTCATGTACCTGGAGACGATCACCTTCGTTCCGATCGATCTGGACGGTGTAGATCCGGATGTGCTGACACAGTATGAGCGCAAGTGGCTGAATGAATATCATCAGGCGGTATATGATAAGGTTTCACCGTATCTGAACGATGAAGAGAAGGCATGGCTCAAGCATGCCACCAGAGCGATCTAAGCGGCGTTGAAAAGCAGACTGGTCAATGTGCGCTGTCCGGCATGCGGATATACGGCATTTCTGAAAAAGGAAACGTATGTGGTCGCTTCCTTCGGCGGAACGATGAAGGAACAGCTGCGCAGCAAGGAATATTTTACGTTTCATTGTCCACGCTGTCATGAAGCCTCTCTTTACGCCCATCCGATGCTGTATTATGATGCGCAGAAGCGCTTCATGCTCGTGCTGAGCAGTGAGGACAGCGCCTTGCCGCATGAGGAAGGGATCCAGTGCGTGCATGTGCATACCGGCGAGGACTTCATCGAAAGCCTGCGGTTTCTGGACGATGGGTTCTGTCCGCCGCAGATCGACTGGATCAAGGCACGGCTGCAGAGACGCTATCCTCAGGCGAAGATCACTTACGATTGCCTGGAGAATGGGTGCTTGTGGTTTATGATCGAGGAAGGCAGTGTGCAGATGCCGGCAGGCGTGCCTGTGCAGATCCTTGATGATGGAAAACATCTGTTTTCTGATCGCTGAAGCTGACATAAAGAAGAAAAGTGGTCTGATGGCATGCCGTTCATCAGACCGCGTTTTTTGTCAGCCTGCATCAGCGATGATCGCAGAGACAGGGAAGCGTCTGTTCATGCGGCATGAGTGCCGTCAAAGAGAAAAAACGACACAGCTGAAATTTTTTCTTGACAACTGAGAGAAAAATAGATAGAATATCTGTGTCGATGGGGTGTTAGCTCAGCTGGGAGAGCACCTGTTTTGCACGCAGGGGGTCAGGAGTTCGATCCTCCTACGCTCCACCATGATAAAAAGGACACGCTGATATCAGCGTGTTTTTTTTTATTTTACGATATGGAGAAGAAAAGAGGCCGGCTTGTGCATGGCCTCTTGGATCATGATCATCCGCGCAGCTTGTGCTTGATGCCGCGCAGGGTATCGTATATGCGATTGATCGTCGGGTGGATCACATAATGGAAATCACCGACCAGTTCTTCGATCTCGCCCTGGAATCCTTTCTTGAACAGATAGACGCCGTAATCTGGGGCATCCGGGTCAAAGATCCCGCTGGTGCCGTACAGGTTGTAGCGTTCCTGTCCTTTGGCGATGCCTTCCTGCATCATCTTCCAGTGCATGGCATAGGGAGAAGCGAATTTCATGTATTTGTCGTACACGCCGCTGAGCAGGCAGAGCGACTCGCGGCCGTAGGTGAACCAGACGCCGCTGGAGAGGACGAGCACTTCGCCGTCTGTCCGCTTGAGCTCCTGTGCTTCGCGGATCTTCTCTTCGAGCTGTCTGATCTGTTCCTGGGCAAGATCCAGGCGGGTGCGGATCTTGTGGCTCTTTTCGTTGACTTCCAGCTTCTTCAGGCAGTCAGCCTCTGTCTTTCGCTCCTGGCTGAGGTCATGCTCAAGATCGGCGATATAGTCGTCGACCTTTAATTCCGCATAGAGGAACTTGATGTATCCCTTGGGGGCGAATTCCTGATACAGCTGCTCATAGTATTCTTTGCTGCGTCCTTCGAAGCCGCGGCGGTCCTCGGTATGCTCCATCACTTTGATGAAGAGGTCGATCTGGTCTGCCTTCAGCTCTCTGACGCTCACATGGTATTTCTCTGCCTTGCGGATGCTGCGGACGGTCTTGCGTTCAAAGCTCTTCAGCAGCTCATCTGCGCTCATGCCGCGATAAGGGACGGTATAGATCCATCTGGGTTCATAATCCAGGTCGATGCCGCGGGTGAAGCCGAGATGATGATAGCCGAGGCGCTTGAGGTGCTCCACCACATCGCTGTGGTCGAAACCGCCTGCTACGCGCTCTCCGTTCAGATCGCGCTGGACATAAGGATAATAAGGGTCGATCTTCAAGATCATGCACTTGCGCGCTTTCAGAAAACGGATGAGCTCATGATGGAAGAAATCGAGCAGCTCGCTGTCTTCATAATCGATCAAGAAGCCGCGCAGCGCCTGCACCAGGGTATAGCCCAGAAAGACCTTCAGCTCGCTGAGCATGGCGGCAGCGATGATCTTTCCCTCATCCTTGACACCGACATATTCGGTATGAAAGCCGCGTTTTTCTCTGACATGCGCCATCTGCGGGGTCTGCCAGAAGCTGCGCAGCGGATGGGTATCCGCGAAGGCGGCGAATTCCTGTTCGCTCAATGTGGTGAATTCCATGTGAAACACTCCTTTGCACGTTCAGAAACAAGTATAGCACAAAAGGAAAAAATTGAAATCTGTTTTTGCGCGCCGTCAGCGCTTTGCATATCTTTGAAGGAACTTTTGGTAGGAATTGTGGTATACTATTATACAGTCTTTGCGGCCGCCGCTGATATGCGGCAGTCCGGACTTTCGGGAAGGTGATAAAGATGGCTCTTTCAACGCTGATTGAACTGAGCGAGAGTGAATATGATGCGTTTGCATCAGTGCATCCGTATGCGAACTTTCTGAATTCCATCTATTCTGGAAGAAAATTCGCCCTGCGCGGATGGAATGTCTGCTATGTCGGCATCCGCCGTGACGGCGAGCTGGCGGCAGCGACGCTGCTGGTCTATACGAAGCTGCATGGCAGCTATCAGTATTTCTACGCGCCCAGAGGCTTTTTGCTGGACTATACGGACAGCGCACTGCTGCAGGCGATGTGCGCAGGCGTCAAGCAGTTCGCGAAAGAACGCAACGGCCTGTATCTGAAGATCGATCCATATGTGCCATATCAGGAACATGACCAGGACGGCCATGTGGTGGAAGGCGGCTTCTGCAATCAGAAGATCGTAGACGATCTGCAGGCATGCGGATTTGAACACCAGGGGTTTACCCGAGGATATGACATGGCCAATCAGTGCCGCTGGATGTCCGTGCTGGATGTGCAGGGAAAAGATGAGGAACAGCTCCTCAAGCAGATGAACGCGCAGACGCGTCAGAATGTCAAGAACACCATCAAGAACGGCATCCGTGTGCGGGAGCTGGCCTATGATGAGCTGGATATCCTGTATGACATCGTCAACCGCACCGGGGAACGGCGCGGGTTCGAATATCTGCCGCTCTCTTATTATCAGCAGCAGCTGAAGACCTTCGGCGATCATGCGAAGGCATACTTATCTTATCTTGATCTGGACGATTACATGGCGCGGATCCATGCAGAACAGCAGAAGGAAGAACAAAACGTGGAGACCGCGCAGGAAGGGCTGCGGGAGAATCCGCATTCCAAGAACAGCACGAACCGCCTGAAGAGCGCGCAGTCTCATCTGGAGGCGCTGAAAAAGCGTGAGGATGAGGCGGTGAAGCTGCGGGAAGAGTGCGGCAGCATCGTTCCGCTTGCCGCGGCATTGTTCCTGTTTTATGGAAAAGAGGTCATCTATCTGACCAGCGGATCCAATGATCAATACAAGAAGTTCAAGGGACCCTATGCCCTGCAATGGGCGCTGATCCGCATGACGCTTCATCAGGGATATGATCGATATAATTTCTATGGCATCAGCGGTTTGTTTGAAAAAGACGAAGACGGTTATGGGGTCTTTGACTTCAAGCGCGGCTTCCATGCCGACGTAGTGGAGCTGCTTGGCGATTTCATCATGCCGATCCACGCGAGGGCATATAAGAATTATCAGCGGCTTCAGAAGCTGAAACATATGATCAGACGGTAAAGATTGAAGGAGAGATCGAAATGTATACATTCAATGAGAATGTAGCGCCTGAACGACATGATGCGTTTGTCCGACAGAGCCCGCTGTGCAACCTGCTGCAGTCTTCTGACTGGGCCAAGGTGAAAGAGAACTGGGATCATGCGATCGTAGGCGTGGAGGATGAAGAGGGGCTCAAGGCATCGGCCATGGTGCTGATCAAGCGGCTTCCGCTCCATCTTACGATGATGTACATCCCGCGGGGACCGATCATGGATCATACGGATGAGCAGCTGGTCTGCTTTTTCATGTCTGCGCTGAAACGCTGGGCCAAACGATATCACTGTCTCTTCATCAAGATGGATCCGGGGATCCATTACAAGGATTATCGGATCGAGGAGGGAGACGGGCCGATCGGCGAGGACATCCCGCTGATCTTAGACAATATGAAGAAGGCCGGCGCGATCCACCAGGGCTTCACGACATATATCGAGGAAAGCATACAGCCGCGTTATCAGGCCAATGTCTACGCCTGCGAGGACTTTGAGGCATCGCTTCCCCGGCATACGCGCCGTTTGATCAAGGATGCGGTGAAAAGAGATGTACGCGTCGTACGCGCTGGAAAAGAGCAGATCCAGGCATTCAGCGATGTGGTCGCGCTGACGGAAAAAAGGAAGCATGTCAGCCTGCGCAATCAGGAATATTTCCAGCAGCTGATGGACATATATGGGGATGACTGTTATCTCTTTCTGGCGGAAGTGGACATCCCGCAGACGCTGAACAGGCTGTATGCGGAAAAACAGCAGAATGACGAGGAGCTGGCTTCTCTTGGCGATGGCGCGCCGAAGAAGAAACGCCGGCTGGATGACATTCACCGCGCGCTGGCGCGCGACATCAGCGAATTTGAGCAGTTTGCGCAGGAATATCCGCAGAAGACCGTCATCGCCGGTGTCCTGTCCATCCGGATGGGCGATACGCTGGAGATGCTTTATGCGGGGATGAACGATCGCTTCAAGAAGTTCATGCCGCAGTATTATCTCTATACGGAGATCATGAAGCATGCGTTTGCGCGCGGATGCAGATATGCCAATATGGGCGGCGTGGAAGGCGATCTGAGCGATGGCCTGACGAAGTTCAAGGCGAATTTCGCGCCATATATCAATGAGTTCATCGGAGAGTTCGACCTGCCGGTCAACAAGGTGCTGTATCGGTTTGCGCACAGCGCATATCAGGTCAGAAAACGCGGGATGATCAAGAGAAATGAGGAAATAGACGATGAAGATTGAGATTCGGACGCTGCAGGATACGGCCAGGCTGGCACAGCGGCTGGCCGCGTTATTGAAAGGCAGACACGCGCTGATCACGCTGAGCGGCGATCTGGGCGCAGGAAAGACGACATTCACCAAGGCGCTGGGCAAGGCGCTGGGAGTCACAGAGACCATCAATTCACCGACGTTCACCATCCAGAAGAGCTATCGCATGGCAGATGGCGGGACGCTGTTCCACATCGATGCGTACCGTCTGGAAGGGATCACGCAGGATCTGGGATTTGAGGAATGCTTCGATGAAGGCATCTGCGTGATCGAATGGTCAGATTTCATCGCGGACGAGCTGCCGCAGGAGCGGCTGGAGATCGCGATCGCGCATGGCGAGGGCGATGAACAGCGCTTCTTTACCCTGAAGGCAATCGGCGCGCAGTATGAGGAGATATTGGAGGGACTGGCATGAAGACATTGTGTATGGACACGGCGCATAAGAACCTGATCGTGGCCCTGTATGAAAATGACCGCATGATCTGCGGCATCGCCAGGGAAGCGTGGAAACGGCAGAGCGAGGACCTGTTTCCGGCCATCATCGAATGCATGGAAAAGGCCGGCTGGGACAGCACGGATCTGGATGAGGTCGTCATTACGGATGGTCCGGGCAGCTATACCGGCGTGCGCATCGCGATGACGGTGGCCAAGGTGCTGTGCACCCGCCTGAACATCCCGCTTTATGCCATCAGCACGCTGCAGCTGTATGCCGGGCTGGATCCGAACGCGTTGGTATTGATGGATGCCAGGAGCCGCCGGGCCTATGTCGGCATCCTGGAGGAAGGGCGCTTTTTGAAGGCGCCGTGCGTCATGACGCTCGAGGAGATCGAACAGCTCGCTGCGCAAGGTGATCTTCATGTCTATGGCGATGCGCAGCTGATCGGCCGTGAGGCGCTTCCTTCAGATTATCTGGACAATTTCATCGCGCTGCGTCCGTGCTATCGCCGCGTGGAGAACGTGCATACGCTGACCCCGGCGTATCTGAAGGATCAAAGCGCGTACCGGACCGGGACAAAATAATGATCCGGCAGATGAGCATGGATGATCTGCAGGCAGTGGAGGCGCTGGAGCAGCGCTGCTTCAGATCAAGCTGGAATGAGGAACAGCTGCGCTATGAGCTGGAAGAGAATGCCTTTTCGCATGCCCTGGTGCTGGAAGAAGCGGGAGAGATCGTGGGGAGCATGATCTATTGGACCATATTTGAGACATGTCAGCTCTGCCGCATCGCCGTTTCTCCCGATCAGCGCAGAAAAGGATATGGCAGGACACTGCTGAACAGGATGATGAGCGACGCCGCAAAAGAAGGCTGCGCGTTCATCACGCTGGAAGTGCGCGTCAGCAATCAGCCCGCCATCGCCATGTATGAAGCGTTTGGCTTCGTGCGCAGCGGGCGCAGGAAAAATTATTATCAGGATAACGGGGAAGACGCGTTCGTATACGCGTGTGCCGCAGGAGGTATAGAAGAATGAAAGATATCATCGTGCTTGGGATCGAGAGCAGCTGCGATGAGACCGCAGTCGCGATCGTGAAGAACAGAAAAGAGATCCTTTCCAGCGTCGTGGCGACGCAGATCGATGTCCATAAGGAATTTGGCGGCGTCATTCCGGAAGTGGCCAGCCGCATCCATGTGGAAAACATCTCCATGGTGATCGAAGAGGCGCTCAAACAGGCGGATCTCAGCGTAGCGGATGTCGATGCGATCGCCGTGACGCAGGGGCCGGGGCTGATCGGCTGCCTGCATGTCGGCGTGCATGCGGCCAAGACGCTGGCCTGGGCCTATCACAAGCCGCTGGTGCCGGTGCATCATATCGCCGGGCATATCTTCGCCAACGCGCTCATCACCGACCTGCATTTCCCATTGCTTGCGCTGGTCGTTTCCGGCGGACATACCGAGCTGGTCTATCTGAAGGATGAAAACAGCTTTACGGTGCTGGGAGAAACGCAGGATGATGCCATCGGGGAGGCGTTTGACAAGGTGGCCAGGGTCATGGGACTGCCGTATCCGGGCGGCCCGCAGATCGATAAGCTGGCCAAGGAAGGTCATCCGGTCTATGCGCTGGCAAAGCCGAAGACGGAGAATCCGATGGATTTCTCGTTCAGCGGGCTCAAGAGCAGCGTGCTGCAGTTCATCAGCCGCTGCGAGCGGAAAAATGAGACGTTCGTTCCGGCGGATCTGGCTTGCAGCTTCCAGGAAACGGCGCTGGAGGCATTGCTGCAGCGTGTCAGATATGCCCTTGATCATGTGGAAGGCATCCGCCATTTCGTCGCGGCAGGCGGTGTGGCGGCCAATTCCAGGCTGCGCGCCTTGATCAGTGAGGAGATCGCGCCGCGCTATCCA
>OJMH01003723.1_pt1 | contig 10954 bp, 8 predicted proteins | sample 1597111 | NCBI WGS metagenome assembly OJMH01 (sample SAMEA2452115, study PRJEB22498) | human gut metagenome
ACGCGCTTCGTGCAGATACTAACGTTCGTGAGAGCAGTCATACTTGCGGGTGGATACGGAAAGCGGATAATGCCGCTGACGCACTATAAGTGCAAACCTATGCTGCCGGTTGCGAACAGGCCGGCGCTCGATTACGCCGTATCGCGGCTGCGTGCCGCGGGGATAAGGGATATAACGTTCGCGCTGGGATATAAGCCGTATGATGTCGTGGATTTCGCGGAAGGCTATACGGACATAAACGTTTCTTATTCGGTCGAAGACGAACCGCTCGGCACGGCGGGTGCGGTAAAGCTTGCCGCAGGCGGCTGCGACGACGATATAGTTGTGTGTTCGGCGGATACGTTGGACGACTGCGATCTGACGGATATGCTGGAATTGCATCGGCGCAGCGGAGCCATAGCCACGATAGAAACGACGGAAGTGGAAGACCTCGGTCCTTACGGCGAGGTGATCGCGGACGGCGGCAGGGTCCTCGGACTGCGTGAAAAGCTGCCTGAAAACGCCGGCAGACGCGGGATAGCCAATACGGGTACTTATGTGCTCAGCGCGCGTGCGCTCGGTTATGTGCCGGCAGGCGTGCCGTTCGATTTCGCAAAAGACCTTTTTCCGTATCTCCTGAAGCTGGGCAGACTGATATGCGAGGTGCGCTCGCGTGGGTATTGGCGGGACATAGGAAGTCTGTCGGATTACTATGCGGCGAACTTCGACATGAAGCGCGGCTATCCGTTTCCGGCGGCGAAACATCTGTCGCGTCCGTACTGCATGTCGGTGAACGGCAATCTCGTTGCGGAGAGCGCGCGGGTGTGCGGACGCATACGCAACTGTATTATAGGCGAGGGCGCGATAGTCGCAAGCTCGGCGAAGCTGGAGTCGTGCGTGGTGCTTCCGGGAGAGGTCGTGACCGGCTCCGGATGCGGCTGCGTGATAGGGCGGGATTTCTCGCTCGATCCGCTGCTTTCAGGCGTAAATCTCAAAAATGCGCATGATACGTCAAATATTTTTCGTCTTTTCACTTCAATAAACTTGTAATTCGTTTTTGTTTAATGTATAATTACCTATGGAACACACGGGCGGCGGACGCGTTCTGCCGCCTATCGATTTATGAGATAAATACAATTTAATTTGCGGAGGAATACTTTGCACAGATCGAAAACCGATTCGCCTGCGCTCAAGGTGATTTTTTTGGGCGGCGTCGGGGAGATCGGAAAGAATATGACCGCGCTCGAATTTGCCGGTGACATTATAGTCATCGACGGCGGTTCGTGTTTTCCGAATGTCGATATGCCGGGGATTGATCTCGTCATTCCCGACACGTCTTATCTTCTTGCCAATAAGGACCGCGTGCGCGGCATAGTGCTGACGCACGGGCATGAGGATCACATCGGCGCTCTTCCTTACGTACTTAAAGATCTCAACGTGCCCGTTTACGGGACAAAGATCACACTCACCCTCGTGGACGCCAAACTTCGCGAACAGAAGGTAGAGAACACAAAACTCAATATCATAAAACCGGGCAGCACCGTGCAGTTCGGCTGTTTTAAGGTGGAATTCGTCAACGTTTCGCATTCCATCGCGGGAAGCTGCGCTCTGTCCATAACGACGCCTGTGGGAACGGTGTTCCATACGGGCGATTTCAAGGTGGATTTCACGCCCATAGACGGCAACGTGATCGACCTTCAGCGCATAGCGGAGATAGGTAACCGCGGAGTGCTTCTTCTTTTGTGCGAAAGCACGAACATCGAGCGAAAAGGCTCGTCCATGAGCGAGTCCACCGTAGGGGCGTCTTTCAACAATATATTAGCGGATAATCCCGAACGGCGCATCATCATAGCGACGTTCGCGTCCAACATACACCGTATCCAGCAGATCCTCGATCTTGCCGTAAAATACAGGCGTAAGGTGGCGTTCTGCGGCAGGAGCATGATCAATATAGCCGCCGCGGCGGCAAAGATAGGCGAGCTGCGTTATTCGGACGATCTCGTCGTGGATATCGACAAGATAAAGAACATCGAGGACAAAAACCTCGTGATCATTTCGACGGGCAGTCAGGGGGAGCCGATGAGCGCTCTCACGCGGATGGCGAGCGACGAGATGGGGAAGGTCAGGCTGGGGTACAACGACACCGTCATCATCTCCGCGTCTCCGATACCCGGCAACGAGCGCATGGTCTACAACGTCATAAACAACCTCTACCGTCACGGTTGCAAGGTCATTTACGAGTCGCTTGCCGAAGTGCATGTTTCGGGGCACGCTTATCAGGAAGAGCTCAAGCTCATGCACTCTCTGCTCAAGCCCAAATTCTTCATGCCCGTGCACGGCGAGCATCGTCATCAGAAAAAGCATGCGGAACTTGCCATGCGCATAGGTACGCCTTCGTCCAACATCATAGTGCCGGATATAGGCAATCAGGTGCTCGTTACGCGCCGCAGCATGAAGCTGGCGGACAACGTTCCGGCGGGCGCCGTGCTCGTGGACGGACTGGGCGTGGGCGACGTGGGGAGCACCGTTCTTCGCGACCGCAAACACCTTGCCGAAGAAGGATTGTTCGTGGTCGTTATCGGTCTTGACCGCGAGGAGGGGAAGGTCGCGAGCGTGGACGTGATCAGCCGCGGTTTCGTATATGCCGAGGACGCGGAAGAGCTTCTCGAAGAGGCAAAGAAGCTTGTGTTGCGCGTCAGCGCCAAGGTGGATCTCAAGGAGCTGGAAGACAATACCATATATAAGAATCTGATCCGCCGCGAAATGAAGAGCTTCCTTTATAAAGAGACGCGTCGCAGCCCCATGATACTTCCGATAATATCGGAGAGCTGAAAATGAGTTATTACGAGTACGGTAAGACGGAAAAATATCTGCTTTCGCTCCTGCCCGATTCCGTTCAGCCGGATATAGAGGGCGTAAGACGGGAAGCCGAGGAGCTGGGCGTGCCCGTCGTAAGCGAGACCGGAGCGCAGCTGCTGAAGCTGATAACGCTGACGGTCCGCCCGTCGCGCGTGCTCGAGATAGGTACGGGAACGGGTTACAGCGGGCTTGTCATACTTAAAAATTCCCGCGCCAGGCTGTATACGATAGATTTCGATCCCGACGCGCTTACCGCGGCGGAACGCAATTTCCGCGCTCACGGCATGCTGCGCAGAACGGAGATATTCGAAGGGGACGCGTCCGACGTTATCCCCATGGTCGAGGGCGATTTCGACATGATCTTTCTCGACGGGCCGAAGGGGAGATATCACGAATTCCTTCCGTATCTTGTGCGGCTGCTTCCTGTCGGCGGGGTATTGCTGTGCGATAACGTGCTGTACTCGGAGCGCATGAGCGGAGTGCGGCAGATACCGAGATCCAAACGCACCATAGCCGAACGGCTGGAGCTGTTCATGGAAGCGGTCACGACGGATCCTCGGTTGGTAACGTCAGTGCTCCCCGTAGGCGACGGGATGAGCCTTTCCGTGAGGGTGAAATGACGAAGATACCCGAACTGCTCGCGCCGGCGGGCAATATGGATAAGCTGATGACGGCAGTGCGCTTCGGAGCGGACGCCGTATATGCCGCCGCCGATCGTTACGGTCTGCGCGCGTTTGCGGACAATTTTACGACGGAGGCATTGGGCGAAGCGGCGCGTCTGCTGCATGCGCTCGGCAAAAAACTGTATGTAACGGTAAACATCTATGCAGATGAACGCGATATCGCCGGCTTGCCCGCGTTCGCGGAAGAGCTGGCGGTGACGGGTGCGGACGGCGTGCTCGTCAGCGATCTCGGGGTCTTTTCGATAATGCGCCGTTATGCGCCGGGACTGCCTCTGCACGTAAGCACGCAGGCGAACGTCACCAATTCAGAGGCTGCGAAGATGTGGGCGGATCTCGGTGCGAGCCGCATAGTTCTTGCCCGCGAGACTCGTCTGGCGGATATCCCCGCAATAAAAGCCGCGTCGGGTGCGGAGATAGAGGCGTTCGTGCACGGCGCCATGTGCATCTCGTATTCAGGCCGCTGTCTGCTGTCCGATTATATGACGGGACGGCACGGCAATGCGGGCGAATGCGCGCAGAGCTGCCGCTGGAAATATGAGCTGTATCAGGGGGATACGCGCATATCGGATGAACAGGAGCTGTTCTCGATGTCCAGCAAGGATCTGCAGGCAGCGGCCTACATCCCGGCATTGATCGATGCAGGCGTTTCCAGCTTAAAGATCGAAGGGCGCATGAAGAGCACGTATTATATCGCAACGGTCGTCCATGCGTACCGCGCGCTCATCGATGAGTATATGGAAAAGGGCGTGCTGGACGCATCGCGCATCGCCTTTTATGAACAGGAGATCGCCAAGGCGGAAAATCGTCCGACATCCTGCGGGTTTTACCGCGGCCTTCCGCAGGCCGGCGGTCATCTCTATGGCGTGAACGGCGCCGGGGTGACGCAGGAATACATCGCGGATGTCATCGCCTATGATGAGGTGACCCAAACGGCGCTGCTGCAGGTGAAGAACCACTTCCGGCCGCATATCGAGGCCGAGGTGTTCGGGCCGCATACCCCCTCCACCCGCTTTGAGATCGGAGATGTCTGCGATCTGGAAGGACGCCCGCTTGAGGTGCTCAATCAGCCGATGCAGATGGTCAGGATGAAATGCAGCCTGCCGCTGGAAGAGCGCGCGATGATCCGTAAGGTATACGACCGCAGCGGCCGTCATGTATATTGAGAAAGGAACGAAAAGCCATGAAATTGAAAAACAGCTTCTTTTATACCATGCGTGAAGACGCAAAAGACGAGGACAGCCGCAGCGGCAATCTGCTGGTGCGCGCAGGAATGATCAAAAAGACCAGTGCCGGCATCTATATGATCATGCCGATGGGCAAAAAGGTATTGGCGAAGATCGAAAACATCGTCCGTGAGGAGATGGATCATGCCGGTGCGCAGGAGCTGCTGATGCCGGCGCTGATCCTGGAGGATGTTTACGAAAGATCAGGTCGGCGCGAGGCGTTCGGATCCAATATGTTCGCGCTGAAGGACCGTTATCAGAAGAACTATGTGCTCGGCCCGACCCATGAGGAGCTCTTTGCCGTAGCCGCATCCATGAAAGGAAGATCATATAAGGACTTCCCGTATAATCTTTATCAGATCCAGACGAAATACCGCGATGAGACCCGCCCGCGTTATGGATTGATCCGGGTGCGTGAATTCATCATGAAGGATGCCTATTCCTTCGATGTCGACCTGGACGGGCTCGATGTGTCTTATCAGAAGATGTATGCGGCATATTGCAATGCCTTTGACCGCATGGGCATCCGCTATCAGATCGTAAAGGCGGATACCGGCGCGATGGGCGGTTTGCTTTCCGAAGAGTTCCAGGCAGTGACCGGCATCGGCGAGGACATCGTGGTCGGCTGCGAGCACTGCGATTTCTCCAGCAACCTGGAAATCACCGAAGTGGTGGAAAGCCAGGAGGATGATGTGGCGGAAGAGAGAGCGTATGAACTGAGGGAGACGCCGAACGCCAAGACCATTGAAGAAGTGGCGGCATTTTTCGACCTGAAGCCGGAAAACTTTGTCAAGACGCTGGTCTACCGTGTGGATGGCAAGACGTATGCCTTCCTGCTGCGGGGAGATCGTGAGCTGAATGAGACAAAGGTGCTCAAGCTGCTGGGCGCCAATGAGATGGAGCTTGCGGATTTTGCGGAGGTCGAGCGCGTGACGCATGCCCGCGTCGGCTTTGCCGGACCGATCGGCATCGACTGCCCGCTGATCATGGACCGCGAGGTCTCTCATATGAAGAACTTCATCACCGGAGCCAATCAGAGCGACTGTCATTATATCAATGTCAATGTCCGCGACTTCGAGGTGGAGAAGACAGCGGATATCGCACAGGTGCATGAGGGCGACATCTGCCCGAAGTGCGGCGGAAAGCTGAAATTCGAGCATGGCATCGAGGTCGGCAATCTGTTCAAGCTGGGGACGAAATACGCGCAGACGATGGGACTGCAGTACCTGGATAAGGACAATCATCTGCAGCCGGTCGTCATGGGAAGCTATGGCATCGGCCTGGAGCGCTGCATGGCGGCCATCGTCGAACAGCACAATGATGAGCATGGCATCATCTGGCCGCAGAGCGTTGCGCCTTTTGCGGTGAGCATCGTGATCATCTCCATGAAGGATGAGCAGCAGCGTCAGGCGGCAGAACAGCTGTATGATCAGCTGCGCGCCCAGGGCGTAGAGGTATTGCTGGATGATCGAGATGAGCGCCCGGGCGTGAAGTTCAAGGATATGGAGCTCATCGGCATTCCTTACCGCATCACGGTCGGACGCGGGATCAGCGAGGGAAAGGTAGAACTGGTATCGCGTCAGAACAATGAGAAGCGAGAGATCGCCCTCGAGGATGTCGCGGCTGAGGTGATCAGGCTGCTCGCCTGATCATTGCCCGGGGAAAAGACGGGAAACGACAGGATACGCAAAAAAAAAAACCAGGAGGCAGCAGCTTCCTGGTTTCGTCTGCAGAGGCGAAACGTCATCCTTTTTCTTCGGTATTCATGAGCGCGCGCATCTGCTGGCTGAGATGCTTCAGGGTCATCTCTTCTGCGCCGCAAAGCAGGGAAATGCAGCATTCGTGCGCATCAAAGGCGGAAAGCTGCAGCAGCGTCGTGCAGAATGTGTAATAGGTGCGGTAATGATCCAGCGCTTCCGCGATCGCGGCGAGCCCTGCCTCGCTGAGCTGATAGCTGTGGTCTTTCTGCAGAAGCAGCCCTTCTTTGACAAATTCCAGCAGCATCCGGCTGACGCTGGCCCTGGATACGCCTAGGCGCACAGCCAGATCGATCGGCCGAAAGGGCAGGCAGGGCGCTTTGTGCAGCAGTGCGATCGTCAGCAGATATTTTCTCTTTGTCTCTGTCATCGCCATGAACATCTCTCCCTAAAATGGTTAGTATAAGCTAACTTAATACGCTGTAAGTGTACACCGGATAAACGGCGGTGTCAATCTGAGAAAAAGAATATGTGCGCAATCGGCTAGCAATGGCTAACAAATTATGGTAAAATGAAACGGATCTGTGTCTGAATGCGAAAATTTCGCATAAAATCGCAGTTTTCGGCCAGGTCGGTCTTGATGAAAGAAAACGCATCCATCATGAAAATTTTTCTTTTCCTGTTTTGTTTTTTTCATGGATGCGGTATAATGTCTAGGACATGTAAAAAAGGAGGAGCTACAAGAATGAAAGAATCAATCTATTTGAATGATGATCTTGCCATTGTCAATTTTAACAAGGCATATCCGAAAAACGGTGAAGTTTTCCTGACCTCATCCACCTTTTCGAATTTTATGCGCACTTATATCGAGTATCTGAAGAATTTTGACGAAGATCTCTATATATATGCCCTGCAGGGCAAGAGCGGCCGTGAAGCGACGTTTGAAATCATCAAGCTGTTTCGCATGCTGCGTATCTTCAAGTGTGAGGAAATCGAGTCTCCTTATCTCAATGACAAGGCGAAGCTGCTGGAGTTCGTAGACCAGCTGTACAATTACTGGAAGATGCATCAGCGTTTCTCCGTGGTTTCTGCCGGTACGGAACAGCAGATGGGCATGGACAGCTATGTGCTGCTGGATTCGAATTTCAACAATACGATCCTTGCGCTGTACCGTATGATGGAAGAGCGTGTCATGGGCCGCAAGAACCGGGTATACCGTCAGATGCAGGCAGGCACCAACGCCGGCGTATCCGTGCGCAAGAATGAGACCAAGCTGGGCGAAAAGTATGCCGCTCTGGCAGATATCCCGTTCATCGATTCTGTCATGCTTCGTACTCCGATGATCCTGCACCCGCGTTCCAACAAGCGTACAGGCATGTTCACGGAGCGTAAGGACAATCCGATCCAGGAGTTCACCGGGGATGCGGATACGTGGTTCTGCTATCCGTGCAAGATCGGTTCGCTGCTCGCGTTCATCTATTTCCACCGCGATTTCTTCGCTTCTGCCGTATCGCTGGGCAACCTGTTCGAGCTGGCCAACCGCGAGGAGTGCACGCAGAAGCCGGATCTGATCTGCCTGTTCGGCAATGAGGACGGGAAGGATGAGACGACCTTCTATCATGATACGGAAGAAGATATCTGGGTCGGATGCGTAAGCTATAATCAGCGCATCGAGTATTTCGGCTATCTGAAGAAGATGTCCCTGACGCTGCACAATCTGGCGATGATGCAGAAGGGATGGCTGCCGATCCACGGCGCCTTCGTGAACATCACGCTGAAGAACGGCAAGAAGAAGGGCATCATGCTGATGGGCGATTCTGGCGCCGGAAAGTCTGAGTCCATCGAAGCGCTGAAGGCGCTGGGCAATGAAAAGATCAAGAGCATCGAGGTCGTATTTGACGACATGGGCACGATCCATATCGAAGATGGCGTTCCATACGGCCAGGGCACAGAGATCGGTGCGTTCATCCGTCTGGATGACCTTGATCCGGGCACGCCGTATCGGGATATGGACCGAAGCGTGTTCATGTCTCCGGAGTCCAAGAATGCCCGTGTCATCACGCCGGCAGCGCCGTATGAAGTCGTCAGCACCAACCATCGCATCGATCTGTTCTGCTATGCGAACAACTATGACAACAAGATGGGCATGTACCGCTTCAATGACATGGAGGATGCCAAGGCGACCTGCAAGATGGGCAAGCGCATGGCGCTGGGCACGACACAGGAGGTCGGCATCTCTACCACATACTTTGCCAACCCGTTTGGCCCGATGCAGAAGCAGGAGATCTGCGAGCCGCTGATCGACGAGGTGTTCCAGTGCCTGAAGGACAACAATGTGTTCGTGGGCGAGATCTATACGCACCTGGGCTTCAACAAGGAAGAGCGTGAGGGGCTGGAGATCGCCGCGCGCGAGCTGCTGGAATTCATCGAGAAACAGTAAGGAAACCAAGAAGCGTCCGGACTTTCCGGCGCTTTTTCCATTTTGCGCGCAGCTGCTGCAAAATGAGAAAAAAGCGTGAAAAAAGGCAGGGAAAAGCGACTTTGACCTTGCATAATTCATGCCGTCGTTGTATCATTAAGTCATGCGAAGGAGGAATTTTTGACATGTCAATTATCGTTGATGTTTACGCAAGAGAAGTGCTCGACTCCAGAGGAAATCCTACTGTTGAAGTTGAAGTGCTGACAGAGAGCGGCGCATTCGGCCGCGCAATGGTACCGAGCGGTGCCAGCACGGGTGAAAGAGAAGCTCTTGAACTGCGCGATGGCGACAAGGGACGTTTCATGGGCAAGGGTGTTACCCAGGCAGTGAAGAACGTAAATGAGATCATCGCTCCGGCTGTAATCGGCAAGAGCTGCCTCGATCAGGTAGCGATCGACAAGCTGATGCTGAAGCTGGACGGTACTCCGTTCAAGAAGAACCTGGGCGCAAACGCTACGCTGGGTGTATCTATGGCATGCGCACTGGCAGCTGCTGACTTCTATGGAATGCCTTTATACAAATATTTCGGCGGATTCAACGGAAAGGTCCTGCCTGTTCCGATGATGAACGTCCTCAACGGCGGATCTCATGCGGACTCCACTGTTGACTTCCAGGAATACATGATCATGCCGGTAGGCGCTAAGAGCGAGAAGGAAGCCGTACGTATGGGTGCGGAGACTTTCCACAACCTGCGCAAGGTGCTGAAGGCACGCGGATACAACACGAACGTCGGTGACGAAGGCGGATTCGCGCCGTCCTGCGAAAAGGGCAACGAAGAGCCGCTGGAACTGATCGTTGAAGCGATCAAGGCTGCCGGCTATGTTCCGGGCGAAGACATCTGCATCGCTATGGACGTTGCCGCTTCTGAGTTCCACAACCACGAGACCGGCATGTATGAGCTGAAGAAATCTGGTCAGGGCAACAAGACGACTGACGAGATGATCGACATGTATGCAGAGTGGATCGAAAAGTACCCGATCGTTTCCATCGAGGATGGTCTGGGCGAGCGTGACTGGGACGGCTGGAAGAAGCTGACTGACCGTCTGGGCAAGAAGATCCAGCTGGTCGGCGACGACCTGTTCGTCACGAATCCTTCTATCCTGAAGGAAGGAATCGAAAAGGGCATCGCCAACGCGATCCTGATCAAGGTCAACCAGATCGGTACGCTGACCGAGACTTTCGATGCCATCGAAATGGCGAAGGAAGCCGGATACACTTGCGTAGTATCTCACCGCAGCGGTGAAACTGAAGATACGACGATCGCTGATATCGCCGTTGGTCTGAACGCCGGACAGATCAAGACCGGATCAATGTCCAGAACTGACCGTATCGCGAAGTACAACCGCCTGATCCGCATCGAGGATGAGCTCAACGAGCGCGGTGCGAATGAGGGCATTGCTCAGTATCTGGGAAAGAGCGCATTCTACAACATCAAGAAGTAATGCCGTACATACAGGGGGAGCCTCGGCTTCCTCTTTTTTTACGCTTTCGTGTGTGAACGTGTGCAGAAAGTGTTACAATACTGATAAAGGAGTGATGATCATGATCGACAAATTGAGCGATGACATGAAAAAACTGTTTCTGCTGGGCATCGGCGCGGCGGCCGTTACCGCGGAAAAAGCCAGGGACATGGTAGATCATCTGGTGGAAAAAGGAGAGCTGAGCATCGAACAGGGCAAGGTGCTCAATGAAGAGCTCAAGCATCACATTCAGACCCGCGTGGATGAAGCGAAGAGCGAGCGGGCAGCCCAGCGCATGGAGCAGCTGAGCAGTCAGATCCGTTCGATGTCGGATGAAGAGCTGGAGCAGCTGAAGGAAGTGATCCGCGAGGTTCAGTCCGGTCCAGACGATGAAGCATGAATCGCTGAGCAGTTCACAGCGGCTTGCGGCCATTTTGAAGATCCTGCATCAGCATCACGTCACGCAGGGGATGGATCCCGTCAAGATGCGTGAGATCATCGAAGATCTCGGACCGACGTTCATCAAGATCGGCCAGCTGATGTCTTCACGCCAGGATATGTTCTCCAAGCGTTA
>OJMH01003733.1_pt1 | contig 10925 bp, 12 predicted proteins | sample 1597111 | NCBI WGS metagenome assembly OJMH01 (sample SAMEA2452115, study PRJEB22498) | human gut metagenome
GCGAACGGCGGCAATGGATGACCACTCGGGCACCGGCATCGGCCAGCATCCCGGCAATCGCGGCGCCGACCCGGACGGCGCCGCCGGTGATCAGGATGCGTTTGCCCTTCAACTCCATCGGCGCTTACGCCTTTTCGCCGGCGGCCGGCCGGCGGTTCAGCATTTCGGCCATCTGCTTCAGGCCGAGCCACCACTGCTCCTGCGGCCGCTGGAGGCGGCTGGATACCATCGCCCGCAATTCGTGCCAGTCGAACACCCGGAGCTTTCCTTCGCTCTGGCCGACGAACGCGCAGCAGGAAGAATCCCGGGCGATGCGGTCGATCAAGGCGGTCAGGCCGAGATGGCCGAGCCGGACGCCCTGGATACGGTCGAACGGACTCGGCGTCCCACCCTGCTGCATCGGCCCGAGGATCGTTTTGCGGACATCGAACCAGCCGTCGCTCTCCTCGGAGAACAACTGCTCGATGAAATCCGTCGTATAGGTCGGATTGACCAGTTCGTTGCGGATGATCAACGCCATGTGCCGTTCGGCGCTGCTGAACTGCCGCTTGAGTTCTTCGATATCGTGCTGCAGCCGCGCCAGCTTCAAACCGTCTTCGTGCAAATAGACATATTCGCCGCCGCAGGCCAGTCCGCTCATCATCGCCAGATAACCGCAGTAACGGCCCATCACTTCGACGATGAACACCCTCCGGGCGCTGTCGGCGGAATGCTTGATCTTGTCGATCGCTTCGACGATGGTATTCAAGGCGGTATCCGGCCCGATCGCCAATTCGGCGCCCGGCAGATTGTTGTTGATGCTGGCCGGCACGCAGACGATCGGCAGCCGGAACGACGGGAATTCCTTGCGGCGCTCGTTGAGCAAATCGGTCAACAGGTAACCGGACCAGCCGCCGACCATGACGAGTCCGTCGAGCTTCAACTGTTCCAGCGTCCGGGCGACGGCATAGAAATCACGGTCGCCGGGCAGATGGCGGTTGGCGCCAAGCTTGGAGCCGCCCTTCGAATTCCAGTTTTCCACCTCCATCCAGGAAAATTCCCGGGTGCGGTTCTGGATCAGGCCGTCCGCGCCGTCGACGATGCCGATGACCTGATGTCCGGCTTCCTGGCTGAGGCGGCTGATGGTGCGCAGCGCGCTGTTCATGCCCGGCGCCGGCCAGCCGCTGGTGATCATGCCGATCCTGAGGCGGCGGCGAACCGACCCGGGTTCACGCAGCGACGGCACCGCCAGCGCCAGCGTCCGGTAGATATCGCCCATTTTGCACCAGTCGCTGCCGCGCAATTCATCGGCCCTGGCGTATTCGCCGGCGGCAATCGCGGCGGCAGTCGCCCGGGTTTTGGCGACCGCGTCCATCAGCGGAACGGTGCAGACCCGGTTGCCGCGCAGCGCGACCAGCCGCGATTCGTTGCTGGTATCCTTGGTGAAGGATTCGACCGCGACACAACCGAAAGCGGTACTCATATAACGGTCGAACGCGCTCGGCGCGCCGCCGCGTTGAACGTGACCGAGGATGGTGATACGCGATTCGATGTGCAGCCGCTTGTCCAGCACTTCCTGGATATAAGCCGAAGTGATCAGTTTGCCGCTGCGGTCGCGGGCCCCCTCGGCGACGATGATGATGTGATCGTGGCGGCCGGCTTTGCGGCTGGCCTCGAGCAGCGTGCAGATCGAACGCTCCCAATTTTCCACCGGCGGCGCTTCCGGGATGAACACGATGCTGGCGCCGGCGGCGATCGCGCTCATCAGCGCCAGATAACCGCAGTTGCGGCCCATCACCTCGACGATGAAGGTGCGCTGATGGCTGAAGGCCGTGCTGCTCAACGCATCGACCGCCTCGCAGATGCGATGCAGGGCCGTATCGGCGCCGATGGTCATTTCGGTCTCGGCCATGTCATTGTCGATGGAGCCGACCATGCCGACGATTTTCAGTTGCGGAAACGCTTCGATGGCGCCGGCCGGCGCCCGGTTGTCCTGGACCAGCTCCCGGACCAGTTCCGGCCATTTCGCCCGCAACTCGTCCGCGCCGGCCAGACTGCCGTCGCCGCCGATGACCACCAGTTTGTCGATCCGGTGTTTCAGCAGATTGGCCACCGCTTTCAAAAGCCCGGCATGCGTTTTGAATTCCATGCTGCGGGCAGTGCCGAGAAAAGTACCGCCGAACTCCATGACGCCGCTCACCGACTCCCAGCCCATCGCCTCAATCCGGTCATCCACCAGGCCCTGATAGCCCTCATAGACGCCGAACACTTCGAATCCGGCCGCAATCGCGCTGCGGACCACCGCCCGGATAGCGGCATTCATGCCCTGGGCGTCGCCGCCGGAAGTCAGCACGCCGATGGCGCCCTGGTTCAATTCATTCATGATTCGATCCTCCAATCGTCGGTTTTTTACCGCATCCCGCGGTATTGGTCCATATTCATATTAAGAAATAATTTAACGCCGCAGGACCCGTTAAGCAAATGGCCGCCCGGCGGCGGAGGAAGATTTTTTTACGGAAAAGATCGGAAACAAATTTGTAAACATTATGATTCGTATGTTACTTTAATGTAAAATCATGGCTTTTCATTTTCAAACAATTTTTTAATCAACCGACAGGGGGCTATTGTGACACTTGTAACATTTGTGTTCTTCACGGCACTGGTAGCGGTGTTGACCTGGGTTTTCACCCGCAAAGCCGACCATCACACCGGAGTGGGCTTTTTTCTGGCCGGGCGCAGTCTGACCTTTCCGTTTATCGCCGGCTCGCTGCTGCTGACCAATTTGTCGACCGAACAGATGGTCGGATTGAACGGCGACGCCTTCACCCACGGCTTGTGCGTCATGGCCTGGGAGGTGGTGGCGGTCGTCGCGCTGGTGGCGATGGCGCTGTTCTTCCTGCCGCGCTTTCTGAAAAGCGGCGTGACCACCGTGCCGGAATTCCTGGAAATGCGGTTCGACAAAACCACCCAGGTGCTCACCAACCTGATCTTTCTGGCCGCCTACGCGGTCATCCTGCTGCCGATCATCCTCTACACCGGCGCGACCGGACTGCTCGACATCCTGAACGTGCCGGAGCTGACCGGCATCCACGACCGCCGCACCCTGCTTTATCTGATCGTCATCGTCGTGGCGCTGATCGGTTCGGTTTACGCGCTGTGGGGCGGCTTGAAATCAGTGGCTTTTTCCGATACGCTGAACGGCATCGGGCTGTACATCGGCGGCCTGCTGATCACCTATTTTGCGCTGGTCAAACTCGGCAACGGCAGTTTCATGACCGGCCTGGATGTTCTGCCGCAGGAAGTAAAACCCAATGCGTTCAATTCGATCGGCGGCCCGCATACGACGGCGCCATTCTTCACGCTGTTCACCGGCATCCTGCTGATCAACGTTTTTTACTGGTGCACCAACCAGCAGATCATTCAGCGCACTTTCGGCGCCAGCTCGCTGGCGGAAGGCCAGAAAGGCGTCCTGCTGACCGGGGCGTTCAAGCTGGTCGGCCCGCTGTTCCTGGTGCTGCCCGGCATCATCGCCTACGCGCTGCTGAAAAATGAAGTCACCGCCTCCAATCAGGCTTACGGCAAACTGGTGCAACTGGTGCTGCCGAACTACCTGGCCGGATTTTTCGCCGCGGCGATGCTCGGCGCCATTCTGTCCAGCTTCAACTCGGCGCTGAACAGCACCTGCACGCTGTTCAGCCTGGGCTTGTACAAACGCCTGCTCAGGCCGGACGGCACCGACGCCGAAGTGGTCAAATCCGGACGCTGGTTCGGCTGGATCATCACCATCGTCGCCATCGTCATTGCGCCGATGCTGGATAACATGCAGAACATCTTCCAGTATCTGCAGGAGATGAACGCCATCTATTTCATTCCGATTCTGGCGGTCGTCGTCGTCGGCATGCTGTCGAAGCGGGTGCCGGCCATCGCCGCCAACGTCGCATTGGTCGCCGGTGTCGCCGTCATCGCCATCGGCTACTTCATGCCGGGCATCAAAGAATATGTCGTTCAGATGCAGAAATACCATTTCATCAGCGTCGTTTTCGTACTGCTGGTCGCCGGCATGTACCTCTATGGCGCCGTCCGTCCATTGAAGGAAGCCTGGGTGCAATATGAAGCCAGGGCGGTCGATATGACGCCGTGGAAATACGCGGTGCACATCGGCGTGCTGCTGCTGGTTGTCGTCGCGGCGATTTATGTCTGGTTCGCCGATTTCAGCGTGCTGCAGGACGTGCCGGCGGAAACGCCGATCGCGACCCAGCTGGTCGAGTGACCGGCAGAACAACTTTGCGACGTGTTATTGCGGAACGGCCGGGGCCGTTCCGCAATTTTTTGCCCGTATTCCCGCCGGGGCGGTCTTGCTGTAACCGATTGATAATTCGAAAAAAAACCATAAAAAACGATTGCTATTGGAAAAACGGTTGAAATTGTATTATATTAACTTTCATGAAAATTTTAGTCATACACGGACCTAATTTGCAGTTGCTCGGCCGTCGTGAACCGGAAATTTACGGGAATGCGACGATGGACGGCATCAACGGCCGTTTACAACGGCTCGGTGCGGACCGATCAGTTGAAGTCGTCTGTTTCCAATCCAATCACGAGGGCGCCATCGTCGACGCCATCGGCCGCGCCCCGGCGGAAGGCGTCGACGGCATTCTGCTCAATCCGGCGGCCTACACCCACACCAGCATCGCCATCCTCGATGCGCTGAAAGCGGTCCGGCTGCCGGCCGTCGAAATCCACCTGAGCAACATCACCGGCCGCGAGGCCTTTCGCCATCAATCCATTACCGCCGCGGGATGCCTCGGCATCATTGCCGGTTTCGGCGCCTACAGCTACGAACTGGCCTTTGCGGCGTTGTACCATCATCTAATTGAAAAAGCAGAGAAAAAAGGAAATTGATAATTATGAAAATCGAAGAAATCAAGACGATCGTCAAATTGATGTCGGAAAATGATTTGACCGAATTCAAGATCGAAGCGGAAGAATATAATCTTTGCATCAAACGCGGCGGCACCCAGGTCGCCATTTCGGCACCGGCACCGGCCGTACCGCTGGTTTCCGCCACGCTGCCGGCTCCGGCGGCAGTCCCGGTGCCGGTCACCGTTCCAACTGCGGAGCAGAACAATGCGCCTTTGAATACGATCGATGCGCCGCTGGTCGGCACCTTCTACCGCGCCGGTTCGCCGGATGCCAAGCCGTTCATCCAGATCGGCGACAAGGTGACGGCGGAAACGACGGTGGCGATCATCGAGGCGATGAAAGTGATGAATGAAATCAAGGCGGAAAAAGCCGGTGTGATCAAAGACGTCCTGGTCGAGAACGGCCAGGCGGTGGAATACGGCCAGCCGTTGTTCGTCATCGAATAAGTAAATATTGTTCAGGAAATTACTTGATGTTTAACAAGATTTTAATTGCCAACCGGGGTGAGATTGCGCTGCGCATCATCCGCGCCTGCAAGGAGCTGGGCATCCAGTCGGTCCTGGTTTATTCCCAGGCGGACCGGGACAGCCTGCCGGTTCAAATGGCCGATGAAGCCTACTGCATCGGCCCGGCGGCGCCCGGCGCCAGTTACCTGTTGATCGACCGAATTCTGAGCGTGGCGGCGATCAGCGACGTCGAAGCGGTGCATCCCGGTTACGGTTTTCTGGCTGAGAACGCCTATTTTGCCGAAGCGTGCCGCAAGCACAAGATCACTTTCATCGGCCCGACGCCGGAAGCGATGCGGGCGCTGGGCGACAAAGCGGTGGCCCGCGATACGATGAAAAAAGCCGGCGTGCCGACCACGCCGGGCAGCGAGGGCCTGATTTTGAGCGAAAGCGACGCGTTGAAAACGGCGCACACGCTGAAGTATCCGGTCATCATCAAAGCATCGGCCGGCGGCGGCGGACGCGGCATGCGGATCGCCCACAACGACGCCAGTTTGATCCAGGGCTACCACGCCGCCAAAACCGAAGCGGAAAATGCCTTCGGCGACGGCGCGATGTATATGGAAAAATTCCTGATCAACCCGCGCCACATCGAATTTCAGATTCTGGCCGACAACTACGGCAATGTGGTTCATCTGGGCGAACGCGACTGCAGCATTCAGCGCCGCCAGCAGAAATTGATCGAAGAGTCGCCGTCGCCGGCGCTGAATCCGCGCCTGCGGGAGAAGATGGGCACCGCGGCGGTCAAAGCGGCCAAGGCGGCCAACTACACCAATGCCGGCACCATTGAATTTCTGTTGACCGACAGCGGCGAGTTTTATTTCATGGAGATGAATACCCGCGTCCAGGTGGAACATCCGGTGACCGAGGAGCTGACCGGCATCGACATCATCAAGGAGCAGATCCGCATCGCCGCCGGCGAACGGCTTCCGTTCCGCCAGCGGGATATCAAATTTACCGGCCATGTCATCGAATGCCGGATCAACGCCGAAAACCCCGACCGCAATTTCACCCCCTCCCCCGGCCTGGTGGAAAAATTCATCCCGGCCGGCGGCATCGGCGTGCGGCTGGATTCCCATGTTTTCGCCGGATACCGGATACCGCCGTATTACGACAGCATGATCGCCAAACTGATCATTCGCGGCGCGGACCGGACGCAGGCGCTGGCCCGCTGCCAGCGGGCGTTGAGCGAATTCGTCGTCGAAGGAGTCAAGACCACCATCCCGTTCACCCAGAAAATCCTGGCCAACAAGGATTTCAAAGCCGGGAAATTCGATACCGGCTTTATCGAACGGATGATGCAGGATATCGGAAAAGTGGAAATCAACCAGGAAGAAAAAGCGTAATTGTACGCGCAAACAAATGCAGGAGTGTGCACTATGAAAGAGGCTCAGGAAGCAAAACGTCCGGCCAAAAGTCCGACCGCAGTGGTGGAACAGACTTCGGAACTCGGCAGTGTCCAGATTCATGACAATGTCATTTCTTCGCTGGTGCGCCGGGCCGCATTGAACGTCGAAGGTGTCTCCCGGCTGGCCGGCAGCACCTTTGTCGACAACATCGCCGAAATCGTCGGCAGCCGGAAAATCCAGGACCGCGCCATCACGATCATCAAGCAGGAAGAAGGGGCGCCGAAAGTCGCCGTCGAAGTCAAATTGAACATCAAAATCGGGTTCAAGGTACCGGTCGTCGCCGAAGCGGTGCAGCGCGCCGTCATCGAGCAGGTCGAAGCCACCACCGGGACGACGGTGACGGAAGTCAACGTGCTGGTGCAGGAAATCGAAGAACTCCCGGAAGAAACGCCGGAAACGGAAGCGGAATAACGCCGCGGCAAGGTTCCGGCCGGCGGCATGAAACCGGCCGGAACGAGCTGTATTTCGGGTATCTTTCAAATTAAGAGGGTGAACGATGTCGGATTTTTGGATGCAGTTGACCGACTGGCGAACGCTGTTGACCGGCGAATTCAACCGGGGCTATTTGACCGGCGTGGCGGTGACGGTGCTCTGTCTGATCGGCTTGCTGGTGCTGCGGACTTTGATTGTGTCGAGCTTCCGCTACCGGAACACGCCCGGCATCGTGCTGCCGCAGGAAAATGGCGAACTGTTCGTATCCCGGGCAGCGATCCGCTCGGCGCTCGGCGCCTTGCAGAGCGAATTTCCATACATCGCCATCAACCGGGTACGGCTGTACGAACGCCGCAGCGTCTTTTCATTGCGGGTCGGTTTCGATTTCGACGCCCGGGGCGGCCGGCTGCCGGATTATTCGGCCGCCTTCAAACAGCGGATCCAGGAAGTTCTGCAGCAGCAGCTGGGCATCGACGCCATCCGGGACATCCGCCTGGAAGTCGGCAATGTCGGCCACGACGAAGCATTGCCGAAAACCACTGAACATGCGTTTCATGAACCGCCGCCTGCTGCTGGCCTCTAAATCGCCGCGCCGGCAGGAACTGCTGCGGCAACACGGCGTCGATTTCACCGTCGTGACGGCAGAGACGCCGGAAATCAGCAGCGCCCCGGAACCACGCCGGGTCCCGGAAATCAATGCGTTGCGCAAAGCGGAACAGGTGGGCAAGCTGTACCCGGCGGCCGTGGTCATCGGCGCCGATACGGTTATTCTGTACCGGGATGAAATCATCGGCAAACCGCGCGACCTGGCCGAGGCGGCGGCAATCTTGCACAAACTGGCCGGCAACGTTCATGAAGTGATCACCGCGGTAGCGATCTGCTGTGCCGAACTGCGGCTGGAGCGGCAATTCGCCGTCACCACCCGAGTCCGGTTCAAGGCGGTCTCCGCAGCGGTGATCGATCAATATCTCCAGGCGGTGCCGGTGCTGGACAAAGCGGGCGCCTACGCCATCCAGGACCACGGCGAACTGCTCATCCAGCAAATCGACGGCGACCGCGAAAATGTCATCGGCCTGCCGACCGGGCGGCTGCTGCTGGAGCTGAATCATTTGAACCTTTAACCCGGATCGACGGGCAATTTTTTCACCGTTGCCCCCGGGACAGCGCCGGATATTTTTTCCGATTTTCCTTCGCCTTTCGAAAAATCCTCTTGCAGAATCATTTAGTGATGATATATTATGATTTCTCCGGACCAGTCGTCAGGCGGATGCCTGGTCCGGCCAAAGAATCGGAAGTAGTTCGATCGACTCAGGCGAATGTTCGTTTGGGTCCGGTTGGGTCGGACGAACCGGTTGAGAAACGAACAGTTTCAAACAAAAGGAAAGAAAATGGCTGTAAAAATCAGGTTGAAGAGAACCGGGACGCGCAACAAGAGCTGCTTCCGGATCGTCGTGATGGATGTGCGCTCCGCCCGTGACGGCCGGGCGATCGAAGAGTTGGGCTTCTACGACCCGCGCGGCAAACAGGAAAAAGTGGCGCTGGACCGGGTGGAATACTGGACGGGAGTCGGCGCGGCGGTCAGCGAGACGGTGGCGGCGATCATCGACCGGGCGAAAAATGGCAAATCCCTGAAAGACAAGGTCAAACCGCAGGCATTGTCCAAGAAGGCCCAGGCCAAAGCGAAGGCCGAGGCGGAAGCCAAGGCAAAAGCGGAAGCGGAAGCAGCCGCGGCCGCTGCTCCGGAAGCCTGACGATAAGAACGGTTTGCGGCCTAGCCGCGGATAAGGAAACAGTAAAGTGTTAAAAGCAATCTTAAAGCTTCTGATCGGCGACAATGGCGCGTCATCCGACGGCGCGGCGGCAGTCAAAGTCAAAAGCGAAGGCGGCCTGCAGGATCTCGAACATTTTGTCGACTATGTGGTGCGCGCGCTGGTGGATGCGCCCGATGCGGTCCGGATCAGTTCGGAATCGACGGAAGAAGCTTATGTTATTAAAATCGACTGCAAGAAAGAAGACATCGGCAAGATTGTCGGCCGGCGCGGCAAAACCATCATGGCGATTCGTTCGCTGGTCAGCGGTGCGGCCGGACGCTTGCAGAAACGGGTGACAGTCGAGGTTGTTGACTGAAAAGTGCGCATCGATGTGGTAACGCTCTTCCCGGAAATTTATCCGGGCCCGCTGGGCAGCAGCATCATCGGGCGGGCGGTGAAGAACGGCCTGCTCGAGATCAGAGCGGTTGATCTGCGGGAGTTCTCCCACGACCAGCGCGGAACGGTGGATGACAAGCCGTACGGCGGCGGGCCGGGGATGCTGATGAAAGTGGAACCGCTGTTCGAATGCGTCGAAGCGTTGCGCGAAGCGGAAACGCTGGTGGTGATGACTTCACCGCGCGGCCGGAAATTCGACCAGGAAATGGCGGCGGAGCTGGCAGGGCTGGAGCATCTGGTGATCGTCTGCGGCCATTATGAGGGCGTCGACGAGCGGGTGCGGACTGGAGTGATCGACCGGGAAATTTCGATCGGCGATTACATCCTGACCAGCGGCAACCTGGCGGCGATGGTGATGGCGGATGCGATCTCGCGGCTATTGCCGGGGGTGCTCGGCAAGGACGAGTCCAGCCAGGAGGAATCCTTCTCGCAGGGACTGCTGGAGTATCCGCAGTATACGCGACCGCCGGAATACCGCGGCATGAAAGTGCCGGAGATTCTGCTGTCCGGCGATCACGGCAGGATAGCCGCCTGGCGGCGGGCCTGTTCGGAAACGCTGACACGGGAATTGCGGCCGGATTTGTGGGAACGTTACCGGGCGCAGCGGAGTGAAGAATCGGATTCTTCCGGAGAAAGTTGGAATGGACAAAATAAATAAACTTGGAGGCAAGTTGAAATGAACATATTGGACAAGATCCGCAACGAAGGTTTGAAGGAGAATGTCGCGAATTTCAATATCGGCGACAACGTCAAGGTTTTCGTGAAAATCGTCGAAGGCAACACGGAACGCATTCAGGTGTTTGCCGGTACGGTCATCGCCCGCCGCGGCAGCGGCATCGAAGCGACCTTTACGGTGCGCCGGGTGGTTTCCGGCCAGGGTGTCGAACGGGTATTCCCGATCAACAGCCCGCGCATCGACCACATCGAGGTAGTCCGCCGCGGCAGCGTGCGGCGCGCCAAACTGTTTTATCTGCGCAACAAGATCGGCAAGGCGGCCCGCGTCAAGGAGCTGCGCGTCAACTGACAAGACCGATCATGCAGTCAGTCTGGCCATGAAATTTCTGGCGACAGAAACGGAACTCCTCTGCCTCGAGCGATCGAAGTGGGCAGAGGGGTTTTCTTTTGTGGCCGGCATCGACGAAGTGGGGCGCGGTCCGCTGGCCGGACCGGTGGTGGCCGCCGCGGTGGTGCTGCCGCGCGACACGCCGTTGCCGGCGGTCAACGACTCCAAATTGTTGTCGGAAGCCAGGCGGCGGGAACTGGCGGCCGCCATCCGGGAACTGCCCGGCGTCGATTACGGGATAGCCGAGGTTTCGGTCGAAGAGGTCGATCGGCTCAATATCCTGCAGGCGACCCATCTGGCGATGCGGCTGACGATGGCGGTGACGACGGTCGTCGACCGGCGCCTGATGTTCCTCTCGAGCAGCGCGGTGCGCACGGTCGCCGGCACGACGGGCTACTTTGACGTC
>OJMH01003738.1_pt1 | contig 10904 bp, 9 predicted proteins | sample 1597111 | NCBI WGS metagenome assembly OJMH01 (sample SAMEA2452115, study PRJEB22498) | human gut metagenome
ACACATAATTTTCTCCTTTTTCTAAATGGGCGTTGGGATTTTAAATCCCGTTGATTGCTTTCAAAAAATCAAGCCCGTATTTTTCTAACTTTCTTTCTCCGATTCCTGTAATTTCTCTTAATTCATCGTAAGTTTTTGGTTTGAGGCAAACCATTTCCATCAAAGTTTTGTCGTGGAAAATAACGTATGGCGGAAGGTTTTCGCGTTTTGCAAAAATCATCCTCAAGTCTTTTAAGCGTTTGAAAAGCTCCATGTCTTCATCTGCTGTAAGTCCGAATTTTTCTTTAAACTTATTTTTCTTAACTTTTTCTTTTGGCTGAAGAATGTACTTACGAAGTTCAATTTTTTCAAGACCTTTCAAAACGTCAGTGGCTTTAGCTGTAAGCTTTAATGATTGATAATGGACTTCCATATCAATGTAGCCGCGTATGATAAGCTGTCTTATAACCGCACGCCACTGGGCTTCTGTAGTATCTTTCCCTATGCCGAAAGTCGAGAGTTTGTTATGGCGGAATTTAAGAATTTTGTCGTCTTCTTTGCCGAGAAGAATGTTCACGATGTGCCCGGCGCCGAAACCATATGTCGAAGTATTTGCTCGGTAAATACAGGAGAGAACCTTTTGGCAATCAACGGTTGCGTCGTATGTAACCGGCGGGTTCAGGCAGTTGTCGCAGTTGCCGCAATTCCCTTCGCGCTTCTCGCTGAAATATTCAAGCAAAACTTTTCGCCGGCATTCTGTTGATTCTACATATGCGATTAAGGCGTTTAATTTAATTCTTTCAATTCGTTTTTGTTCTTCGGGCGCGGTTGATTGGTTGATGAAGCTTTGAAGCTGAACGATGTCTCGCAGGCCGTAAACCATCCACGCATCAGATGCCAAGCCGTCGCGGCCTGCGCGGCCTGTTTCCTGATAGTAGCTTTCCACGCTTTTGGGCAAATCCATGTGTGCAACAAATCTTACGTCGGGCTTGTCGATGCCCATGCCGAAGGCGTTGGTGGCCACCATGATGCGCGTGCGGCCCGCGAGCCACTCCTCCTGCCGGATCGAGCGTTCGGCGTTGGCCAGGCCGCCGTGGTAGCAGGTCGCGGCGACGCCTGCGTCGCGCAGGAATTCGGTGAGCTGTTCGCAGCCGTCGCGCGTGCGCACGTAGACGATACCGCTGCCGGCCACGTTGCGCACCACGCGAAGCAGTTGCTCGTTTTTGTCCTCGTCGTGCCGCACGGCGTAGGAGAGGTTGGGCCGTGCGAACGAGCTGCGCAGGACGTGCGGTTCGGCGAAGCGCAGCTGCCGCATGATGTCGCGGGCGACAGCGGGTGTGGCCGATGCCGTGAGCGCCAGCACCGGCACTTCGGGCAGCCGTTCGCGCAGTTCGGCGATGCGCAGGTAGGAGGGGCGGAAGTCGTAGCCCCACTGCGAGATGCAGTGCGCCTCGTCGACGGCCAGCAGCGAGACCCGCATCCGCTCCACGCGCAGACGGAACGCCTCGGTCACGAGCCGTTCGGGAGCCACGTAGAGGAATTTGACATCGCCGTAGACGCAGTTGTCGAGCACGATGTCGATTTGCCGCATCGAAAGTCCCGAATGGATCGCCGCCGCGTTGATGCCGAGCCGCCTGAGGCGGTCGACCTGGTCCTTCATCAGGGCGATCAGCGGCGTTACGACGATGCACAAACCTTCGCGCAGCATTGTCGGCACCTGATAGGTGAGCGACTTGCCGCCGCCGGTGGGCATCAGCGCCAGCGTGTCGCGCCCCTGGCAGACGGAGCGGATGATCTCCTCCTGCACGGGACGGAAGCTGTCGTAGCCCCAGTAGCGTTTGAGCGTGCCGAGCAGTTCGGCGTGTATGTCGTCCAGCGGTTGCATGTCGGGCGGATGATGTACGGAGCGTCGGCGAAACCGTTGCGGTCCGATTTGCCGGAACGCCGCCTGTCGGGCGAAATTCCTCTTTCGCAAAGATACGCATAAGTGAGTGCAATGTCAAATTTATTCGAACATTGCCGAACGAGAGTATCTGAGGCGTCGGCCGAAGATTGCGGATTTTAGCCGGATTCCGCACGCCGGACGGCGGCTATCCGCCATGCGGCGCACGATTTTTATGCCGGAGGCCGCCGCCGGTGCGTTTTTTTCGTACAGCCTGCCGCTTTTCTGCTTATCTTTGACGCCGTTATGACAATCAAACCATCTGAAATGATGAAACACATTTGCCTGCCGATACTCTGTGCCGCATGTGCATTCGTATCGTGCGTGAGCCGCCGGGTGGCCGAACAAACCGTGGTGCAGCGCGATTCGCTCGAAGCGGTGGTTCGTGCGAAGGATTCGCTCATCGAGGTCGTCTTCGCCGACATCAATGCCGTCACCGAGAATCTGGCGCGGATCCGTACGCGCGAAAACCTCGTCGCGCTCGCGCGCAATGACGAAGGGGTGCGCCGTCCGATCGAGGAGATCGATGCCGACATCGCCGCGATCGACCGGTTGTTGCAGGAGAACCGGCAGAAGATCGCTGCGCTGCAACGCTCCTCGGCGCAGTTGCGCAAAGCCGACCTGCGCATCGAGGGACTCGAAAAGATGATTCGCGATCTCGATGCCCAACTGACCGCCAAAGAGGGCGAAATCGGTCGTTTGCGCGGCGAACTGTCGCAGATGGAAGCCCGGATGGAGACGCTCGCCGAAGAGGCCGCCGCCCGCAGCACCGAGGTCGAACACCTCTCCGGCGAAAAGGCGCAGCTGGAGGACCGGCTCAACACGGTCTATTATATCGTGGGAGCGGAGAAGGCGCTGCGCGATTCGGGGATCGTCTCGAAGCAGGGGTTCATCGGGCGCACGCTCACGGTGGGCGATACCGGCGACCACGATCTGTTCATCCGGGCCGACGCCCGCACGCTGACGGAGATCCTCGTCGAGCAGAAGAAGGCGACCGTCGTCACGCCGCATCCCGCCGATTCGTACGAACTGATTACGAATGCCGACAAGGTGGTGTATAAGTTAGTCATCACCGATCCCGAACGGTTTTGGAGTTCGTCGAAGGTGCTGGTCGTAAGTTACCGGAAGTAACCGTCGTCCCCATTCTGAGCGAAGTGCGGGAGCGCAAGGCGCGGAATTGCGGCTCCGCGCCTTGCGTCGCAAAGGGCCTGCCGGTGAAAATCGCGGGTGCGGCGGGTCGGTTTCGCGGAATTCAGACGCCTTCGGTCGCACCTCGGAAATTTCGTTTCGGCAAAGTGCGAATAAATTTGCTTCTGCGCGCGACTTTTCGTATCTTCGACCGGAATCGCCTAAAATTGCAAGATTATGATCTCGTTGTTCAAGAAGAAGGAGGCGCCGGTCTATCCGGCCGATACGGTGACGTCCCGCGACGGGCGGCCGATCGTCTTCACGTTTTTCAAACACGCTTCGCTGGCCGTCGATTTCGACGGGCGGCGCATCTATGTCGATCCGGTCGGCGAGTATGCCGATTACGCGCATCTGCCGAAAGCCGATGCGGTGCTCGTCACCCATTCGCATTACGACCATCTCGACCGTGCGGCCGTCGAGCAGCTGATGACGCCCGCGACGGCGGTCGTCTGCGACAAGACCTCGGCCGAAGCGTTCGATTTCGACTGCTACACGATGGTGCCGGGCGCTGTGGCCGAACCTCTTGACGGAATCCGCGTCGAGGCGGTGGCGGCTTATAACACCACCGAAGGGCACCTGCAATTCCATCCCAGGGAGCGGGAGGATTGCGGCTACGTGCTGACGCTGGGCGGTACGCGCGTCTACATCGCCGGCGACAGCGAGCCGACGCCCGAAATGCGTTCGCTCGAAGGGATAGACATCGCGTTCCTGCCCGTCAACCAGCCCTATACGATGACTGTCGATCAGGCGGCCGAGGCGGTGCGGGCGCTACGTCCCGCGATCTTCTATCCCTATCACTACGGGGAGGTCGAGCAGGTCACCGATCTCGACCGGCTGGCGCGCGAGGTGGCGGGGCTGACCGAGATGCGGGTTCGCCCGATGGAGTGATACGATTGCGGTCGGAACGCAGGGGCGGCAGTGCGACACTGCCGCTCTTTTCGTTGTTGTCGGCGATGCGGGCGTGTGGCGTCGGAAGGGAGAGGGTGGATGCACTTGTCCGGAAGGGAGGGGTTGTCGATAATTTTTCATAACTGTCGATCACGAAGGATCGGAGCGATCGGAGGATACGGTCGGATAGGAAAATGCCGCCGTCGGGCGACGGAATGTAAGCGGAAAAAGGATTCTCTCCGATAATTCGGATGAAAATAATCGGGCCTATTTCGACGAAAAATCGTATTTTTAATAAATAAATGTTATTTTTGAACATCGGAGTTCCGATTCTTTAAAATAACCCTTAATCTCTGTGCTCTTATGAAAAATCTGATGAAACGCTTGGCTGCGACGGCCTTCTGCCTTGCACTGCTGCCCCTGACGGGTTGCGGCGACGACAACACGGACGATCCGTTAATTCCCCCCCCCTCTGACGCTCCGGTGATCGAGGCGGCGACGCCGGCTGCCGTACCGGCGGAAGGCGGCGCGATCTCGATCGATTACGAAGTGAAGAACCCCGTCGAGGGAAAACGCCTCTCGGCTCAGAGCGACGACGCATGGGTGAAGGAGTTGACCGTCGGCGACGAAGCCGTGACGGCACGCCTCGAAAAGAATCTCCTTGCCGATCCCCGCACGGCCACGGTGACGCTTCGTTATGACGGCGCCGAAGCCGTGAAGGTCTCGGTCGTGCAGGAGGGTTATCTTCCCTTCCTGATTCAAGTCGCCGATATTACGATGAGCGATGCGCGGATAACGGTCTATCCCGAAGAGGAGGGGATGTATATCGCCGCGGTGGATTTCGCCGAAGGGTTCGATGCGCAGAAGATCGCAGCGGAGAACAAGGCGATCTTCGCCGAACATGCCGCCGCCGAACAGAAAACGCTCGCCGAGTTCATCGCGGGGTATGCCTATAAGGGCGAACAAACGTTCCATCCTTCGCGCCTTTCGCCGAAGAGCGACTATGTGGTCTACGCCTATGGAGTCGATGCCGAAGGAAATGCGACTACCGATGTGATCGTGGAACCGTTCAAGTCGCTGCCCGTCGAGCCGGGGCCCATGGTCGATTGCAAGATCGACATCGTTGCCGAGAATCTAACCTCGACGTCGGTCAAGGTCGTTTTCAATCCGTCCGATCCGACGGTGCAGTATTTCTATACGATGCTCGATCAGGCCGGATACGAGGATATCAGCAAAGACTGGCCGGGTTACATCTACGAGTATATGGTTTCGCAGCTGACCGACGACGGTCTTCCGTTGTCGACGATCGTGATGCTCTCCTGTTCGGTCGGCCAGCAGGAGGTGCAGAGCAAGACGCTGCAACCGGAAACGACCTATTATGCCTGCGCCGTGGGCGTCAACTCGAATGCCACGATCAACACGGAGGTGGCGGTGCAGAAGATCGTCACGCCGCCGGACTCTCCGATTGATTACGGGTTCGATTTCGATTTCGGTGAGGTGACTGCGACCGGCGCTCGGGTGACGGTCTCGCCGCGTGACGTGAGGGCATTCTATTATTGGAACGTAATGACTGAGGAGGAGTACGGTGAAATGAAGGGCGATGAGTCGAAAATCGCAGCCTATTTCGAGCAGAAGATGATCGAACAGCGCAAGGCCCAGATGGGAGACTATGCCGACTGGTATCCGCTTCCGGAGTTTATCGCCTCGCAATGTTCTTCGGGTTTCGATGGTCCGGACAGTTATACCTTCGGTACGCTGACGCCGGAGACGACCTATTACGTGTATGCTTTCTGGGTGGACGAGCAGACCGGCGAGCCGGCTTCGGTTACGGCATTCAGCGAATCACCCTTCAAGACCGAAAAACAGGTGATTTCGGCTGCCGTGGCTAAACCGTCGCTATGGTTGACCGACGGCGACGATTGGGCCGAACTGAACCCGCTTGGCTATGGGCACTTCAAAGGATATGCGATTCTGGGCGCACGCATTGCACCTGCCGAAGGGGCCGTACACTGGTACTCGAACATTTATAAGGCGTCGGACATCGCCTCGACGGACGATCAGCTCTTGGCTTCGTCGCTCATCAACAGCAAATACTACATGGACAAGACATCCTACAATCTCTCCTACGGAGTAGAGTGGGGCGGCGACTACGTGATTGTCAGCGTCGCGGTCGACGCCGCCGGTGCCCGCGGTCCCGTGCAGCGCGTCGCCTTCAAGGCGGAGAAGAGCGCCGCCGAACCGCTCGAATCCATTCCGGGCGAATGATTCGGCACAAGAAAGAAAAAACCGACAGCATTTTGCTGTCGGTTTTTTCTTTGCTGTCGGGCGGAACGGTCGAACGTTCCGTCCGTTCGGATTCGTCGCCGGACTACTTCTTCGCCGCGGGGCAGTCCGCGCACTTCTTGTCGCAAGCGGCTTTTTTGTCGCAAGCGGCGGCGCAGCATTTCTTGTCGCAGTCGCCCTTCTTGCAGCAGTTCTCCTTGCAGGCGGCTTTTTGGCAGCAATTTTCCTTGCAGGCGGTCCCTTGGCAGCACTTCGCGTCGCAGGCCTCGGCCTTCACGCGGATTTTGGCGAAGCCCTTGACGAGACCTTCGGCGTCGTTCTTCGATGCGTCGTAGACGACGGTCACCTCCTTGCTGGGAACGTCGACCTTGACATCCTTCACTCCCTTCTCGAAGGGAATGTTGTCCATGATGCGCTTGGCGCAGTGTTCGCAATCGATGTCGGTCTTGAATACCGTCGTTACGGTCGATGCCTTTTTCGCATCCTTCGCTGCGGCCGAGCCGGTGCCCAGCCCCAATGCTGCCATGAGGCAGACGAACAAAATCTTTTTCATACTCGTTTCGTGTTGGTTTTAACTGTTAATATTAAATTAGGTTCCACCGCAGGCCGGTATAGAACGTCGTTTCAGACCTTTTTGAAGCCTCCCTTTTCAAAGGGAGGTTCGGAGGGATTGTCTGCACGGTTCTATATCGGCACTGTAAAACACTCTCAATACAAGTTCCATCGCAGGCCGATATAGAACTTGCGTCCCATCAGCGGGCCCCACACCACCGACGAGTTGAAGGCGGTGGAGAAGGGTTGGTCGGCAGCGAGGATCGGGTGCTCCTGCTTGTAGTTGCCGATGTTCTCGCAGCCGAGGTAGAGGTCGAGTTTCTTGATCTTGCGGCTCACCTGCGCGAAGAAGACCGGGTACTTGGGCGAGAGCTCCGTCACGGTCGGGTCGCCCGTCTGCGAAGGCAGGCGCATGGGGCCGTTGAGCTGAGCCGTGGCGTCGAACGTCCAGCGGCGGAACCGCGTGGCGTACTGGATATTCAGCAGCGCCTTGTAACGGCTCACCAGCGGCCGTTCGACCTGCACGCGCCCGCCGTCGGGACGGTCGAGCGTCATCGACGAGTCGGTGTAGCGGTAGGTCGCGAAGATGTCGAGCCGCTCGACGGGCGTCCAGTTGAAGTCGACCTGATAGGTATCGGTGTAGGAGCGGCCGTCGGTGTTGTAGAACATCACCTCGGTGGCGCTGTACTCCTGATCGGCCACGACCTGGTTGTAGAACTGCGTGCGGAAGTAGTCGAAACTCAGCGTGGCGTCCTCGGGCTTGACCAGTCCGAACGTCTGCGTGAGGCTTCCGCCCACGGTCAGCGCCTTCTCCATGCGGTTGAAATCGCGGTAGAGCGTGTGGAAATCGTAATCGCCGTTCCATGCGTAGCCGTCGAAGGCGAAACGGCGGCCGGTGGCCAGGACGCCGATGTTGTCCGTCACCAGATTGGTCGAGCGGTAGCCCAGACCCGCCGAGGCGCGCAACGTCAACAGACGCGTGATGTTCCATTTGATGTGGCCGCGCGGCGTGAAGTAGTATTTGTCGTAGAACGAGTTGTAGTCGCCGCGTGCGCCTGCTACGAGCGAGAACTTGTCGCGGATCGAGTAGGTGTATTCGGCGTAGAGGCCCGCTTCGTTCTCGCTGTGGTCCATATCGTAGCTGCGCCCTTCGATCCGGCCGTTGTCGACGAAATCGTTGACGAGCCGTTCGTTGAACGATTGCAGGTGGGCCGAGACGCCCATGATGAGCGACGAGCGGTAGGTGAAGTAATGGCTGTACATCGCATTGAGCGACACCGAGTTTTCGTTGCCGGCGTAGTCGTTCAATCCGAAGTAGGAGCTCTCGTTGAAGTGGTCGAAATCGGCCACGAAGGCGATGTTGGAACGCATCTCGTCCTGCTCGTCCTTGTCGTAGACGGAGGCACCGACGGGCATGCCCAGTTTGATGTAGCCGTTGAAGCCTCGGTTGCGGATCTGCGAACCGTAGAGCGAGCCGCCGTCCAGCGCGCTCTGGCGCATCTGGTCGCGCATCGAATTTTCGTAGCCCATGCGGCCGCCGAGACGGTTCTCGGCCGTGACCTTGAAGCCCCAGCGCAGTTGCAGTCCGTTGTCGGCGGCGTAGAGCCAGCGGTTGGCCACGTGCATCGCACGCGCCTCGGGCAGGTCGCGGAAGCCGTCGTGGTTGTGGTCGTAGGATTTGGTGTCCATCGAACCGTGTGCCAGCACGATCGTCGTGAGCTTCTTGTCGCGCGTCACGGGCAGTGCTGTCGAGAGGTTCAGCTCGGGTTTGAGCTCGTCGTCGAAATAGAGGTTCACGAAGAGCCGTTCGTCGTCGGTGGGCTTGCGGTGTTCGAGATTGATCTGGCCGGTGATCGCTTCGTGGCCCGCCGTGACCGACGAGACGCCTTTGGACACCTGAATCGAATTGAGCCACATGCCCGGCGTGTAGCTCAGTCCGTAGGGGGCCGACAGCCCGCGCATGATGGGGCGGTTCTCGTCGAGAATCTGCGTATAGGTGCCGGCCAGTCCGAGCATCTTGATCTGCCGTGCGCCCGAGATGGCGTCGCTGTAACCGACCGTTACCGAGGCCGAGTTTTCGAACGACTCGGCCAGATTGCAGCAGGCCATTTTGCAGAGGCCCGCGAACGAAATGGTTTCGCCTTTGAGAATGCCGTCGCGCTTGACGTAGTTGCCGCCCAGCGTGCTCTCGACCACGACGCCCTCGATGTCGACGCCTTCGGAGCGGAGCCGGAAGTTCTGTTCGGCCACTCCGTCGGCGATGCGGATCGTGTCGTTGACGTAGCCCAGATAGGAGGCCACGAGCCGGTCGTAGTTCTTGACGCGGTGAACGGTGTAGGCGCCCGTAGCCGAGGTGCTGGCGCCGATCGTGGTCTCGGCCCAGTAGACCGAGGCGCCGACGAGCGGGTTGTTGTCGGCGTCGGTGACGACGCCGTGCAATTCCTGGGCCGCGACGTTCGACGCGAGGCCCAGCAGGGGGAGAAATAAGAGTGATTTTTTCATCTGTGATTCCTGTTGTGAGACATAAAACATGCTCCCGACCGTCCGTACAGGGTCGGCAGCGAGGGGTTTTATGCCATAACAGGAGGTGCCCGCAATCCTTTGTGCAGGATGAACGGGGCCACGTCGAGCGGAATTTTCCGCCGTGTGCGATAGGCCGGATGCGCCGGCAGCGAAGCCGCGTCGGGTACGCTCTGCGACCGGAACGGCGGCAGAACGGCCACGGGCGCATGGTGTTGGCGGTGCGAGGCGTCGCCGTTCGAGCAGACATAGAGCTGCCGGTCGGCTTCGTTGTGGTCGCGCAGGCAGTTGCAGCGCACCGAGGCGCTGTGGTGGGCCAGGCAGACATCGCATTCGTGGCGACAGACGTGTTCCACACCGTGGAAATCGCGCAGATGATTCCAGATCATCCATGCGTCCGTACTCACCGAGCCGATCTGGCCCAGCAGCAGGACGAGGAGAAAGAACATCCGGCGGAGTTTCATATCGTGCGCTTTACGTTAAATCAGTTTGCAGTCGCGGAGTTTTTCGACCCACGCCGCGGCGTCGCGTGCGGCGGTCGCGTCGTCGACCTCGTACCGTTCGGTGAGCAGGCGTGCCGCATCGTCGACGGAGAATTCCTTGCCCGCGAGGGCGTTCCACAGATAGAGCGCGCTCTCGTTGAGCGAAATGATCTTGGTCATGTCGACTCCCAGACGGCCCTGCATGATGACGACGTGCTCGCCTGCCATCTCCCGAACCTTGTATTCTTCGCGAATTTTCATCGTTCGATTCTCTCTTAACGCAGCAAAGGTACGAAAAATTTTCCAGCCGTCATCGATTTTTCCGAATACCGCTCCTTTTTGTCGAGTCCGTCGGTGCGGAAGGGGCGGGGAGACGATGTCGGTTTCCGGAGGCAAATATAGCGGGAAATTCTTGCAACCGGGTTGCAAAGCGGGCGGCTGCCGACGGACGGGGTCATACATGCCGTTTCGCGCGGCAGTCGGGGCACAAACCTTTGAGCAGGTAGTCGATCTGCCGTACCTCGAAGCCGGCGGGATAGCGTACGGCGGGGATATGCGTGTAGTCCAGACAGAAGGTTTTGCGGCAGGCCTCGCAGTGGAAATGGCAGTGCAGTTCGTCGATGCCGCAGGGGCGGTCGTTGCGGCAGATGCAGTATTTCGTCGAGCCGCTGCCGTCTTCGATCTCGTGCAGCAGGTGCCGTGCAGCGAAGAGCGACAGCGTGCGGAAGACGGTGGATTTGTCCACGCTCTCCAATGCGTCTTCCAGTTCGCTCATACTGAATGTGTCGTGAAAACGGAGAGCCGTTTTGTAGATGAGCAGACGGACGGCCGTGGGGCGGATGCCGTGGCGCGTCAGCGTCTCCGTGTAGTCGGGTCGGTTGGTTTCCATAGGGCAGGGAAGGTCAGTATTTGAGACGTTGCAGGATCGTTTTGCGGGCGTCGTCGATGCGGAGACTTTCGCGACCCTTCTGCAACGCCTTGTTGTGCACCCGGCGGTCGAGTCGCCGTTGGGTGAAGTAGGGCAGTGTTTGCTCGAAATGCTTGACGAGCGCCACGCTGAAAGCCCATGC
>OJMH01003743.1_pt1 | contig 10899 bp, 7 predicted proteins | sample 1597111 | NCBI WGS metagenome assembly OJMH01 (sample SAMEA2452115, study PRJEB22498) | human gut metagenome
GTCGCTCCGAGCCGGTAATGCCGGATGGCGGAGGCGGCGTACTGCACTTGACGGATCAACTGATCTTCGGCCGCCAGCAACGATTCGCACTCCGCCTGCAACGCCCGGCCGCCCGGCGTCAACCGCAAGCGCCGGCCATCGCGTTCAAAGAGCGGGGTTCCCAGTTCGGCTTCCAACTGGGCGATCTGCTGGGTGACATTCGGCTGCGACATTCCCAGGGCCGCGGCAGTCTCGGTGAAATTATGCAGCACCGATGCTAAATGAAATATTTTCAACTTGCGATCTACCAGCACGTCATTCCCCCGCATTTTTTCCGATCATCGTCAAATTTTTCCGCCGCATCATTGGGGATAAAATACCGCGCCATCCACGTTTTACAAACTGCGACCGTTGCGATTGTATTTTGCCGATTTTTCAGACAGGGTGCTTTGTCCCGCATGAAACGAGACGAATGGCCGCACAACGATTATGCTGAGCGGAAGATATTACGAAAATGACGCCGCCGGCGACGTCGGCTTTTTCAACCACGAACGGTCACTCCAGAAGTTCGGAATATTTACCGGCAAGCGGCACGACTGGGACGGCGAAAACGACAGGAGAATACCTGAAATTCCAGTCGGAATTGTCCAGAATACCCTGGTCATAACAATCGAGGTAATTCGAACATTTCCATGCCGGCCTTGCAGAATGCAAATTCCGGGGACGCCGGATTGCAGAATGCAGTCGGCCGGGCGAAATTCCGGTACGGTTTGAGCGGGGAAATACAGTTGGCATGTCAAATGCTGTCCAGAAACCTAACAACGAGGAAGGTTTATGGATCATATCAGAGAGCATATCCGGGAACAGATCAAGATCGAAAACTTGACCAAGATTTTCGGACACAATGAGAAGAGGGCGCTGGAGCTTCTCCGCCACGGAAAAAGCCGGGATGAAGTGTTTCAGGCGACCCGCTGCAATATCGGCTTCGCCGATGTGTCGTTTTCAGTCGGCCGCGGTGAATTGTTCGTCATCATGGGACTCTCCGGCAGCGGCAAGAGCACATTGATCCGCGCAGTCAACCGCCTGATCGAACCGACCTGCGGCCGGGTGACTGTCGGCGGAACCGATGTGACCGCGCTGCCACGCAGGCAGTTGCTGCTCTGGCGGCGCAAAGTCGCAATGGTTTTCCAACATTTTGCGCTTTACCCGCACTTCACGGTTCTCGAGAATGCCGGCTATGCGCTGCGGTTGGCCGGGCTCCCGCCGGCCGGCTGCAACGCCCGGGCGGCCGAAGTGCTCGAACTGGTAGGGTTAAAAGGCTATGAACATCACTATCCGGACCAGCTTTCCGGGGGAATGCGCCAGCGTGTCGGCATTGCCCGGGCGCTGGCCGCCGATCCTGAGATCATCATCATGGACGAAGCGTTGAGCGCGCTTGATCCGCTGATCCGGCGCGAGATGCAGCGGGAACTCCGGGCTCTTCAGCAGAAGCTCGGCAAGACCATGATCTTCATCACCCACGATCTCGACGAGGCAATTTATCTGGCCGACCGGGCGATGATCATGAAAGACGGCAGGATCGCCCAGATCGGCACCATGGAGGAAATTCTCTCGCATCCGGCTGACGGTTTCGTCCGTAAATTCGGCGACGCCGCCGACAAGAGCAAGGTCGTCACTGCCGGCGCGATCATGAAAAAAGGTTATGACAGCATCTATCTCACCGATGGTCCGCAGACCATGCTGCGGAAAATCCGGCAGAGCGGCCTCTCCTCTCTCTTCGTCACCAACAAGCAGGGAGTAATCTACGGAATCGTCTGGGCGCGAAAGATCCGGGCATGCGGAAACGATCATGGAACCACCGCGCAGGCACTGATGGAGGTCGAGATCAAAACGGTGCCGCTCGACGCCCCGGTTCGGGAAGTCGTCGCACTGATGGGGGAAAATTCACTTCCGATCGCCGTCGTCGACGCGGAGCGCCGTTTTTGCGGCGTCATCACCGCCGGTTCACTGCTGGCGGCGCTGGCCGGAGAGTGTGTAGAAAGCAAGGAGCGTGTACAATGATCCGTATTCCGATCGGTAACTATTTCGAACTGCTGCTGAATGCAACGGTGGAACGCTGTTCCGGACTCACCCGGACATGCGCGGCGGGCGTCGACAGTTCGGTCGAGGCGGTCAAGGATTTTCTGCTGGCGCCGCCTCCGGTGGTGACGCTCGTCGTTTTCGGCGCCTTGATCTATGTGGCGACGAAACGCCGGACGTTGACGTTCGGAGCCGTCGCCGGCATGCTGCTCATCCAGGGACTCAACCTCTGGGAGCCGACCGTCGAGACCATGGCGCTGGTGCTCTTCTGCACCGCCGCGGCCGTCGTGATCGGAGTGCCGGCCGGTATCCTGCTGGCGTTCCATCCGCTGATGAAAAAAGTGACGATGCCGCTGCTGGATGTGATGCAGACGATGCCGGCTTACGTCTATCTGGTACCGGCCATTGCATTCTTCTCCATCGGCAACACGGCGGGCGTTTTCGCCACGGTGGTTTTTGCGCTGCCGCCAATGATCCGCATGACCGTTTTCGGCCTGGAGAATACCCCGGACGAACTCCTGGAGTGTTCCGACGCTTTCGGGGCATCGTCCTGGCGCCGGCTGGTCGACCTGCAGTTGCCGCTGGCACGGCCGTCGCTGTTGAGCGGCCTTAACCAGACGGTGATGCTGGCGCTCTCGATGGTGGTCATCGCTTCGCTGGTCGGCGCGAAAGGCGTCGGCTGTACCGTCTGGGAAGCGATCTGCAACGGCGAAAAGGGAATCGCCTTCGAGGGCGGTGTCGCCATCGTCATCCTGGCGGTGATTCTGGACCGCACGCTTCAACGCCTCGGCACCGCTTCGGCAAAAGGAGAGCAAAAATGAACATTCTGAAACGTCACAAAACAGATTTGATTCTCGTCATCCTCTGTTTCGGCACGCTGCTGTATTTTAACCTCCGGAACGGCCGGAACGTTCCCGCGGCCAAAGGATTCCGGGTGGTCGCTTCCACGACTCCGGCCATGATCCAGGAGATGGAATATGCCATAAAAAACCGGAAATACCTGGCGGCAACCGCCTGGCGGCCGCACTGGATGAACAGCAAACTCAAAATACGCTACCTCGACGATCCATTGAACGTCTTCGGACAGGAGGAAGATATCTGCACGGTGGTGCGTCGGGGATTTGGCGAAGACCACCCGCAGGTGATGAAATTCCTGCGTCAATTCCGCTGGGAACCGGCCGACCTGGAGTCGCTGACCTGGAAGAGCACCGTGCGCAAAGGCGAGTACGAAGCCAATGCCCGGGAATGGATCGCCGAACATCCCGAATTGATCGGACGCTTCCTCGACGGCGTACAGCCGGAGCCGGGGGCGGAAATCCGGATCGTCAACAACGGTTTTCTGAATGAACTGACCGCCGGAAATCTGATCAAAGTGCTGCTGGAGGAACGGCTCAAATGCGAAGTCGTGCTGACCACGACCACACTGCCGATCGGTTTCGAAGCACTCGCCGGCGGAACGCAGGATGTCCACTTGTCGGTCTGGCTGCCGCGTTATCATCAACAGGAATTCGCCGCCATCGCCGACCGGGTTGAAATAATCGGTCCGAATCTGCATGGCACCCGGCTCGGCATCGCAGTCCCGGAGGATATTCCGGTCCGGTCGATCAGGGAGCTGGGAAAATTCCGCGCTGAATTCGACGGCAAAATCATCGGGATCGAACCGGGACAGGGAATCAACCGCCTGGCGGAAGAAGCAATCCGGCGATACGGTCTTGAATGACATTGCAAAATGAATTGATCTGCTTTATATTGTATTGCAAAATGCAATGCAACAAGCGCCGGTTCCGGTTGCCGCGACCTCCCCCAAAGGATTGGCACGGATTTTGCTGATTTCATGATCCGAATTAAGGAGCAACTGCCATGAATATTCTGGTTATCGATGACGAAGCGAACATCCGCAAAACGCTTGGAATGTACTTGAAAACAAACGGACACACCTCGGCGGCGGCCTCCGGCGCGAACGAGGCGGCGCGTCTGAACCGCAAGGAACGCTTTGACGCGGTATTTCTCGACCTGCGGCTCGGCGCGGAAAACGGCCTAGACCTGATCCCGGTGCTGCTCGGCGACAATCCCGACCTCAAAATTGTCGTGATGACCGCCTTTTCTTCGGTGGACACCGCCGTCTCGGCAATGAAACTCGGAGCGTTCGATTATATCGGCAAACCGTTCAATCCGGCGCAGATCGATGTGATTCTCGGTAAAGCCGAAAAACTCCGTTCGATGGAAAACCGGATATCATCCCTCGCCGCCGATTTGAAATCCCTGTATCCGGACGGCATCTTCGACTCCGCCAATCCGGCCATGCGCCGCACGCTTGAAATGGCGCACCAGGTGGCGGATTCCGATGCCATCATTCTTTTGCGCGGCGAAAGCGGCACCGGCAAAACCGTACTGGCCAAAGCCATTCACCATTGGAGCCGGCGCGCCGATGCGCCGTTCGGGGTAATCTCCTGCCCGTCGCTGTCGCCGGAACTGCTGTCCAGCGAACTGTTCGGCCATATCCGGGGGGCGTTTACCGGAGCCGTCAAGGACAACCCGGGACGGATTGCGGCATGCGATCACGGGACGCTGTTCCTCGATGAAATCGGCGACCTGCCGGCGGCGGTCCAGCCCAAACTGCTGCGTTTCCTTCAAGACCGGGAATACGAGCCGGTGGTCGCGGCGGAGACCCGCCGGGCCGACGTACGGATCATCGCCGCGACCAACCTTGAGCTGGAGGAGGCGGTGCGGGAAAAACGGTTCCGCGAAGACCTGTTTTTCCGGCTGAACGTCTTCCAACTGACGCTTCCCCCGCTCCGGGAACGACTTGAGGACATCGGGACGCTGGCGGACAGCATGCTGGCATTTTTCGCCCGGACCAATCACAAGAAAGTCGCCGGGTTTTCCGAAGCGGCGCGGGAAGCGCTGCTGAATTATGCGTGGCCGGGAAACCTGCGTGAACTGCGCAATGCGGTGGAACGCGCCGTGATTCTTTCCAACGGCCCGGAAATTCTTCCCGGCGCGCTGCCGGATACGCTCCGGACCGCCGGGAATCCGCCGAAAAATTGCGGAGCCTGCACCCTCGAAGAGCTGGAAAAGCAACATATCGGCCGTATGATCGAAGCGACCGCTTCGCTTCAGGAAGCGGCGGAAAAGCTCGGCATCGACCAAACGACCCTGTGGCGCAAACGCAAACAATACGGGTTGTGAATTGCAGGTTGCAAGCCGGGAATATTGCATTTTGCAATAGATCGGCCGGTTTCCGGTCCGTCTTGCCCCGGAAAATAGACATGGCATGAATTTTGCTAATTATTGCCGGTGATTCAACAAAGGTTCGAATATGAATATCAAACAGAAATTTCTAATCTCGTTCGGAATCCTGCTGCTGGCGTTCGCGGTCCCGGGGATTTTGATGCTCCGCCAGGTGGATAAGCTTGGCCGCGCCGTGGATGTCATTCTTCGCGAAAATTACCAGAGTGTCATCATCTGTCAGAATGTCAACGAGGCGCTGGAACGCATTGACAGCGGTCTTCTGTTCTCTTTCGCAGGCCAGACCGCCGCCCCCGGCTTTTTCTCCGAGCAGGTCGACAAGATCGAACGGGAGTGGAAAGCGGAACTGGACAACATCACCGTTCCGACCGAGGGCGCGCGGGCGGAAAAAGTCGCCAGGATGCTGGCCGAATACATCGCACTGCTGCCGGAGCTCCGGAAACCGGAACGCCCTTCGACGGAGCGGATGAGCTTCTATCGTGAAAAGGCCTTTCCGCTCTTTCAGGAACTGAAACAGGAAATCGGCGGTATTCTGACCGTGAACCAGAACAATATGACCGAAGCCAACAACCTCGCCCGTACGGAAGCGGACCACCTGTTCCGGCGCGGGATCGGGCTGCTGATCGGCTGTTTCGCGTTCATCATCGTCTTCTCATTGCTTCTGACGCGCTGGATTCAGCGGCCGCTGCAGAAACTGATCGATATGACCAACGAGATCGCCAACGGCAATCTCGCACTGGCGCCGGATTCAAAATCCAACGACGAGATCGGCCAGCTGGCGCGTTCGTTCAACGCGATGGCGATCGCGCTGCGCAACGCCCGCAGCCAGCTGGTCGGGCGACTCCACCGTTCCGAGCAGATGAACAAGGATGTGTTCAGCGAGCTGCCGACTCCGATCGCGGTTTTCGATATCCGCAGCGAACGGATCGAGCTGGCGACCCGGAGCGCGCGCCAATATTTCGGTTTGGAAGAGGGGCGGAAGCTCGGCGAATTTTCCTTCGAATGGCTGCCGGACATATTCCGGCAGGTCCGCCAGAACGGCGTCGTCAGCATTTCCGGCAAAAACGACGGCATCATCCAGCATTTCATCGACGGCAAGGAATTCTTCTTTCAGCCCATGGCCGTGCCGCTTCCGGCCGACGCCCAGGTCGAACAGCTCACCGGCGTCGTGGTGATCCTGAAAGATGTCACGCTGGCCCACGAACAGCAGGAACTCAAGCGCAGCGTGATTTCCACCGTGTCGCACCAGCTCAGAACGCCGCTGACCAGCCTGCAGATGTCGATTTACCTGTTGCTGGAAGAAAAGTGCGGCGCGCTCAATCCCGACCAACTCGACCTGATCATGACCATGCGTGACGACAGCCAGCGGCTGACCGAGATCATCGGCGACCTCCTGGACCTCAACAAAGCCTCCAAACCCGGCAAACTCGTCACCGAACCGCATGCGCCGAATGAATTGCTGCTGAATGCGAAGGACCGTTTCCTGGCGGAATGCCAATCGCATTCCATCACGCTGGAAACCGATTGCGATCCGCTGGCGCCGGCCGTGCCGGTGGCGTTGAACCGGATCAATTACGCGTTTGACAACCTGATCGGCAACGCGGTCCGGTTCACTCCCCCGGGCGGGAAAATCCGGCTTTCGGCCAAAGCGCGGGACAATGCCGTCGAATTCGCCGTTTCCGACACCGGGTGCGGCATGTCCGAAGAGGTGGCAACCCACGTTTTCGAGCCGTTTTACCGCGGCCCCGGGCAGGATGCCGTCAGCGGCGTCGGCCTCGGACTGGCGATCGTCAAGGAAATCATCACCGCCCACGGCGGCAACATCAACGTGCGGAGCAAAGAGAATACCGGTACCGTATTCACCTTTACCCTGCCAACCGGAGGAGATCAATCATGCTCTTAATCGCATCGGCGGCCGCATTGGGCTGCTTCGGGTATTTATGCTATGTCATTTACAAACCGGAAAGGTTTTGAGGTGTTCCGATGAATGTCATTCTGATGATCGGGACCATCGGCATCGCGGTGGCGCTCTCCATCCCGCTCGGGAAATGGATGTACCGCGTTCTGTGTCCCGAAACGGATACGAAATTCGAAAAACTGCTGCACGGCGTCATCGGCCGGGCGGCGCAAAGCGATCAGAATTGGAAACAGTACAGCGCCGCGCTGCTGCTGTTCAACCTGGTAATGTTCGTCTTCGTCTGGCTGGTGCTGTCATTCCAGCAGCTTCTGCCGCTGAATCCCGACCGGATGGGCGCGCTGAATCAGGATCTGGTGTTCAACACGGTTTCGTCATTCGTGACCAACACCAACCTGCAGCACTATTCCGGGGAGTCCGCGCTGAGTTACGGTTCGCAACTCTTCGGACTGATGTGGCTGCAGTTCGTCAGCGCGGCAACCGGCATGGCGGCGCTGACGGCGCTGGCGCGCTGGCTCGGCGGCTCGCGGCAACCGAACAACTTTTACCTGGACCTCGGGCGTTCGACCTGCGGCGTGCTGCTCCCGGTGGCGGCGGTCGCCGCGCTGCTGCTGGTCTTCTGCGGCGTTCCGATGACCTTTGAAGGCGCGGCAATCGCACGGACGCTGGAAGGAGCAGTGCAGACGATCGCCCGCGGCCCGGTGGCGGCTTTCGTTTCGATCAAACAGCTCGGCACCAACGGCGGCGGCTTCTTCGGCCCGAACGCCACGCATCCTTTGGAAAACGTGAACTTCTACAGCAACCTGGTCGAATGCGTCTCACTGGTGGTAATCCCGATGGCCTGCGTCTGGCTGTACGGCCATATCACGAGACGCAAACGCCATGCGCTGGTGATTTTTCTGGTGATGCTGGCGTTTCTGCTGGTCAAAATCAGTCTGGCAATTTCGCTGGAACAATCTCCCGCGCCGGCCCTGCGCGGCCTCGCGGTCGCGGAGTGCGGCAACCTCGAAGGCAAGGAACTGCGGCTCGGCGTGACGCAAAGCCCGATCTGGGCGACGTTTACCACCTGTACCAGCAACGGATCGGTGAACAGCATGCATTCGAGCCTGAATCCGCTGACCGGCCTGGTACCGCTGGCGGGCATGTGGTTCAATACGACTTTCGGCGGCATCGGCGTGGGATTTCTCGGCATGTTCAGTTACATTATCGTCGCGGTGTTCATCTCCGGCATGATGGTCGGACGCACGCCGGAGTACCTCGGCAAGAAAGTCGAAACGCGGGAGATGAAATTCGCGCTGCCGATCCTGCTGCTGCATCCGCTGTGCATCCTTGGCGGCGTAGCGCTCTTCTGCGTGATTCCGGCCTGGGGCCGCGACACCGTGCTGAATCCGGGTTTCCACGGTTTCACCGAAATGCTTTATGAGTTCACCAGCGCCTCGGCCAACAACGGTTCCGGCTTCGAAGGACTGGGGGACAACACGGCGCCATGGAACATCGCCACCGGCGTCGTGATGCTGCTCGGACGCTTCATTCCGATCGTGCTCTCGCTGGCGCTCGCCGGAAGCCTCGCCGCCAAGCAATTCGTGCCGGAAACCGTCGGCACCCTGAAAACCGATACCGGGCTCTTCGGCGGCGTTCTGGCCGGAACGGTCCTGTTCATCGGAGCGCTGCTGTTCCTGCCGGTCGCCGTGCTGGGACCGGTCGCGGAATATCTGACTAACATGGGATGGTAACGAAAATGAGCAAATTCACTCGTAAAAACAGCCGCCGGGCAACGATTTTCGATCCCGCCCTGATGCGTGTGGCATTCAAACAATCGTTCCGAATGCTCAATCCGGCCCAAATGGCCCGCAACCCGGTGATGTTCGTCACCGAAATCGGCGCGGTTCTGACCTCGCTGGTCTGGGTTCTGGAGCCATCCAGCCTTTACACCGGTGCAGTGAGCTTCATTCTGTGGCTCACCGTGCTTTTCGCCAACTTTGCCGAGGCACTGGCCGAAGCGCGCGGCAAAGCGCAGGCCGACAGCTTGAAGGACAGCCGCCGGACAACCCCGGCCCGGCTGGTGACGCCATCCGGCGAAATCCGCCGGATCGACTCGGATCAGTTGAAGGCCGGCGACGTGGTGCTGGTCGCCGCCGGAGAAGCGATTCCCGGCGACGGCGAAGTGATCGAAGGGGTCGCGAGCATCGACGAATCCGCCATCACCGGCGAATCCGCCGCCGTCGTCAGGGAAGCGGGGAGCGACCGTTCCGGCGTCACCGGCGGCACCCGGGTGCTGTCCGACGAAATCAAAGTACGGATCACCGCCGGGGCGGGCGAATCGTTCCTCGACCGGATGATCTCGCTGGTGGAAGGCGCGGTCCGGCAGAAGACGCCGAACGAACTGGCACTGACCGTGACGCTGGCCGGACTGACGCTCGGCTTCCTGCTGGTGACGGTGACGCTGTATCCGATTGCGCGTTATTTCGAGGTGACGATTCCGCTGCCGACGCTGATCGCGCTCCTGGTCTGCCTGATTCCGACCACCATCGGCGCCCTGCTGGCGGCGGTCGGCCTCGCCGGCATGGACCGCGCACTCTCCGCCAATGTGCTCGCCAAAAGCGGCAAGGCAGTCGAGCTCGCCGGCGACATCGACACGCTGCTGCTGGATAAGACCGGCACGATTACCGTCGGCAACCGCCTTGCCAGCGACTTTTTCCCGGTAGCGAAGGTTTCCCGCGAACGGCTGATTGAAAGCGCGATGCGGGCAAGCTTCGGCGATGCCACCCCGGAAGGGAAATCCATCGTCAGGCTCGGAGAAAAAGAGCTGGGAACCCGCGCCCCCTTCGACCGGCACTCCGGCAAGGTGATCGAGTTCTCCGCCCAAACCCGGCTCTCCGGAACCGACGACGACGGCCGCGAATACCGCAAAGGCGCTTCCGATGCGATTGTCGCGCAGGCCCGTGCGGTACCGGCAGATTTGCGGGAACTCGTGGAGGAAGTCGCCCGCAAGGGCAGCACGCCGATCGTCGTGATGGAAAACCGGGAAATCCTCGGCGTGGTAGCGCTCTCCGACGTGCTGAAGACCGGCATCCGGGACCGTTTCGCCCGGCTGCGCGCCATGGGCCTGCGGGTGGTGATGGTCACCGGCGACAATCCGCTGACCGCCCAGGCCATCGCGGCGGAGGCGGGCGTCGACGACTTCATCGCCGAAGCGAAACCGGAGGACAAGCTTGCCTATATCCGCAAGGAACAGGCGCAGGGGCGCCTGGTCGCCATGATGGGCGACGGCACCAATGACGCTCCGGCACTGGCCCAGGCCGACATCGGCATCGCGATGAACTCCGGCACCCAGGCGGCGAAGGAAGCGGGCAACATGGTCGATCTCGACAGCGATCCGACCAAACTGATCGAAGTCATCGAGATCGGCAAACAACTGCTGATGACCCGCGGCGCGCTCACCACTTTTTCGATCGCCAACGATCTGGCGAAATATTTTGCGATCATCCCGGCAATCTTCCTGCTGGCGATTCCGGAACTGGCGGTGCTGAACGTGATGAAACTCGCCACCCCGGCGAGCGCGATTCTTTCGGCGCTGATCTTCAACGCGATCATCATTCCGCTGCTGATTCCGATCGCGCTCAAAGGAGATGGTATGATAAATAACTGACGTTCGCGGAATCAGCTTTCTGCGTGTA
>OJMH01003752.1_pt1 | contig 10880 bp, 10 predicted proteins | sample 1597111 | NCBI WGS metagenome assembly OJMH01 (sample SAMEA2452115, study PRJEB22498) | human gut metagenome
GCGCCCGCCAGGAAGCGGGACGCATCGGCGGCATCGGAGCCTGCGGCCGCGAACTGTGTTGCGCATCGTGGATCTCGAATTTCTCGAGTGTGACGACCAACTCGGCCCGTATGCAGGAGATCTCCCTCAACCCCCAAAAACTGGCCGGACAGTGCTCGAAACTCAAGTGCTGCCTCGCCTACGAATACGACACCTACGTGGACGCCCGCAAGGAGTTCCCCCGTCTGCGGGAACCGCTCCAGGCTCTCGACGGCGAATATTACCTGGTCAAAACCGACATCCTGGCCGGTACCATGTCCTTCAGCAGCAGCAAGGATACGATGACCAACGTGGTGACGCTTCCCGTCGCCCGCGTCAAGGAGATCATAGCGCTGAACCGCGCCGGCAAGAAGGTCGATCAGCTGTCGGCGGAGCAACCACAACGGGAGAAGTTCGAAGAACCGACCTATCGCTCGGAGGAGGACAGCATCACACGCTTCGACGGCAACGGCTCCAAACGCAAGGGCCGCAACCGACGCCGCAGCGACCGGGCAGAGGAACGCGAGAACCGGAACAACGGTGCCCGCAGCGGAAGCGCCGCAGAAGCGGCCGCCGTTTCGGAATCCCGCAAGGACGAAAAACAGGAACCCGCTGCCAACCGGAGTGAACGCCGCGAAAAACGCGACCGCCGTGAACGGAATAATCGAAACGGACAAGGCGAAAGCCGCGAATCGCGCGGAGAAAGGAATAACGGTCAGGGCGAACCGCGCAACCCACGCAACAGCGACCGGAACGGGTCGCGCAACGGACAGAGCACCCAGAAAAACGAACAGCGCACCGAACGCGGGAACACCTCCGGCGAACAGAACGGTGAACGCGGCAACGGTCAGGGCTCTCGCAGCGAACAGCGCGGGGAACGTCGTTCGGAGCGTTCTCGTTCCGAAAACCGTCCGGGACAAAACGGCTCCGAAACCGATCCGACTCCGACACACTCCCAATCTCCGGGCGAAGAGGGACAGAACGGTGCCCGCCGCCGTCCTCGGGGACGCGGAGGACGCAACCGTCGTGAAGGCAACCGTCGGGAAGGCGGAAACGGAGAGACAGCACAACCCGAACCGCCGAAAAAAGAGCAATAACGACTCGTAATGTACCTGCGGAGTATCATAGCGATCGCCGGAATGCTCGTTACGAGCTGCCTTTCGCCGCATCAGACGGTCGTAACCGATACCGGGGGCGGCACGTGGAGCGAAAGTGCCGAAATCGAAATTCCGAACGCGGATACCGTGACCCCGCGCGACCTATACATCGTCGTGCGTTACAACGACTCCTTTCGGGACGACACGCTGCGGCTGACGATACGGACCATTTCGCCCGACTCCCTGGTTTTCGAGGAATCCTACACGCTGGGCCTTCCTCCCCGCAGGCACCCGGCAGCCCTCGCGGAGGAAGCGTCGGTTCCCTATCGTCGGCACGTAATTTTTCCCGACAGCGGCATTTACAGGATGGCTTTCACCCCGGCGATGCCGGTCCGGGGCGTGGAAGCCATCGGCATCAACCAGCAAAAAAGCGAATAAAAACAGATGGGCAAAGACAAACTCAGACGCTTTGCGGAGAACCTCACGTTCGAATGTTTCGTACAACCCGCCTTCGAGGAGGCCTTCCGCCGCGACCATCCGCTCAAAGGACATTGGCACAGCGACTTTTTCCATAACGACCGTCCGATCGTACTCGAACTGGGCTGCGGCAAGGGCGAATACACCGTCGCACTCGCGGAGCGCGACCCCAACCGCAACTTCATCGGTATCGACATCAAGGGTGCCCGCATGTGGCGCGGAGCCAAAACCGCCACGGAACGGCAAATGCGCAACGTCGGTTTTCTGCGTACCCGCATCGAAATGATCGCCTCCTTCTTCGCCGAAGGAGAGGTCGATGAGATCTGGATCACCTTCCCCGATCCGCAGCTCAAATCGCGCCGGGCCAAGAAACGGCTCACCTCACCCCTCTTCCTGGGCCAGTACGCACAGATGCAGGTTCCCGGCGGACGAATCAACCTCAAGACCGACTCGCAACACCTCTACGCCTACACGCAAGCCGTGATCGAACGGTTCGGTCTGCCCTGCGACGTGGCCAACAACGACATCTACGGCTCGGGGTTCGCGGACGAAATACTCTCGGTCAAGACCGCCTACGAACAGATGTTCCTCGAACGGAAGCTGCCGATCACCTACACCCGCTTCTCGCTGGGTGAACGACGCGATTTCCCGCCGTTCGACTGGGAAGGCGACGACACGGACGAGAAGGACAACGAAGAAGCACGGAAAAACGATATATCCGACCGAACCTCCAGATCATCATACGCAAATCCATAAATCACGTATTCCGTACCCGGAGTACATGTCGTTGAAAATTCTTCATCACCGACATATACGGCAAGGAGTCCCCCTCCATCGGAAGAAATCAGATTCTCGACGAATTTATGCCAATCCGCATACCGATCGAAATCTGAAGCGCACCGTCAACAAAGCATTGGAAGCCGTGGATTTGATATTACGAACGTCGAATAATGGTGTATTTTTTTGAAAAAACACTTATAAATACAAGAATTACCATTTGTCCGGATCACAAAACCGACATATAATTAATATTTTTCCTGAAAAATGGCAATTATTTTTCGTATTTTTGTGGGTGCCGGAGCGGAGCGGTAATCTTTGCGGGCCAAACGCACGGTTACCGTTCTCTCTTCAGACATTCGTCCGGCCCTGCCGAACGAAACGATTCGTTTCACCCATAAAAACCGAAAAAATATGAAACCCGAATACAAACCTTTCGTCGATGCGCTCATCGAACTGGCCATCCGCGAAGACATCGGCGACGGCGACCACACTTCGCTCTGCTGCATCCCCGCGACGGAAAAAGGCCGCATGCGCTTGCTCTGCAAACAGGAGGGTATTCTCGCGGGCATCGAAATCGCACAACTGGTGCTTCGACGCCTGGACCCCGACATGCAATTCGAACAGATCCTCCGCGACGGCGACCGCGTGAAGCCGGGCGACGTGGCCTTCTACGTTTCGGGACGGCTCCAGTCCCTGCTGCAAGCCGAACGCATCCTGCTGAACATCATGCAGCGCATGAGCGGCGTGGCGACCCAGACAGCCGTCTATGCCGACAAGATCAAAGACCTGCATACCAAAGTTCTCGACACGCGCAAAACCACCCCGGGCATGCGCGTATTGGACAAGATGGCCGTCAAGATCGGCGGCGGTGAGAATCACCGCATGGGACTGTTCGACATGATTCTGCTGAAGGACAACCACATAGACTTTGCAGGCGGCATCCGCCCGGCCATCGAAGGAGCCAAAACCTATCTCAAGGCAAAAGGCAAGAACATTCCGATCGAATGCGAAGTGCGTTCGCTCGAAGACATCGACGAAGTGTTCGCCGCAGGAGGCGTGGACCGCATCATGTTCGACAATTTCACCCCGGAGCTGACGCGGCAGGCCGTCGCGAAGGTCGCCGGACGCTGCGAAACGGAGTCGAGCGGCGGCATCACGCTCGACACGCTGCGCGAATACGCCGAAACAGGCGTGGACTTCATATCGGTCGGCGCCCTGACGCACCAGATCAAATCGCTCGACATGTCGTTAAAAGCCTGCTAAGGTGGAACGCTGGCTACATAGTAATCCGGGCATGCTCCTGCGGCGCATCGTCCTGCTCTACATCGTCCTGCTGCTCTGCCGAATCGTCTTTTACTGCTACAACTACGCCCTGATCGGCCCCCTGGGTTGGCAGGAGGTCCTGACATTGGCGGGGGGGGGTCTGAAGTTCGACACCGTATCGGTTCTCTACGCCAATCTGCTTTTCATCGTCCTCTCGCTGCTGCCGTTCCATTTCCGGGAGCGGAGCTGGTATCGGCGTATTCTCTTCTGGTACTATGCGGTGATCAATTCGCTGCTGATCGTGGCCGTAAACCTGGCCGATTGCGTCTATTTCCGCTATACGCAGAAGCGTTTCACCGCCGACGAAATCTTCTTCGCCGACAACTCCAATTCGGTGCAGCTCGTGCTGAAATTCGCCGCCGAAAACTGGTACCTGCTCCTCGTCGGCGCAGTCCTCATCTGGCTGCTCGTTTGGGGTTACGGACGCAAGATCACACCCCGATCGCCCCTGCGCGAGGGCTGGGTTTATCACTCGGTCAATACAGGACTGCTGGTGATCGCCATTCTGCTCGGCATCGCCGGCATGCGGGGCGGCGTAACGCGCATGACCCGCCCGATCACCCTCTCGAACGCCACGCTCTACGCCTCGACCAGCGAAAAGGCCAACCTGATCCTGAGCAACCCCTTCTGCATTCTGCGGACCATCGGCAGCGGCGGATCGGTCAAATACACCCGCTACTTTTCGCCCGAAAAACTGGACGAATATTTCACCCCGACCCACCGCCCCGACTCTTCGGCCGTGAACCTCGAAGGGCGCAACGTGATGGTTTTCATTCTGGAAAGCATGTCGGCCGAACATTCGGCCTACCTCAAACCCGAATTGTACGGCAACGGCACGCAACCGGGCTATACGCCGTTCCTCGACTCGCTCATGCGGCAGAGCCTCTGTTTCGGGCAGATGTACGCCAACGGCACCCGCTCGATCCAGGCCCGCCGTATTGGGCAGCATCCCCTCCTTCAAACAACCTTTCGTGTTGATGCCCCAGTCGCTGGGCAAAAGCCGCCAACTGCCGCAGATACTCCGCGACAAAGGCTACCGAACCGCCTTCTTCTGCGGTTCGGAGCGCGGTTCGATGGGATTCGGAGCCTACGCCCGCAGCGCCAGCATCGAGCGGCTCCTGAGCCGCGAGGATTACGAAGCGGTACACGGCACCGGGGATTTCGACGGTTACTGGGGCATCTGGGACGAACCGTTCCTGCAATTCACGGGCGAAGAACTCTCGAAAATGCAGGAACCATTCTTCGCCACGCTGTTCACCCTCTCGTCGCACCATCCCTTCGTCGTGCCCGAACAATATCGCAACGTGCTGCCCGAAGGAACGACCAAAATCCATAAACCGGCAGCTTACGAAGACCTCGCTTTCCGGAATTTCTACCGCAGGTTCGAGCACGAAGAGTGGTTCCAACGAACGATCTTCGTCTTCGTCGCGGACCACGTTTCCTCGGAGAAAATGGCGGAGGAAACTCGCTCCTATCCCGGTAACTACCACATCGTCGGATTCATCCACACCCCCGACGGCGCACTCGCGCCGCAATTTCTGGCACAGACCGTGCAGCAAATCGACATCATGCCGACCCTGCTGGGACTGTTGGGAAACCGGGAACCCTATTTCGCATTCGGACGCGACATTCTGAACGAACCCGACCGCGAACCGTGGGCCGTGATGTACGATTCGGAATTCCGGGTCGTAACGGACGAAGCGCTCTTCTCGTTCGACGAGGAGCGGATGACCGGCGCGACGTTCCGAAACGGGACTTCGGACCGGGAACAGACCGCGTCGGTCGAAAATCGGCTCAAGGCCCTGATTCAACAGTATTACGGGCATGTGGAAGCCAAAAATTACACCGTAGAAGACAATTTATGATTACCTTCAAACCCATTACGATCGAAGACAAGGCCGAAATCGAATCCTTCACATTGCCTTACGCCCCGGCGAACTGCGACCTGGCGTTCGCCAACATGTTTTGCTGGCAATTCCAGTTCAAAACCGCCTGGAGCGTAGTGGACGGCTTTCTGGTCATCCGCTTCCAGATCGGGGGCAGCGACCGGATCGGCTACATGCAGCCTGTCGGCGCAGGAGATTTCACCCCCGTCCTGCGGCATCTGGAGGAGGATATACTCGCTGCCGGACAACGGCTTCGGATCATCGACATGACACCTGAAGGGCTCGAAAAACTCCGCAGTGTAGGCCACTGCCAGTTCGCTTTCGCCTCCGACCGCAATCTGGAAGACTATGTATACAACGCTTCGGACCTGCGCGACCTTCCTGGCCGGAAATACCAATCCAAACGCAACCACATCAACCGCTTCGAGGCGGAATACGAATACCGCTACGAGCCTATGACCCGCGACCATGCTGCGGAGTGCATGCGTCTGGAAGCCGAATGGCGCAAGACCCGCAGCGGACATACGGGCGAGCTGTCGGCCGAACAGCGGGCCATGCAGCGGGCTTTCGCCCATTTCGACCGGCTGGGACTTATCGGTGGCTGCATCTACGTCGGTGATAAACTCGTCGCTTTCACTTACGGCTCACCGATCAACGACCATACGTTCTGTGTTCATGTCGAAAAGGCCGACACCGAATACGACGGGGCTTTCACCATCATCAACCGGGAGTTCGTGGCGCACCTGCCCGAGCAATACACGCTCATCGACCGCGAAGAGGACCTGGGTATTCCGGGACTACGGCAGGCCAAGCTCTCCTACCATCCGGCATTCCTCGAGAAGAAATATACGGCCCTCTGCCTCTACCCCGACGAAATAGCCTGCAAACGGCTCTGGATAAAGTGCTTCGGAGACGAAGAAACCTTCATCGACTCCTTCCTGATCGGCCATTACAGCCGCAAGCGGATGCTCGCAGCCGAAGAGGACGGCCGTCTGGCGGCCATGCTGCACCTGATCCCGTTCGAAAGCGAGCTGGGGCGCACGACCTACATCTACGGCGTGGCGACCGACCCCGACTACCGGGGCCGGGGCCTGGCCTCCGGATTGATGCGCGAGGCGATGCGGCGGATCGCAGAAGAAGGGGCCGACGCCGCGATCCTTATCCCAAGCCAGGAAAGCCTCAAGGACTTTTACGCCCCGTTCGGCTTCGAAGACCGGTCGCTTCCGGTCGTTTTCGAAGCGCCGGACGACTTCGACTTCGGCTCGGGCAATCAGGAACAGGATCGGGCTATGGTCTGGCGCCGCAACAACAGCGCACCGCTGCCCGAACGTTTGCACTGCCGGCTTCTCTGATCCCGCAAAGAACCGTTCCGCAGAAAGTACGGCCGGACGCCTCGAGGCGTCCGGCCGTACTTTCTCAGGTCCTTCCGAACACCCGCTTCCGCGCGATCGGATCCGAAGATTCCACTCTTTCGGAGAAGAAGTGACCGATTATCGACAAAAAAACGTCGAAATCATTGCAAATCATTCGTCAAATGTTTAATTTTGTTAGATTAAAGACTGATATTGTTAATTTTAAGTAAAATCAATCACCATATGAAGAAGCTTATATCTGCTGCCGAAGCGGCGGGAATGGTAAAAGACGGAATGACGGTCATGATCGGCGGCTTTCTGGGCAACGGAAGCCCCCACGCGATCATCGACGCACTGGTTGAATCGGGCGTAAAGGACCTCACCCTCATCGTGAACGATACGGCTTATCCGGACAAAGGCTGCGGACGGCTGATCGCCGGGAAGCAGGTCCGCAAAGTGATCGTATCGCACATCGGCACCAACCCCTGCACCAGCGAGCAGATGAACAGCGGCGAACTGGAGATCGAATTCTGCCCGCAGGGAACGCTGGCCGAACGGGTTCGTTCGGGCGGGGCAGGTCTGGGCGGTGTGCTCACTCCGGTCGGACTCGGAACGATCGTAGCCGAAGGCAAACAAATCATCAACGTCGATGGCAAGGATTACCTGCTCGAAAAACCGCTGCGGGCCGACGTAGCCCTGCTCGGCGCGAGCCTGGCCGACCGATCGGGCAACCTGGTCTATAAAGGCACGTCACAGAATTTCAACCCGTTGATGGCCACCGCAGCCGACCTGGTGATCGCCGAGGTGCGGGAGCTGGTAGAAACCGGAGCGATAGCCCCCGAAGCGGTCCGCACGCCGGGTATCTTCGTAGATTACATGGTCGCTCCGGCCAAATAACCGAACGGCCGAAAGAACAAATCCGCATCTCAATCGAATTAAAAATATCAGGTTATGGAAAAATCAATGATACGGCTTCGGATGAGTGCCAAAGACGCTCATTACGGAGGCAATCTGGTGGACGGCGCCCATATGGTGCATCTGTTCGGCGACGTGGCCACCGAACTGTTGATCATGCACGACGGCGACGAAGGACTGTTCGTGGCCTACGACAACGTCGAATTTCTCGCCCCGGTCTATGCCGGCGATTATATCGAAGCGGTGGGCGAAATCGTGAAGGTGGGCAACACCTCGCGCAAGATGGTCTTCGAAGCCCGCAAAGTGGTCGCTGCACGCCCCGACATCTCGCCCTCTGCGGCCGACGTACTCAAAGAGCCCGTCGTGGTCTGCCGTGCCAGCGGCACGTGCGTCGTAAAAAAAGAGGACCAGCGCATCCCTGAGAGCCGCTAACGGAATTTTCGGCCCGTTCCGGACACGAAAGCGTCCCGCGATGCGAAGACCGCAGGCAGGAGCGCCGGAGAGAGAAAACGGCCGATGCGACCGGAAATTCTCGGCGAACAGGTCCGAACAGGTTTAGCCGCCACATCGGACAAAGCAACGGAATTCAACCATTTTCAAACTTTTCAACCAAAGACCCCATGGAAAAACTGATCATAACGGCCGCGATCTGCGGAGCGGAAGTACTCAAGGAACACAACCCCGCAGTCCCCTACACGGTGGAAGAGTGCGCCCGGGAGGCCAAGTCGGCCTACGATGCCGGCGCGAGCATCATCCACCTGCACGTGCGCAACGACGACGGCCAACCCACGCAGGATAAAAACCGCTTCAAACAGGTTATGGACGCTATCCGTGCGGTTTGCCCGGACGTAATCATCCAGCCTTCGACGGGAGGTGCCGTCGGCATGACCAACGACGAACGGCTGCAACCTACGGAGCTGCTCCCCGAAATGGCGACCCTCGACTGCGGCACGCTCAATTTCGGCGGCGATGAAATCTTCGAGAACACGGAGAACACGATCAAGTACTTCGGTCAGAAGATGATCGAGCGGGGCATCAAACCCGAGCTGGAGGTCTTCGACAAGAGTATGATCGAAATGGCGCTCCGCCTGCACAAGAAGGGCTATATCGCCGACCCCATGCATTTCGACTTCGTGATGGGTGTGAACGGCGGCATCGGAGGCGACATCCGGGATTTCGTCTTCCTGCGGGGCAGCATTCCGGCCGATGCGACCTACACGGTAGCCGGCGTGGGACGCTACGAATTTCCGTTGGCGGCCCTGGCGATCATCGACGGCGGCCACGTGCGCGTAGGTTTCGAGGACAACGTCTATCTCTCCAAAGGCGTTCCGGCCAAATCCAACGGCGAACTGGTCGAGAAGGTCGTTCGCATGGCCAAAGAGTTCGGACGCGAGGTCGCTACACCGGACGAAGCTCGCCGCATTCTGGGACTCAAGAAATAAGATCACCCAAAAAACATCAACACTGCAACACAACAAAACACCATAATGAAAAAAGGACATAAATACGGCACACACCGGGTAATCTCCCCGAAGGGCGTGCTTCCCCAGCCGGCAGACAAGCTGGACAACAACATGGACGAGATCTACGACAACGAGATCCTAATCGACGTACAGACCCTCAACATCGACTCGGCCAGCTTCACCCAGATCTCGAACCAGGCCGGAGGCGACAAAGCCAAGATCGCCGAGATCATGCTCGACATCGTCGAAAAACAAGGAAAACACCGCAATCCGGTAACCGGATCGGGCGGCATGCTGCTGGGTACGGTCGAGAAGATCGGCGACGCGCTCGTCGGCAAGACCGACCTCAAGGTAGGCGACAAGATCGCCACGCTGGTTTCGCTGTCGCTTACTCCGCTGCGGATCGACAAGATCAAGGAGATTCGCCCCGATGTCGATCAGGTCGATATCGATGGCAAGGCGATCCTGTTCGAAAGCGGCATCTACGCCAAAATACCTTCCGACCTGCCCGAAAAGCTGGTAATGTCGGCCCTCGACGTGGCCGGAGCTCCGGCACAGGTAGCCAAACTGGTTCGCCCCGGCAACACGGTGCTGATTATCGGCGCAGCTGGCAAATCCGGCATGCTCTGCTGCTACGAGGCTCGCAAGCGGGTCGGCGTAACGGGCAAAGTGATCGGACTCTGTTACAGTCCCGAGGAGAAGGAGCGCCTGGACAAGTTGGGCTTCTGCCACGAGGTCGTCTGCATGGACGCTCGTCAGCCGATTCCGGTACTCGAAAAGATTACGGAGCTGACCAATGGCGAAATGTGCGACATCACCATCAACAATGTGAATGTTCCCGACACCGAAATGACCAGCATCCTCTGTACGAAGAATACGGGCATCGTCTATTTCTTCTCGATGGCCACGAGCTTCACGAAAGCCGCTCTCGGCGCCGAAGGCGTCGGCAGCGACGTGACGATGATTATCGGAAACGGCTATACGAAGGGACATGCGGAGATCACGCTTCAGGAGTTCCGCGAATGCGAAGCCTTGAGAAAGATATTCACCGAGCTGTACGCCTAACCGATACGAACGACACCTGCCGCCTTTCCTCATCGTCCCCGCCCGGCGCAAATTAAAAAAGCAGGACGGATCCGACTTACCGAGGCAGGAGGCACTCATCGAAAATAGCCGTCCGCCGCATTCGTTTTCGATGAGCGGACGGCGAAAACAAACGCTCGCTACATCGGCGAAAAAACACAAACCGCAACAACGTAACAATCGAACGAAACAAATAAAATCAAATGACACCTCTCACACCCGCAATGAGCCGCAGAAAAGAATTCTTTCCCGAAGTGACCGACCAGCAATGGAACGACTGGCACTGGCAGGTAAAAAACAGGATTGAGACCGTAGATGAGCTCAAGAAATACATCAAGCTGACCGCTGAAGAGGAGGAAGGCATCCGTGAATCGCTCAAAACGCTCCGTATGGCCATCACGCCCTACTACCTGACGCTGATCGATCCGGAAAATCCGCACTGCCCGATCCGCAAGCAGGCCATTCCTACCGTCGAGGAGCTGAAGC
>OJMH01003760.1_pt1 | contig 10856 bp, 10 predicted proteins | sample 1597111 | NCBI WGS metagenome assembly OJMH01 (sample SAMEA2452115, study PRJEB22498) | human gut metagenome
TGGCGGTTGCGGTTCATGCAATAAGGCGTGTGCAGCCTAAAGCGAATGAGACTGTATCTGTAGAGTTTTAATAGATTAAATAAAGTAGTAATGCTATGTTACTGGATTCCTCCCAAAAAAAGTTTATTGATTTTGAAATGAAAGTAATACAGTAATCACAGCATTTATTCTCCTCAAATGCCCTGTGGCTTATTTTTCTTGGAGAGATGTATACATCAAGAACGGTTATGGTTAGAAAGATTTACATAAAATGGTTGTATATAGTAATCTTTGGAGATATAATTAAATAAGAAATGATTGTGCAAGGAAAATAAAACAAAAGGAGTGTATGAGATTATAATACAGGGAAATATGGATTTATTCGATTTAATGTTAGCTGATAGCGAAAAAAAATTACCAGTAAAACTTAAAGATGATATTGATAAATTGATTAAAATAGCACATAGCAAGGGAACACTTCAAAGTGTTACCATAATACACTGGTTGAACGAAAAAGGAATGCCGGATTCCTATTCGGATGTGATTGATTATTTACAGAGATATGGAGTTACAGTTATTGAGGATGATGAGGAATCTTTGACTGCTACTCAGAAAATTCTTGATTCCAACAAGATTCTTATACAGCAGAAACCTTTAAGTATAGAAGGGATTATAACACGATTAAAGCATGATGAAATAGAATTGGATACAGAATTTCAAAGAAAAAGGAGCCTGTGGGATGCAGTAACTAAGAGTCAGTTTATTGAGTCTCTTATGTTAAGAATTCCTATTCCACCATTATATTTTGATGGTACAGATGATGATAATTGGCTTGTGATAGACGGTTTGCAGAGGCTTTCAACATTGAAGGAGTTTATAATTGATAAGACGTTGCAGTTGGAAGGGTTAGAATATTTTTCGGATTACAATGGGTGCAGTTATGATACGCTTCCACGTTCTTATGTTAGAAGAATAGATGAGACGCAGCTATCATTATATCTGTTGTTGCCAGGAACACCATATAATATTAAGTTTAATATATTCAAAAGAATTAATACGCCGGGACTTAAGCTGGAAAGCCAAGAAATAAGACATGCATTATATCAGGGGAAAGCAACACAATTATTACAGAAACTTTCGGAATTGCAGGCTTTTCTTACGGCAACGTGTAACTCAATTCCATCAGACAGAATGCTTGATCAAGAATTTATACTCAGGTACATTAGTTTTAAATATTTGGGAATAGAGAAGTTTAAGGAAAGCGGTTCTTCAATAGATAATTTTTTGAATATGACAATGGAATTTTTGAATTCTTGTAGTGAAGCACAACTGAGCGAAATTGAAGCTGGCTTTGAAATATCCATGGATTGTGCATATGATATTTTTGGAAAATATGCTTTTAGAAGAATATCAAGTATACCGCCGGCAAAAAGAAATCCAATCAATGTAGCGTTGTTTGAAAGTTGGTCAGTAGGATTGTCGGAATTGTCATCATGGCAGAGAAAAAAAATAATCGAAAAGAAGGAAACATTATGGAAATATTTTGTGGATGCATTGCAAAATCACTCATATAGTTCAGATATAAATACTGCAAAGTATAATAGTGTTAAGAGGCGTTTTGAAATAGTTGATAAGATTATAAGTGAGGTGTTGGAGAAATGATAAAGAAAATTAATTTTAAAAACTTTAAGTGTTTTAATTCAGCCGATATCCCAATTAAAAATTTGACTGTTCTGGCGGGTCAGAATGGATGTGGTAAGTCAACTCTGATTCAGGCTATATTATTGCTTAAACAGTCATATGAAAAATTTTTTGGTCTTGATAAAATAATAATATCTGGCAATTATATTAGTCTAGGCAATTCTGGTGATATAATAAATGAGTATACAGAAGAATCCTATATAAAAATTGAAATTGAAGATACTGATAATAAAAAGGTTAGTATTAATATGCCGTATGTATCAAGTATGAATTTATTGAAAGCAGATTGTACTAATGATGAAGATTTAGATAAAATAAATATATTTAAAGATTCATTTGAATATATTGCAGCAGACAGGATTGTGCCTCAGAACATTTTTTCATCTATAAATTATAGTCGTAATTTAGGAATTCATGGAGAAAAAGTGTTTAGTTATTTGAGCTTGTATGGTAATGAACCAGTGAATCCGGCTATTTGTATGGATGGTGTATCTGAGGGACTTATTTACCAGACAAATTATTGGATTAATAAGTTGTTTCATGGTTTCAATTTTAATATTGAGGAGATAATAAAAGAAGACTATATAAGTTTAAGATATCAGGAAAAAAGTTCAAATAATTCCAGCAATGAATATAGACCGATTAATGTTGGGTTTGGAATTACTTATATATTGCCTGTTATAGTGGCTCTTTTAAAGGCTAAACCAGGTGATTTGGTTGTTGTTGAAAATCCAGAATGTCATCTGCATCCGAGAGCACAGAGACAGATAGGTGAATTGCTTTCTATTGTTGCCAATGGGGGAGTTCAGATTATTGTTGAAACTCACAGCGACCATATACTTAATGGAATAAGAATTTCAGCGAAAAATGGTATAATTAATCCGTCTTACACTCAGATTCTTTTTTTCAGTCGTGAATGTGCATCTGGAATATTTAACACCAATGTTTATGCACCTAATATATTAGAGGATGGAAGTTTAGACTATTGGCCTGAGGGCTTTTTTGACGAATGGGATAATGCGTTGACAGAGTTACTGTAGGAGGCAGCATGAATTTTACCATTAACGATTTATCATTGTACCATCAAGTGGATGATGAATATAAGGCGATTATTTGTATTCGGCATTTTATACAACTTATAAGACAGTTGAAAAAAATGAAGGTACTTACTGCTATATATTCAAATAGAAAATTTTCTGGATGGGAATTGGCACCAAAGTTTTATTTGGAGCGTGTGCTTAATGATAACAGATTGACAAAAGAGGAAAGGATATTCTTAAAAACAGTATTAGCTAATTGCATAAAGTTTGAACCAGAGGAAGAATGTTCATTTGAAGTTGAAGGGGACAACTCAGTATTATTAGCATATTCGTATTTTAATAATCATTTTGTACTTAGCATAGAAACAAAGGCTATATTTACACAGCCATATTTAGATGGAAAATTAAAGAATAATTCGGACATAATATATGTTTCTGTGCCCAATGCATCATGTGTTGAACATTTGGATATACATAAAAAGAATTTAGGTATCAGGGTATATGAAAATAATCCTAAGCATAAAGTTAATTATGGTTGGGGAAGCCCGATGGATTTGCCGGATGATGTTGCTCAAGAAGTATTGCGGAATGCAATCCCTGTTTTGAACAATGGAAATCATTTGGTTAATTTTTATAATAATAAATATTACTCTTTCAGACGTCATCATGATAATTGTTTTCATGGTTATATAGATAATACTTTACAGGACAATATTAAAAGTTTACTAAAGCATCAAAGCAAATGATGAAATCTCTTAGATGGCTTAAGGCCGAATTTTATAGAATTTTGTATAGCTAAAAGAGTGAATGGGCAGGTCATGAGGGACAGAGGGGTCAGGTCCCTGTGTCCCAGAGAAAGTATGTGTGGTTGCTCTGTCAAAAAAAGAGAAATCTTAAAAGCTGATTGAAATAAATATAAACATATGCTGTATTGATTTGCAGTATCATTGATGATATAGTTATTATAAAAGATATTGGGGGATGTCTTGTTTCTGCAGAGGTGTAATGCTTCTGTGGAAGGTAACTTAGGGACATGGAGATGAGGGGATGGCATGCACTGGAGAGGAACAGAAGGTAATATATGGAATTTTCATAAGCCTGACCGGTACGGACTGAATGTGGCTGTGTACTCTCATTTCCGGGTATATAATAACGGAGAAGAGGATGGAAATACGAACACATTTAGGAAATGCCATAGAGGCGATTGATTCGCTGAAGGCGAGGTACGATAAGAATGTGAAGGAGCTGCTGGCTGACATACAGGTTCTTTCACGGATTGTGAAGCATACGGTAACAGAGGTGGAGAGTTTAAGCATACAGGAGATAATGGACTGCATTGACCGGAGCAGTATCAGGGTCGGAGTCGTTCCTGTAGAGCCGGGACTCACCAACATGGATAAGGTTGAGAGCATCCGGACGGAGGATGCGATACCTAATGAAGACTATATAACCTATGACATCCGTTTTGTGCTTGCGGCTGCGACGATGGAGCTCGAAATCATAATAAATGTAGAAGCACAACGCAGCATGTCACACAGCAGGCTTGGCTATCACTTAGAGAATCGCATTGTTTTTTATCTTGCAAGACTGATATCCTCACAGAAGGGCATTAATTTTGCAAAGAGCGAGTACGATAACATTAAGAAGGTCTATAGCATCTGGATATGTATGGACGCAGACAGAACCTCGGATTCAATCAGCAGGATTTCACTTAAGGCAGATACGTTATTCGGTAAGCCTTGCGGCTTTCCGAAGCTTGATAAGATGTGCGGCATGGTCATACGCATAAGGAACAATAATAATGCAGCAGAATCTAAGAACAAGCTGATTGCGATGCTTGAGGATGTGCTGTCGTCTGAGGACAGCGATGTGAAGAAACATAAGCTGGAAGATAAGTATGATATGAAGATGACGACGGAGCTGGAAGGGAGGATTAACGGTATGTGTAACTTGAGTGATGTTGTTGAAGAGCGTGGAATAGAGCAGGGAATGGAGCGTGGAATAAAGCAGGGAATGGAGCGTGGAATAAAGCAGGGAATAGAGCGTGGAATAAAGCAGGGAATAGAGCGTGGAATCACAGGTCTTGTTGAAGTGCTGAGAGAGATGGGCACTCCGAGTGAGGTTATTATAGAGAAAGTTATGAAGAAGTTTTCCCTTACGGAGGAGAAGGCAAGGGAGTTTGTAAAGTAAGAAGAAATGAGCTTGGGACAGAGGGGTCAGGTCCCTGCGTCCCAAAAACCTGATAAAATATAATACTTGCGAAATACTGTTGGACTTAATCCGCCATTTCCCGGGTGTATGGGATGGCGGATTTTTTTGTATGAAGGTATCATATACAATATAGCTTCGCATATATTTTGTTTTATGAAGGGTAAATTTGTATCAAAGAGGATATTGACATATCGCGGCGATTATGCTAATCTTTATACAAAGCATATTTCATGGAAAATCTATATTTCTTATTTCTAGATTGCGTGTGAGTTATCATTTCACGGCAGATATTCAGGGGTCTATGCTTGAGAATCCATTAACTTAACAGGACAACTGATAAGCCGGGAGAGTATACCACACAAGAGTATATTGTTGTGTGATTACAATGTAATGAAAATACAATTCCTGTATACGGTCTGTCCGCACATATTGATACGGTGCAGTTCTATTATGGTGTTTCAGCATTATAGAGGGTACAGTATCCGAAAGGAGAAGAATGACAGAGAACGCAGGAAATACGGAAAATACAGGAAACACGGAAAATGTAAGAAACGTAGCTGCCAAAGAAGGTGTATGCAGTTTAGAAAATGCAGTCAATACCGAAAATTCGACTGAGATGGCAGGTATGGAGTATGCAGAGACCACAGACAGCTCAGAAAATGCACAAAATAAGGAAGGCACAGAAGCAGTTTCCTCACAGGACAGACAGCTTATCAACAGGCTCATAGACAGGATGACATTGTTTGACGATGACCTTATGAGCCGCGTATTTGACAAGAATATCGCGGCGACCGAGCTGCTGCTGAGGATAATACTTGGAAGGAAGTTGAAGGTTATCAGTGCCGATGGACAGGTCGAGCTGAAGGGGCATGAGGTTGGAGGAAGAACCATAACGCTTGATGTCAAGGCACTTGACAGGAACGGAACAGAGATTGACATAGAGGTTCAGGGCAATGCCGAAGGAGCACATGTAAGGAGGGCGAGATACCATAGCAGTGTCGTGGATTCGAGGATGCTGAAGGAAGGGCAACGATTCAAGGAGCTTAAGGACTCCTATGTCATATTTATATATAAGCATGACAAGTTCAGAAAAGGTTTTCCACTATATCACATAGACCGCTATGTGAGGGAGACGGGTAAGCCGTTTGAAGATGGTTCCCATATTGTGTACGTGAATGGAAACTATAAGGGTGATGATGAGATTGGTCAGCTTATGCAGGATTTTCACCAGACAGACCCGGAAAAGATGAAGTACGCCGAGCTGGCAGACAGCGTGAAGCATTATAAGGATACAGAGAAGGGACGTGAGACAGTGTGTGAGGCAGTTGAAAAGTATGGTGACAAGAGAGAAAAAATAGGAGAAGCAAGGGGCGAAGCGAAAGGAAGCACCAATGCAGTGAGAAAGCTCATGCAGAATATGAAGCTTACTGCGGAGCAGGCACTTGACATATTGGAGATTACAGGTGAAAAAAGAACAGAAATATTAGAGCAGCTAAATGAAAAATCTGATGTGTAATATAAGACTTTCTGTTTGGGACAGAGGGGTCAGGTTCCGGTGTCCCAGAGAAAGGTTGAGAGCATCCAGACGGAGGATGCGATACCTAATGAAGACTATATAACCTATGACATCCGTTTTGTGCTTGCGGCTGCGACGATGGAGCTCGAAATCATAATAAATGTAGAAGCACAACGCAGCATGTCACACAGCAGGCTTGGCTATCACTTAGAGAATCGCATTGTTTTTTATCTTGCAAGACTGATATCCTCACAGAAGGGCATTAATTTTGCAAAGAGCGAGTACGATAACATTAAGAAGGTCTATAGCATCTGGATATGTATGGACGCAGACAGAACCTCGGATTCAATCAGCAGGATTTCACTTAAGGCAGATACGTTATTCGGTAAGCCTTGCGGCTTTCCGAAGCTTGATAAGATGTGCGGCATGGTCATACGCATAAGGAACAATAATAATGCAGCAGAATCTAAGAACAAGCTGATTGCGATGCTTGAGGATGTGCTGTCGTCTGAGGACAGCGATGTGAAGAAACATAAGCTGGAAGATAAGTATGATATGAAGATGACGACGGAGCTGGAAGGGAGGATTAACGGTATGTGTAACTTGAGTGATGTTGTTGAAGAGCGTGGAATAGAGCAGGGAATGGAGCGTGGAATAAAGCAGGGAATGGAGCGTGGAATAAAGCAGGGAATAGAGCGTGGAATAAAGCAGGGAATAGAGCGTGGAATCACAGGTCTTGTTGAAGTGCTGAGAGAGATGGGCACTCCGAGTGAGGTTATTATAGAGAAAGTTATGAAGAAGTTTTCCCTTACGGAGGAGAAGGCAAGGGAGTTTGTAAAGTAAGAAGAGATGAGCTTGGGACAGAGGGGTCAGACCCCTGTGTCCCACCGTTTATGGAGCGGAATCTTCCATAGCCACTCTCACGGTTAGACTTTATCTCGTAGGTGTCACGCAGCTCTGAAATCAGTCCGAGCACAAAACCATGATAGAACTTCTCCGGCTGGCTTCTTTCCGAAGGGTGCGTTCCTGTATCAAAGCAGCTAAATGTTGACATTGCGACATCATTCATGAAAATGTTCATTTCCTTAACACTTCCATTTAAAATCGCCTTGACAAATTGACTATAGTTAGCGCTGCTTTCCTTAAACCAGCCCCTGAACATATTATAGAACATACTTTTAGTCTCGACATTAGTAATGGATACATGATACCATGGCTCCAATATCTCGCCTCTATACTCAACCTCGTCCACCTTCAAGTACCCACCTGCTACTAAAAGGCTCCAAACTGCACTTTCGTCCATATCAAGCTGGGCAAACACTATCTGTTCATCGAAGTTCACTACAATAGAATCACCCCTCAATAGTTCCTCCATGTGCAGCTTCATATCAGACGATGCAGTCTGCAAAAGCTTACTTACAAGCCCATTCGAACTGGTTGCTGCCCAGTATGGCTTTAACTGTTTCTTATCAAGATAATTTATTATTGACCATGGATTATATATGTCATTTTGTGAACCAAACGTAAAACCATCATACCATTGCTTTACCTGTTCTTTTCTGTCCGGCAATCCAAATTTGTCAAGCGATGAAAACACCTTATCTTCGGTAAAGCCGAAGCTGGTGCTGTACTCTTCCGATGTTGTTGTGACAACATTAAGGTTATTGAGATCCGAGAACATTGACTCTTTCGAGACTCGCGTAATGCCTGTCATAACCGCTCTTTCAAGATATGGATTTGTCTTAAATGTACTGTTGAACATACTGCGTAAAAATGAAGTGAATTCATCCCAGTATCCGTGTATATACGCCTCCTGCATAGGTGTATCGTACTCATCGAGAAGTATTATTACATTTTTCCCATAGTAATTTGACAGGTGTGAAGCAAGCATCTTTAAAGAATCCTGTGCCGTAACATCACTCATTTCACTATTCACAGAATAATACTGCTGCTTTTGCAGCGGCGACATCCCATCTCCCAGATACAATTTCTCATATTGTGCATAAACATCTATAATAATATTCTTAACTTTTGCAACCGCATCAATATAATTATTCTGCTTTACATCTGCAAAGCTGAGAAAGATAACCGGATACGTTCCCTGCAGCTTCCTGTATTCCTCATCTTCCCATACAGACATGCCTTCGAACAAATCCCCTCTGCCTGCATATTGATTGGAGAAAAAACAGTTGAGCATACTCATATTCAATGTCTTTCCAAAACGCCGCGGGCGGGTTATCAGTGTGACATCGTCCTGAGAGGCCCACCATTCCTTTATAAAACTGGTCTTGTCGACATAAAAACACTCATTCTCCCTCAGTGCTGCATAGTTCTGTTTTCCTATTCCCACATTTTTACCCGTTATAATAGGCTTTCCCATATCCCGCTCCCCTTCCTAAATAAACATTTTCATTGAGAACAATTTATATAACTATTGTAAATGTATCACAAATTATTATTTCCCACAAGAACAAAATGGGATATGAGTATTTCTGACCTACGTCATATAGAAATCATATGTTCAGCTTGCAAGGTTATCGGAAAGGCATATGCATAAGATTGTGCAGAAGGCGTTTGAGGGTGACAATAATACATGACAAAAATTTATAATTGCCTTACAAGCTATATTAATATTTTGTCATTTTTGATAATATACTTAGTGGTTTATCATTACAAAAGATGCATGGAAGAAACTAATGCTTCAGGGAGGAAGGAATCAGAGTATGGTTCTGCAGCACAACTTATCCGCAATGAATACTAGCAGAATGTTCAACGTAAACATTGAGAAAATGCTCATAGAGAGGATAATACAGGGAACGGATAGAGGACATCCTAAAGGTCATTACACGAAGTTAAAAATGGATACGAATAAAACCACTCTTATAGTTTATGACGACCGTGCAAAAGATGCCAAGCTAGCTGACAGCAGCGATATAAAGTCATAGACGGGTTGAAGCCATCCACAGTTCGGGTTTACAGCCTCAGGCTCCTATAGAAAATTCGGCCCAGGTACAGCTTATTCTGCCGATGATAACAAGATGTACCGCAATGCGGATTCGTCGACAATGCAGATTGGGACCAAGGAGGGGCAGTCGTTTATGGCACAAGCCAACCAGATGAATCAGGGAGTCCTGCAACTGTTGAAGTAACGTGGCGGGGGCAGGGCTCCTTGATTTATAAATTTATTGACTCAATTTTTGTTTTATAAATGATGGAATTTCTCCTATAGGGGGTTCTGTATCACAGTCGAATAAATATAAGAGTAGTTCATTAAAATCTTTATCAGAGATTTTGTCTTTTGTCCAATTTAGTGCGTATTTCGACTTAATATAAATAGGAAGACTGTGATCGATATCATCATCTCTGACAATCGCTAAATATTTGTTTTGTCCATAATTACACAACATATCTCCTTGGATAATCATTGTTTCCCAACCTACGCCACCATGCCGATTGTTCGCTCTTTCAGCATAATATTTGTCACATATTAGTAAGACTTTATCTGCCATAATTAATTCGTTTGTCATCCACTGTGGTAAATCTTGCCCTGGTTTTAGATGGAACATATCAAGTCTTGCGTTGACGCCACATTCGCGTAGCCTGCAAGCAAGGTTTTTGACCCAATCACTGTTGGTTTCATCAGCGCCAGTATAGCTTATGAAAACTCTCGGGTTTTTAATTACATTTTTAGATTTCATTGCATCATCGTTTATAAGTTCATTGTATATATCGCTTGATAATACATATACACATAATAAAACATCGGTATCTTGTTCGAATTCTTCCTTCATAATGGTGTAAGATGTTTTGGGTGTCAGTCCGCCGGCACCGGTTCCGAGCAGAGGAATATTCACCTTCTGTAAGGACTGTTCGTGGCAATAGTTCATTATCTTCTTCATTATTACGCGGAGTATGTTTTCACTTGATGAGATTTTTGTGGCATCAACAGAAGCAGCGTAACCGATTGTTAGTGCGTTGGATATGATGCTTGTATTTTGAATGAATTGAACGCTGCCTACCGGGATTGGTTTGTATGGGTATGGCAGGTTATATAATTTTAGTTCTTTATGGGTTGATACGGTAACACCTCCAAAATTATTACAAGGAATAATTATCAAATCACATTTTGAACTAAACGTATTGTTATTGATTAATTTTATCATATGAATCCCTCCCTGGCATTTTATGTATATTAAAAGTGTAGCATACTTTTTCTTCTAAGTAACCTGCCAGAGTTGTCAAATTATCATATAAGAAATTTTCTCTGAGATTTTGTTATTTATTTTAAAAAATCAATGTATTCTGTTTATCATTCGGTGGAAAGCTTATATTTTTTATTTATTATATCTTACATCAGTTTACAACTTTATAAATGATAGACTTGCCGATTAATCAGCTGTTTTAAAGTC
>OJMH01003763.1_pt1 | contig 10849 bp, 11 predicted proteins | sample 1597111 | NCBI WGS metagenome assembly OJMH01 (sample SAMEA2452115, study PRJEB22498) | human gut metagenome
CTTGCGCTTCTGCGGGTCGCTGAGCACGCTGTACGCCTCGCTCGCCTCCTTGAACTTGGCTTCCGCCTCCTTGTCGCCGGGGTGCAGATCGGGGTGGTATTTTTTCGCGAGGTCGCGGTACGCCTTCTTCAGCGTCGCTTCGTCGGCGGTCTTGGGCACGCCGAGCACCTCGTAATAATCTCTCTTTTTATCGTCTGCCATAAATTTCTCTTCCTATTCGATATCTTATAGGATTTTATCAGCATTATGCGCATTTGTCAAGCAAATTAGCACTTGCATTTCGCAAGTGCTAATTTCGGCGCCGAAAAAGATATAAAAATCCTGATACGTCACTTATCGTCCTTCTTCATCGGTGTATCTGATAAATTCGTCCGCGCATAACGAAAACGCAGTACGGCTATTTCCCGCTCCTCATCGTGTATCTCGTATACGAGTACGTAGTTCCCTACGAGCGTATGCCTTATCATGGGATCGGAGATCAGAAATGCCGTGCAGTCCGGAAAGGCATGAGGATAAACGCATACGCTGTCCAGCGTACGCTCTATCTTATCCAAAAGATCGCCAGCCGCCTTTGCATTCACGAGTTTGTCGGTGATGTATGCAAGCGCTTCATCCATATCGCTCACGGCAAGAGGCGTGAACCTGTAAACGTATTTATCCGGCATACTTGTTCCTTAATTTTGCCAGCTCTTCTTTGCCGTCGAGAAGTTCTCCCCTGTCCGCCTGAGCCTTGCCCTCCGCTATCTTCGTATACATATCCACGCGCGCAAGCTGCTTTTCGTATGTTTCCATGCTCATGACCACCATGTCCCCGTATCCGTTTTTCGTTACGAATATGGGTTCTTCCGCGCTGTGGCACATTTCGGATATCTTCGTCGTATCACGCATATCTCGTATGGGGATTATAGTCATAGTGTCGATCCTCCTGTTATTATCATTATATAATACATAATTATAGCATAGTTATGCACCATTGTCAATCGGAAATACGATAAACCGGGCAATGACAAAAGGGACCTGCGCGGAGCAGATCCCTTCTCTTTTTCGCATTCCGCGAAATTATTTGCTGATGAGTTCGCCGAAGTACTTGATGGTGCGGACCATCTGGCTGGTGTAGGAGTTCTCGTTGTCGTACCAGGAAACTACCTGAACCTCATAGAGGTCGTCGGTGATCTTGAGCACGCTGGTCTGCGTAGCGTCGAACAGCGAACCGAAGGTCATTCCGATGATATCCGACGAAACGATCTCATCCTCGTTGTAGCCGAAGGACTCGTTCGCGGCTGCCTTCATGGCGGCGTTGATGCCTTCCTTCGTGATGTCCTTGCCCTTTACGACAGCCGTAAGGATGGTCGTCGAACCCGTGGGGGTGGGAACGCGCTGAGCTGCGCCGATGAGCTTGCCGTTCAGCTCGGGGATAACGAGCCCGATAGCCTTCGCTGCGCCCGTGGAGTTGGGAACGATGTTGCATGCGCCCGCGCGGCTGCGACGAAGGTCGCCCTTTCTCTGCGGACCGTCGAGGATCATCTGGTCACCGGTGTAAGCGTGGATCGTGCACATGATACCGCTCTGGATAGGCGCGAACTTGTTGAGCGCGTCAGCCATGGGAGCAAGGCAGTTCGTCGTGCAGGAAGCGGCGGATATGATCGCGTCGTCCTTCGTGAGGGTCTTGTGGTTGGTGTTGTATACGATCGTCTTGAGATCGTTGCCCGCAGGAGCGGATATGATGACGTGCTTGGCGCCCGCGTCGATATGAGCCTGAGCCTTCGCCTTGCTGGTGTAGAAGCCGGAGCACTCGAGAACAACGTCGATACCGAGCTGCTTCCAGGGAGCGTTAGCCGCATTAGGGATAGCGTAGATCGTGATCTCCGTGCCGTCTACCGTGATGGAGCCGGGGGTAACGACCGTCTTGCCGTCCTCTGCCATTACGGGATCCTTGTGAGTGATCGTGTGCTTGCAGCCGCCGATACCCGCATAGTTGCCCTGAGAGGAGTCGTACTTAAGAAGGTGAGCGAGCATCTTGGGCGAGGTCAGGTCGTTGATAGCGACGATCTCGAAGCCTTCTGCGCCGAACATCTGACGGAACGCAAGTCTGCCGATACGTCCGAAGCCGTTGATAGCTACTTTTACGTTTTTGGTTGCCATTACAGTGGTCCTCCATAAATGATTCTGTGTGTAATTTTTTACCTACCCTGCTATTATACTCCATCGATTTGTAAAAATCAAGAAATTTAACGATATTTTTCATTTCGCGTAAAATAACGTATATGGCGGCAAAAGCGCCGGGAGCCGCTTTTACGTGCGGCTCCCGGCTATCGATACTCTGAAAGGATCATACATTTTGAGTAGTGCTGTCGTTTTTCTTCGCCCGAACGACCTTGACCCAGCCGCGCACAGCAAAGAACGCAAGTACCGCCGTACCCAGCCACCAGACGATATTGACGATGAGAGCTACTATCTCCCACGTTTTCATACCGCCGGAGTATTCGTTGTCCACGTTCCACGTTCTCGAGTACAGATACAACATGCGTTCCGCCGAACGCTGGAGATAATAGATATCGTCGTTGTTGAGCGCGCCGCCGTTCTTAAGAACTATGCCGGTTGTTCCGAGGATGTAGTCGTTGCCCGAGCGTATCGCGCAATCCGCGACCATGTAAGTGGAACCGGAAGAATAATAGTCGGTCATGACCGCGCCTTCAAATCCGCACTCACCGCGAAGGAAGGTCGTACAAAGCGCGGTACTCGCTCCGCACCAGCGATCGCCTATATTGTTGAAGGACGTCATCGTTCCCATCGCATTGGCGGCAAGTCCGAACTTATCCTTTGCCTTGAATGCATACTCGAATGCCTTGAGATAGATCTCGCGGGCTGCCTGCTCGGTGCACCACGTGAACATGCCCTCTTTATCCGTCTCCTGATCGTTGAGCGCGAAATGCTTGATCATGGGAGATATTCCGCCTTCGACCGCCTGTGCGCATACGTTCGCGACCATCACTCCGGTAAGGACGGGGTCTTCGCTCATATACTCGAAGTTGCGTCCGCCGAAAGGATTGCGGTGTATGTTTGCTCCCGGGCCGTACCAGCCGGTCATGCCGAAAGCGGCGCCCTCTTTCGCTATCATCGATCCGTATCTCGCTGCCAGATCCTTATCGAAAGTAGCGGCAAGGATATTGGTATTGGGATAACATATGCAAGGGAACTTGGTGCGGTTGAAAATGAACGTCACTCCGCAGGGTCCGTCCGTATCGACAGTGGCGTTCTTTCCTACGGACTTGATCTCCTGCGTCATGTAACCGCCGTAAAGAACAAGGTCCTCGAGTTCGGAAACGCTCATCTGTTCCACGAGCGTTTTCCACGAAGGATCGCCGTAAGGAACGTCAGCGAAATCCGCCACGGAAAGCCCGCTGTCCTTGCCCGTTACAACTTTATCCCCGCTGTGATCCACATAATCCTTATTCGTTATGGAAGGCGCGCCTTCGTCATCGGCAAAGGTCACCAAAGTCTCCGGGCATTCGCGAACGCCCGTTCTTCCGGTACCGTTCACCCAATCCTCCTCGCTCGAATCAATGCCAAGGTAGTTTACTCCGATGCCGTACGCGGTGCCGCTTATAACGCTTTCATCATATGCGCCGAAGATGTTTACGGCGGTCTGCGTATCGGTGGGACGCTTCGCTATGCTCGTATCTGCATTGTCTACGAGAGACGTCGAGTTATACACTATCGGGGCAGAGAGTTCAAAGCCGAGATCCGCACCCGTTATTTTATCCGTATGGCTGTCCGAACGAAGAGCAAAAGTATATTTGCCGCTTTCAAGGACGTAAGATCCCGTTTCCGAATATATGCCCTTGTCGTCATAAGACGCAAGATCTTCCGCCATAAACGTGAGTTCTACGGTATCCGACGCTCCCGGTTCGATCTCATCCGTCTTGGCGTATGCGATGAGAGAAGCGGCGCTCCTATCCAACTGTCCGCCCTTCAAAGTGTCGGCGTTGAATACGGAATAGAGCTGGACCACTTCGCGGCCTTTAACGGGGCCGTTATTCGTTACGTTAACGGTGACGGTGAACTGAGAATCGCCTTTGACCGCATCCGGAACGGAAGTTGCCGAAGTATCCACTTCCCATGTGAAATCGGCATAGCTCATGCCATAGCCGAAAGGATACGTTACCTCTTCGTCATAGTCGATATATCCGAGTTCCGTTGCCGTCTCATAATAGCGATATCCGACGTATATGCCCTCGGCATATTCGGAATACGCCCTCCCGATATTCGTATATTTATTCGCTTTTGCGTTTGTCGTCCCGGCGGCACCTTCCGCATATTTGGTGGTGGTGAAACCGCTGCCCGTGGGGGAATCCAGCTCGTCATACAGCCATGTATCCACAAGCCTGCCGGACGGATTGACCGTTCCTTCGATCATCTGCACGAGTGCGGGCAGCCCGTGATATCCCGGCATACCGACCCAGAAGCACGCATCGACGTTGCCGGTCGTTCCCTTTTCGTCCGTCACGGAATCTTTGACCGGACCGAGTTCCATCGGGTTCGGCGAGTTTATGACGACTACGAGAGTCTCGTATTCCGATTTTGCTTTTTCAAGCAGGGCAAGCTCGTTTGCAGAAAATTCGAGCGTATGCTTGTCCGCGTCCGCCGCATTCGAGCTGAGCATAGTCAAGGGAAGATCGTTGCTCTCACCTCCGGATCTGCCGAATACCACCACGCCCAGCGTCGCATCGGTGGTCTTGTCCCAATACGACTCCGGATCGGGATCTTTTACGTTGAAATCGGTAAATCCGACGCCCATGTTCCCGCTCGAGCGATAATCCTCGTAATAAGTAAGCACTTCGCTATCGACCGAGTATCCGGCATCTTCAAAGGCTTTACGAAAAGAGACCTTTTCCGACTGGTCGCCCGTAGACGCGGAGCCTCCGCCGTTATAAACGGGGTCGGCGCTGCGCACGCCGAGAAGGTCGACCTTCTTTTCTCCGGAATAAGGCAGAGAGCCGTTATTCTCCAGCATCACGAATCCGTTTGCCGCGATCTCTCGGGCAAGGGCGCGCGCTTCGTCCTGTATCTCATCCCTGTCGGCTTCTTCCGCATTGCCCTGCGCGGTACCGAAATAGAAGTTGAACACCTGACGGAACACGCCGTACATCAAAACGTCTATCACTATGCCCGCGATGAGGAGGAAACACGCTACAGACGTAAATATTATTGCCGCTTTTTTCATATCCCGTCTGTCCCCTTTTATTTAACGGTGACCGTCATGTTATCGGTATCCAGGACTACGGTCATCGCCGCGCATTCTCCGGTCACGGGGTATGCGGTCGAGAACCACTTCATAAGAAGATCCGCATCCTCGTCGGTTGCCGAGACCGTCTTATCCGCAAAGTGTCCGTAACCGCTGTTCTTCATCAGTTCGGCAGCTCGATCCGTATCGGATCCCCACAAAATAGTTCCGGTAGCACTATCCGGCTTTTCAAGAGTATAAGTATTTTCCGTATCCGTTTCAACGATCGTGCCCGAGAACGATATGTCAAAGACGTACGAGCCTTCATATATGGACTGATAATGCATCTCCTTTGTAAGCGTATAGGAATCCCCGTCCACCTCCAGGGTCAGAGTGTAAGCCTCTTCCTGCGAGAACTGCCCGTATACGTTGCCGGCTACCATCCCCGTCATAGCATTCTGCGAATACCATTCTTTTACGATCTCATTGACCGTAGTTGAATTGGGCGACATATCGAAACTGTTCTTCCCGACGGAAAACGTATACGTACCGTCCGCTCCGCATGCAGTGAATGCAACGCACGCCGTTACCGTAATTGCCGCAGCGAGGATCGCCGCTGCCATCGTCTTGATCTTTTTCATGATCTTTTTCTCCTTTTACATGTTTTTTCGCCCGCTTTCCGCGAGCAAACACATGATAGCGCCGTGAGGAGATATTTTCAACAATGTTTTCAAATTTGGTCATGTGCGTTACGAGATCGGAAAAACCCGGGCGTCTTTGGCCCGGGTACTCATATAACTCATATATTTGATATATGCGGCTCTATCCGCGTTTTGTCACGGGATAAGGAAGCAAAACGTTGACACAGAACGTACTACCCTCCGCGGTCAGTCCAAGAGTGCCGCCGTATGTCTCCGCCGTCAGCCGCATGCTCGCGATCCCGAAGCCGTGATATGCCTTGTCCTTTTTGGTCGTGCGAGGATCGCCGCCGAGCGGGCCGCCCTCGTAGTAATTCTTGACGGAGATGCTCGCAAAATGCTCTCCGTATCTGCGCACGAAAACTTTGAGTATGCGCTTCTCCTCCGGCAGACCGGAAAGGTACTCTACCGCGTTATCCAGCGCGTTGCCGAAAAGCGAATACAGGTCGCCCGCATCCATGCCGTCGAGCAAAGCCCCGTCGGCAAGACAGGAGAACTTTATCTTTCCGCGCTCACAGATATAATTCTTTTCCGTGAGTATGGTGTCCAGCGCCTCGTTACCCGTCCTGACCTGCGTGTCGTATTCGGAGATCATCTTATCTATATCGCTCGCATAATCTCCGTCCTCGCGCATTGCGCGCAGACGATGCTTTATATCGTGGAACTTGATGTTGACCGCGTCTATATTGTTTTTTATCGCCTCGTATTGCTTTTTCTCCGCCTCGTGCAGCCGCTCGGCTATGACCGCGTCCCGTTTCTCCTGCATTACGTAGAGTATGAGGAACTGCACTGCGAGCAGCGCGACGCAGAACGATACCTGACAGGCGGAAAACAATACATACATGATATCGCTCTCTCCGCGATTAATAAATCCCAATATACCGAGAAAGAGTGCGACAAACAGCATCGCGCCCGAAAGCACAAGAGTGGGAACAAGGCTCATGCCGCTCTCTTTCCCCAGCATCACCGACATACGATGCGCAAAAATGAAATATGCGAGTGTGTACAAGACGGAACAGACTGCGACGCTGACAACCAACGTAATAATCATATTATCGAAATAGAGCCCCGGTATAGACGATCCGATGTGCTGCAAAGCATAGCCCGACAAGCATGCGAAAAAGATCATCGTGAACGATCGGGAAAAACACCTGCCCATCATCACTACGGTCATGGAAAAGTGCAGCAAATGCAACATAAAGCTGACAGCTACGTTCAGCACCGCGCAAAAACCCACCGACATCAATATGAATGCTCCTAACGTCCATATGATCATACCGATAACGGCTATAACGATAACGGAAACGATAAAGCGCAACGCGAAACGATCGCGACGAGTAAGAGCGGACAGAAAGATCGACTCTCCTCCCACGACGGTGATCGTAAAATTCAGCGACGAGATAAACGCCGACAGATACAGATTCATTATCCTTTCTCCGTATTCCCGACCGCACCGACGACCGCAGCGGTAAAGTCCTTCTTGCGATGACGGCTTATGGGCAGGCGCACGCCGCCTACGGTCACCTCCCCTCCGTCTATCCCCGTTACGCGCTCGAGATTGACGAGCATGGATACATTGCAGCGCGCGAAGTGCGAAGGAAGCATCTCTTCAGTCGCCTTCATGCTACCCCACGTTTCGACGTCTCCGCTGTCGGTATGCCATATCATGCGATGTCCGCGGCTCTCGACGTACAGTACGGAACCGACCGGCACTCTTACCGCGGCGTAATTGCTTCGCAGTTCTATACTCTCCGAGCGCAAAGCGTCCGCCCTGGGCAGGATCTCGTCCATCGTCATCGCGAACGCGGGATATCCGACAGGTTTGACGAGGTAATCCGAAGCCCCCACCTTATACCCCTCGATAGCGAACTGCGCGAGATTCGTTACGAACACGAGAGCCGCGCTCGGATCCGTTTTCCGCATGCGTTCTGCGGTTTTTATACCGTTGTAATACGGCATGTCCACATCCATGAACACGATGTCGAATCCTTCGATAGAATCGGAAAATTCAGCCCCGTCGCGGAACACGGAAATGTCAAAATCCGCTCCTCGTTCGGCGGCATAGCGCTCGAGAAAGCCGCGCAATCTGTCCGCCGCCTCCGGATCGTCGTCCGTTATAGCCGTTCTGTATGTTTTCTTCTCATCCTTTTCCATGTCTTCATTATACAGCAAACGAAGCGGCTTGCGCGAATAATTTCACGTTTGGTCGCTCTCGTTACGTTTTCCGTCAATCTATATATTCGGCAAGCGCGGTCATGACCGCCTTCGCGCCCATACGGCTCATGTGCAGCTCATCTCCTCCCACCGTTATGGTCCCGCCGTCTATGCCGCACACAAAGCGAAGATTTATGAGATAGCAGCTGTTGCACAGCACGAATCCGTCGCCAAGTTCCGCAGCGATCTTTTTAAGACCGCCGCCCCATGACTCCACCTTCTTATCCCCGAGATGATATATGATCCGATGATCGTATACTTCCACATACGTTATGTCGGACGGCGATATGCATTCTATGCCTTTCGCCGTGCTTACGACGATCTCACGCCTGCGGCCGCGCTCGACCACGCGCAGCGCCCGCTCGAACGTCACCGAAAAAGTCATATAGTCCGCAGGTTTGACTATGTAATCGAGCGCCTTTACCGAATAGCCTTTGAGTGCGAACTGCGCCATGGACGTACAAAAGATGATGACCACTTCATCGTCCGATCTGCGCAGCTCCTCCGCCGCCATCATGCCGTCCTTGCCCGGCAGCCCTATATCCATGAACACGACGTCGTATGCGCGCCTGCGCCCGGACAGAAAAGAGGACGCGTCCGAAAAGCGCGCGACTTCACATGCCGTCCCGTGCTCTTCCGAATATCTGCGGATGTGCCGGCAAAGCAGATCCGCCGCGTTCGCATCATCTTCTACCACCGCGATGTTGACCATGTATATATTATAACCGAGCTACTATCTTTTGTCAATATCCGTTTTTTCTTTTTTTATTCGCAGGCGCTTGACATATGTACGCTTATTGTATATAATGGATATATACAATATTGGCAATGGAGCGAGATGTGGAGATTTATGTGAGCAACAAGTCGGGCGTGCCGCTGCACAGGCAGATATACGAGAGCATACGGCGTAAAATAACTTCGGGCGAACTCGCCGAAGGAGACGCGCTGCCCACCGTGCGCGGGCTGGCGAAAGATCTGAAAATAAGCATCATCACGACGGGACGCGCATACCGCGACCTCGAACGCGACGGGTATATAAACACCGTGGTCGGCAGAGGGAGCTTTGTCGCGGGGATGAACGACGAGCTGCTTAGAGAAGAGCGGCTGAAAGAGGTGGAAGCGCTGCTTGCGGAAGCTGCGGGCAAGGCTGCCGGATGCGGACTGGACGGCGAGAGCTTCGCGCGGCTCGCATTGGAGATATATAACGGCGGTGAAGGAAATGGATAAGAACAACGGGATATATGTAAGAAATATGTCTACGGACAACGGCGCGCTCAAAAGCGTGAGTTTCGACGCGCCGCGCGGTATGGTGACCGGTCTCATCGGCGAAAACGGCGCGGGAAAAAGCACGGTGATGCGCACGCTCGCCGGGATAATCCCCTACCGCGGGATCGCCGCGATAAACGGCGCCGACGTGAGCAAAAGCTCCAAAGACCGGAGACAGCGGATCGGCTATGTGGGCGGAGAGCGCTCGCTGCCGGACAGCCTCACTCTGCGTATGCTGGGGCGCGTGCTTGCGCGCACGTTCGACGAATGGGACCAAGGAACGTTCGTCAAGCTGACCGACGGGTTCTTCCTGCCCGACAACAAACCGATAGGCGAATTTTCCACCGGCATGAAAGCAAAAGCCGCGATCGCGGCGGCTCTGTCGCACGGAGCGGATACGCTTCTCTTGGACGAACCCACGAGCGGGCTGGATATCGCGGTGCGAAGCGATGTGCTCGGACTGATATACGACTTCATGCAGGACGAATCGCACACCGTGCTGATAACGTCGCACATAACGTCCGACCTCGAAAAGCTGTGCGACCGCATAGCGGTCATAGCGGACGGCAGAGTGGTGCTCGAAGCGGATAAGGACGAACTGCTCGAAAGATATGTCGCTGTGCGCGGAGACGTGCCCGGCGTGAAACGCGTCAAAGTACTGAAGCGCATTTACGGAGAGGATGTGCTCGCCGAACGCGACGGGCTGCCCGACGGAGCAGATGCGGAACGCGTCACGCTGGACGAACTGCTTATGTTTTTCATAAAAGGAGAGGACGCAAAATGAGCGGACTGTTTCTCAAAGATCTTTATACGCTTAAAAAATACGCGCTGTGGTACGCGATATACTGCGTCGTGTTCACACTTCTTGCGATCGTTCTTGAAAATACGGCTTTCGTGAGCGGGCTTGCGATGCTGCTGCCCATGTCGGTGACAGCCGCCGTCGTGACCTGCGACCGCAAGGATAATTGGGTGGAATATTCGCTCGCATGCGGCGTCTCGCCCCTTGCCGCCGCCGCGGAAAAGATGCTGCTCGCGCTCGCTTTCGCCGCACTCGGCATCGCGCTCTGGCCATTAGCGTACTTCATTACGTTCCCTCAGACCGTCGACCTGTCCGGGCTGACGCTCACCGCCGCGCTCGCTTTCGCCGCCACGGCGTTCTCCGTGCCCATGTCGTACAAGCTCGGCCCCGAACGCGCAAGGCTGTTCATGGGGATAGCCGCGCTCGTCCTGCTGATCGCCTGCGTATCGCTGATGACGCTGTTCGGCAACGATCTGCCCGCACACCCCGCGCTGCTCATCGTTCCGCCTGTCGTCTGCGCCGCCGTCTGCGTCCCGTCGCTGTTCATTACCGGGAATATCATCAAGAATCTTTAGTCGTTCCAAATACTCTTTTTATCCTTGCGCACGCGCAAGGGCGGTGCGCCGCGCTTAGGCGCAAACGCTATCG
>OJMH01003775.1_pt1 | contig 10811 bp, 6 predicted proteins | sample 1597111 | NCBI WGS metagenome assembly OJMH01 (sample SAMEA2452115, study PRJEB22498) | human gut metagenome
GGCGGAGTTGGAATATCGTTTCCAGATGCGGCCGGAACATGGCGAAATCACTGCGCCGCCTGGCCGCTTCCCAGGCGGCGTGAGCTTCGCTGGCCGCCGCCGCAAAACGCTCCACGTAATCGACCGGCACCCGCTTTTCGCGGTCGAACTTGCGGCGAATCAATTTCAATAGCGCGCAGTCGTCCGCGCCGGCGGTACCGTCGTTTTGGCCGGCCGCCGTTTCCGCCGCCGCCAGCAGGTCCGCAAAAGCGTTGGAAGTGAAAGCTTCATGGGCCAGACGGCCGACCAGGGCGGCCTGTTCGCCGCGGTTGACCGCCGCCTTCGGCGGCAGATTGATCTGCTGATCCCAGTCGAGCAATGCCGCCAGGTTGTGCAGCAGCGTCAAATCCTGCAATTTCGCCTTCAACGCCTCCAGTTCATGATTCATCACTGATCTCCTCCTGAAAGTCTTGACGGTTTTTCACCAACATTCTCATCTGGTCGAACTCGGCCAACACTCGCGCATCAGTCTGCGGCACCCGGCGATTGACCAGCAAAATTGTCAAAAAGTTGGCGAGGAAACCCGGCACGATTTCATACATATAACGATTCCAGCCGAGCAAATACCAGCCGATCAGCACCACCGTCCCGACGACGATGCCGGCCAACACCGCCTGCCAGGTAGTCCGGCGGGAGTAAAGTCCGGTCAATACCGCCGGGCCGAAAGCCGCGCCGAAACCGCCCCAGGCAAAATTGACCAGGTCGAAGATGTTTTTATTCATCGTCAACGCCATCGAACAGGCGATCAGGGCGATCAGCAGCACGCAGCCGCGGCTGACCAGCATCTGGCTTTTTTCACCGGCCCGCGGGTTGATCAATGCGACATAAAAATCCTCGGTCAAGGTGGAACTGGAGACCAGCAACTGCGAATCGATCGTCGACATGATCGCCGCCAGAATCGCCGCCAGCAGCACGCCGCCCAATGCCGGATTGAACAAATCCTTGACCAGGTAGATAAAAACATTTTCGCTGGTGTATTCGTCCAATCCGTCATAAAACGGCACCGCCAGCAGACCGATCAGCACCGCCCCGGTCAAGGAAATCAGCACCCAGATCATTGCGATGGTCATCGAACGCGGCAGCAAACGGATCGATTTGATGCCCATGAAACGCACCAGGATATGCGGTTGGCCGAAATATCCCAATCCCCAGGCGGCGGTGGACAGAATCGCCAGCAACTCCGGCCAGCCCAACCGTTCCGGCAGCAGCCGCAGAGCGACTCCCCGGGCGGCGCAGGCTTCCGTCAATGCACCGGGCGGCAATTGCCAGTAAGCGACCAGCGGCAAAATGACGATTGCCGCGAACATCAGGATTCCCTGGAACAAATCCGTCCAGCAGACGGCCAGGAAGCCGCCGAGCAACGTATAAAATACCATGACCGCCGTGCCGATCAATACCGCCGCGGTAAAATTAATGCCGAACAGCTCCCGGAACAGATTGCCGGCGCCCAGCAAGCCGCTGGCAGCATAAAATGTAAAGAAAAACAGCGTCAGGAGCGCAGTCAGCAACCGCAACAGCCGGGTCGGGTCACGGAACCGCCGTTCGAAAAAGGTGGACAGCGTCAACGAATGGGTCGATGCCGTGTAAAGCCGCAGCCGCGGCGCCACCAGCAGCCAGTTGAGAAACGTGCCGAGCGCCAGGCCGGCGGCAATCCAACACTCCCCCAAGCCGGCCATGAATACCGCGCCGGGCAGTGCCATCAGCAGCCATCCGCTCATATCGCTGGCCTGCGCCGAAAGCGCCGTCACCCAACTGCCCATGCCGCGACCGCCCAGCAGGTAATCCTCAATATTCTTGGCCCGACGGTAAAAATACAAACCAACTGCGATCATCAACAACAAATACAATGCGAAAGTCGCATACATCTGGGTCAAACCGGGAATTTCCGCCATCATTTTCCAGCCTTTATCTCTCCTGTCGTCACTTTTGCCAAGCCGTCAGATATCCGTCAAAATATCGTCACAACAATTTAAGATAGAACCGGAAGCCTCAAAAATCAATCACCAGCCGGCAGCAGCAGGCATTTTTGCCGGAAATTTCCCGATTTCAGGCCAGCGGCAATTGCAAGGTCCGGATGGTATGATTCAAATAAGTGTTCAACCGGACAAGATACGCTTCGGCATAGCCGGTTACCGCTTCGAATTCGACCCCGCAGTTGATCAGATTCTCATAGAGTTCCAGCAACTGCCTCGCTTTCGGCGAATCATTTTCCGGCTCCGGCAACAGGCCGTTTTCATAGAGGAACACCAATTTGAACAGCACCGAACAGGCCGTTTCGCTCCAAAGCGGTTTTCCTGTCGGGCCTGGTTCGGTCCAATTTCGCAGCAAATTCCGAAAAACATCGTAGACCAGCGGCGACGGCACGTCCGCCACCGTATTGCGCAGCAGAAAAGCGCCGATGTTCATCACGCTCCGGAAGGCGGCCGGCTGCTCGGCAATGGCATCGAAATTGGCCAGCAGTTCCATTTCGGCGGCAACGCGCAGCTTGCCTTCCGGCGCTTTTTTGAACGTCGCATTCAATTCGCGGAACAGGTCGACGACCGGAAATTTTCTCGGGCCGATCTGTTTGGCGCCGTAGACGAGCAATTCAAGCCGGCCGTAATCGGGACTGAGACCGTGGACAATCAGTGCGCTGTCCTGATAGACATTTTTTTTCAAAACAATCAGTTGAGCCGTTTCCATGACTTTTCCCTCAATTTCCATTGGTCGCCGGGTGTTGCCGTCCATGTTTCCAAAAGATAGCCGCCGTTTTCCAAAAGGAAAGCACCCGGCCGGAATTTTTTCCATTTTCCACCCATTCGCCCGGCAACCGCCGCAAGTGTTTCCCGCCCGCCGCCGCCCGGAACAAAAGTTACTTTTTTTCATTCTCCCGCTTGCTTTTTATGAAATGCCGCCTATTTTAAAGCACTGTCAAGATCACCTCAAGTGATGTTCCGGCGTAGCTCAGCGGTAGAGTAGGTGGCTGTTAACCACTTGGTCCCTGGTTCGAATCCAGGCGCCGGAGCCAGTTTTGTATCTACGCAACAACCTCAAAAAGCGGTTGTTACAATAAATCGCTCCACCTTTTCGGTGATGTTGAATCCATCAAAACAGCTCACTTGTGAGAAATTTGTGAGACTTTTGTCCGGACGCGTCTGAGAAGCAGTCTGATCGACCACGATCAACCATAATCGATCAAGTGGTTTCAGGCGGTTCAGGATGGGCGTTTATCTCAGAGGGAAATCGTATCACTACCGCTTTCTTTGTCAAAGGCAAAGACTATTCCGGCGTATGTTCCGGGTGTTCGGCGGAAGCCCGTGCGAAAGAATATGAGCGCTCCATTGGGAAAAAAAATACGCCGGGAAGCCGAAATGTTGGCCGTCGAGGCGGAAAAAATCCGGCAGAACAAAACAATCCGCGCACTTGTGGATAACTATTCCTATGTGCTGACGGGCGGAAAGCCCATCACGCTGGCGGAGGCATATCCGCTTGCACTGCAAAAGCCGAGCTGTCGCGAACCGTCGGAACATATCGCCAGACAGAAACTGCGTTACTGGAACGACTTTGTTTCATACACGTCAGCCAATTTGACAATCAATTCGTCCAAAGAAAATCCATTCTCCGATTGACAAAACGACAAGTCCATACTAATTTTATCTTGCATCTGCGTTTCCTTATATGTTGGTTTTTGAGCAAATTCAAAATAAAGGGCAGATGCACCTTTGTCAAACAACTCAGCCCGTCACAAAATTCGGGACATTGCCATAATTTTTCCAATGGATTATCTTTAGTACAGACTGAGGATGAAGATATATACATGAATAGACAAGGAAAACCAGTGTTTACATTTTAGGAATTTGTATGCTTTGGGGAAAAATTATTGTAGCAATTGTTTTTGGGGCACTTAGCTTTTTGGGCTGGAAAAATATTTGGAACGGATTGGTGCATCAAAAAATATCGCCCCTTAAGGTAAATAGGGGGGGCCCCCACTTCATCCTGCGCCAAGATGGCGAATTGCATTTTTGGGCTCGTTTCTATGAGGTACTTGGGATAACCGTTCTTACAACTTGTATGTTGCTCATGATACTTTCATCGTATGTAGCTCAATGGTCATATTTGAAAATAATTTTACTAAAGGCAGGAATGATAGGATATTGCCTTGGGGCGATAGCACCACTCCCATATCAAGTAACAGTGCCAATAATCGCATGTCGCAACAAAGACATCAATAAAACGATTAAATTTTTTCTTATTATTATTCGTGAGATATTGGAATTTGTATTCGTGGCTGGACAAATTGCCCTTGGAATTTATTGTTTACTTTATGTAAAAGAGTAATTTTTTAACTTTAACTGGTGAACCAGAAGCGAATGATCATGAAAATTTTTTGTGGTACTATTATGGTATTGGGGCTTGTGAGTATTTTCATGATTCCGATTTTGATTGTTCGTTTTAGATCTTATCCCTAAATAACAGTTGAAAATATGAAAAATATCGCTATATTATCATCAACCACTAGAAGGTGAATATGGCAATGAATTCGTGGGAAGTCTCTGATGCTTTTGGGTCGAAGGTCGAACCTTTAATTCCCCGTGCAAGGCGTGATAGCAATCGGGAGTATCAGCGTCGTCGCGGAGCGGGACGAAAACCGTTGGAAGCGCGTCGAGGAGAGAGGAGAAAATTGCAGTCAGGCAAGGTTATAAAGCTCGACGTTGGATTGTCGAAGTACCCATTCATGGTTCAATCGCTTCAGAAAACTTCTGGTGCGTTTTGAAAAAACACATGCCGCATACGAAGCCTTGCTTCAACTGGCGGCATGCGTGATCATTTATAGAAAACTTGCAATTATTTAGGGATAAGTTCTAAGCCCGGAGCGGATTTATTGACCGACACCGGCAGCAGACCGGTCTCTTTTCCGGTTACGGTTTGCGGTGTCGCGCTGATCCGCACCGCGGCACGGCCATCGGCGGCGAACTGCACCGGGTCCATTTTGATTCATTGCGCCATCTTTTTTCCTCGTTATCGCTCCTTTTCGCCAGCCTTTTATTTTCCATTGATTGCAAGAACTCCATAAATCCCGTCAATTCGACTTTTTGGCCGGTTCGGCCGGTTTGCCGAATGCCGGAACCGGCTGCCGGCCGGATTCCAGCCATCCGGCGGCCGTATCCGTTTCGACAAAACAGAGCACTTTCAACCGGTCCGGCGGAATCAGCAGCCGGTATTCCCGCTGCGCCACCGTTTCATCGCCGCTGTCGAGCACCACCGGCGGCGAAACCGGATCCCACAGGATCACCCGGTAATTGCCGGGCGGCAGCGTCACCCGTTCGGCCAGCTTCACCGTCTCCTGAACAACATTCGGCGTCAAATTGCGCAGGGTGATGAAGCCGCTCCGGCCATCCCGGCCGGCGTACCAGAGTTTGCGATCCAGATCGCCGCCGGCCAACTCAGCGGTCCCCACCGCTTCGGCCAGATTGCGGTTGCGGCCGAACAGCCAGCCGATGACGGCCAGCTCTTCCGGCGGCTGACCGGCCAGACGCCGCCACGGGCTGGGAATGTTGCCGTTGAAAATCTCGTTGATCGAACCGTAAAGCCATTCGCCGGAGCCGGCGTTCTCGTTGCGAAGCGGTCCGAGCAGCGTATGAGTCCGGCCGGCCGAGGCGGCAGCGAACTTCTCCACCAATGCCATCCGGCTTGTGACGCCGGCGGTATCGCCTTGAAAATTATTGCCGAGATGCCAGACCATCAGCGATGGATGCGGACAGTTCAGAATCAGCATCTTGCCGTTGGCAACACACCAGTCGGACAGCAGTCTGGTATATTCGATCATCGCCACCTGCAGCGGATAAAATGGGAAATGCGCATATTTCCGGCTTTCGTCGACACCGGTGCTGGTCGCATAAAAATCGACGAAAATGCCGTCCAGATCGTATTTCAGCACCCAGTCGGTCAGCCGTTTGAACTCAAACCGGGCGAAGGAGTAGCGCGGCGACGGCGTACACATGAAACCGTCCCAGTTCGGCAGCGGCTTGCCGGCACTGTCGACTATCCAGGAATCCCTGAAATTGCGGTAATCCAGCGCCGGGTCGGAATGGCGGCCATGGCCGTCCAGATCCGGCGCCATGAAGATATTGGTCCACAGCGGCACCCGGTAACCGGCCTGCTGCACCGCCCGGATCGCACCGGATTGGGCGACGGAAGCCAACTGTTCTTCCCGATTGAACATATTCAACACGCCGGTTCCCAGGTTGTTGACACCGGCAAATTCGATCGCCGCCGCATACGCCGGCTGTGCCGGAGTCGGCAGCTCCTCGGCAGTCACCAATGTCACCGGTTCCGGACCGGAACGCAGCCATTCGTTCTGCCGGCAATAATACTGTTTCCACAGATAAGCCCAGTCGAATCGTTCCGGGTACCCGGCATAGAGGTCGTAAGTCACCTCGGCGTCGCCATCGAAAAAACCGCCGTCGACAAACTCCTTTTCCGCCGGCAGGTAATAAATGTGGCCGGCCGACAGGCCGCCGGTAGACGCGCCGAAGAGAAAACCGGCGCGCGGATTGCCGGAGAGCACCAGCCCGCCCCGTTCGTTGCCGACCGCGGCCAGCGGCAGAATGCCCTCTTCGCCGGAACGCGGCGTCAAGACCATCGCCCCGGTAATCGGGTCGGTTTCATAAACATTTTCCCGGCCGAACTCTTCGGCGAAACAACAGAACAGATCGGTTCCCCAGGTCCAGTTGAACGATTCCCGGACGGCCCCGGCGAACGTTCCGGCGATAGTCGGCACCTCCTTCAGCCATTTCTTGCGAAAGGCGATGTAGTCGGTAAGGGTTCCCAGTTCCGGGGTCGGTACCAGTTGCCAGACCACCCGCACCCGGCCGGCTTCCGCCGTCAGATTTTTTACCGCCGTGGTTATTTTCACCCACGGCTGATCCGGTACCGCCAGCGAGAGCTGCAATTCATACCGGCCGCCGGCATCGCGCCAGCGCTGTTCGATTCCCTGTCGGGTCGCCACATTGGCGACCAACTGCAATTTTTCCGCTTCGGCATCCGGCGACAACTGCATAACCGGCGACAGACTGCCGAACGGCGTCTCGCCCGGTCTGGCCAGAAAGATCCGGCCGTCCGGCTGAAGATGCGCTTCGATCCGCGTTGACGAAACGACGCCGGCCGCTTTCCCATCCGGAGCCGGAAAATCGGTGCCGCCACTCGTACTACCCCATAGGAGGATGCAGACAAACCAAACATAAATAATCTTCATACTTTTTCTCTCGATCGGCCCGGCTGCCGCCGGACCGTGATTGATTTTCTCGCCCGTCACCGGCCGTCGGCGATCAACTGTCCGGCCATTTCCGGCGTGACAAAGCAGAGGACCTGCACCGCCTCAGGGGCCAGGATCACTTCGAACTTCCGTGACGCCAGCGACTCGTCCCCTTCGGCCAGCACTACCGGCGGCGAAACCAAATCCCACAGTACCGCCTGGTAACGGCCCGGCGCCAATTCGACCCGCTCGCCGAGCGATACCTGCCGGACGGCAAGATCGGTCGAACGGTTTGCCAAAGTCACATAACCGCTTCGCCCTTCCGGACCGGCAAACCACAGCGCCCGGTCCAGGTCGCCGCCGCGGATATCGGCATGCCCGACCCAGTCGATCAACCGCCGGTTGCGCCCGAACAATTCACCGATGACGGCCAGTTCGGCGTCGGACTGGTCCTTGAGCAGCCGCCACGGCGACGGCGTTTCCCCGTAGAACACCGCGCCGATCGACTCCTTCAGCCACTGGCCGGAACCGTTGCCGCTCTCAATGACGCCGAGCAGGGTATGCGACCGTCCGGCAGCGGCGCAGGCGAGTTTTTCAACGATCGACATATGACCGCGAATCCCCAGCGTGTCGCCCTGGAAATTATGGGCCAGATGCCAGACCATCATCGACGGATGCGGACAGTTCAGGATGAAAATCCTGCCGTTGGCGATGCACCAGTCGGAGAGCTGCCTGCAATATTCGATCGTCGCTACCTGCAGCGGATAGAACGGGAAGTGTTCGTAACGCCGGCCCCAGTCGACATCCGGATTGAAGGCGTAAAGATCCAGGAATATGCCGTCGAAATGGTATTTTGTCATCCAGTCGGTCAGCCGCTTGAATTCAAATTGCCCGAACGAATACTTCGGCGACGGCGTACACAGGAAGCCGTCCCAGTTCGGCAGCGGCTTGCCGTCGGCGCCCAGTACCCAGGCGTCCTTGAAATTGCGGTAATCCAGCTGCGGGTCCCAATGTTTGCCATGGCCGTCCAAATCCGGTGCCATGAAAATATTGGTCCACAGCGGTACCAGGTAGCCCTGCTGCTGTGCCTCGGCGACCGTTCCGGCGGCGATGAAATCCGCCACCTTTTCTTCATGCCTGAACATGTTGACCACTCCGGTCCCGATGCTGTTGACGCCGGCGCGACGCAGCATGCCGGCATAGGCCGACTGGTCGGCATCCGGAAATTCTTCGCCGGTAATCAGCGTCACCGGTTCCGGCCCGGAACGCAGCCACTCGTTCTGGGCGCAATAGTAGTCACGCCACAGGCGCCCCCAGTCATTGGCAACCGGATAACCGGCATAGACGGTATAAGTCGCTTCTCCGCTGCCGTCGAAAAATCCGTCGTCAACGAAACCCTGCTCCGCCGGCAGATAATAGATGTGCCCGACCGAAATCCCCTCTGCTCCGGCGTCGAACAGGAATGCCGAACGCGGGTCGACCGTCATGACCAGTCCGCTGTGGTCATTGTGCACCGCCGCCAGCGGCACATAGGCATCGACCGGCGTCCGGGCCGCCTGCACCAGTGCGCCGGTAATCGGATCGGTTTCATAAATATCCTGGTCGTGAATCATCTCTTCCGGATAACTGAACGCCACCGTTCCCCAGGTCCACTCATGAATCCGGCGCAAGATGCCGATTTTATCGGCGATCGGCAGCGTATAATGAATCCACTTTTTGCGGAAGGCGATCAAATCGGTCATCAGACCGCTTTCCGGTGTCGGCGTAAACCGGTAAATGACCCGGACCCGGCCGGCCTGATCGGTCAGATTGGCCACCGCAGTGGAAATTTTCACCCAGGGCTGTTCCTCGGCGACGGCAGTCAAACGCAATTCGAACGCACCGGATTGCCAGCGCTGTTCGATCCGGCCATCGGCCACCCGGTTTTCGGTCAATACCATCGGCAACGCCGCGAAATCCGGAAGCGACTGCATTTCCGGTAACAGGCTGCCGAACGGTTTTTCCGCACCCGGCCTACTTAAGAAAATCCGGCCGTCCGGCTGCAATTGCGCTTCGATTTGCGACGAGGCGATCCGACCGACCGACGCAGCCGCCGGTTGCGGCAAATGTACGGAATCGTTCACCAATTTTCCTCCGAATTTGAAATTGTCCAGATAGGCGGTCATATCGACCGCATTCCTGCATTCCAGCGTCAGGCGGGTTCCGGCTCCGGTATCGTGGCGGAACGTTGTCCGGCAGACGATCCGGGCGGTATCCTCCTGTCCTTCCGGCCGGTATTCGAAAATATCGCTGTCGTCGGCGTCTTCGCCTACCGACGGCAGCTTTTCCACCCAGATTTCCACCCGGTCGCCGAGGTTACGGACGCTCAGCCGGAGGAGACGCTCCGGCCAATCGTCGATTCTGGCGCCGCTGAAATGTTCCCAGTTGCCATCACGCTGTCCCCAAAACGCCACCTGACCGCCGAGAAATTCGACATACCAACCGGGATGTTGGCAATCTTCGGATCGGGCACTGACGGTAAAACCATAGCCATCGAAGTGGGAAGCGGACGGTTGAAATTCCAACTGCAGTTCATAGTCATCCGGCAGCACCGGCTGAAATTCCAGGATTCCCCGCGGACCGTCGGCGCGGCCGCTGAGCAGCAACCGGCCGTCCTCAAACTGCACGGCGCCGGCCTCCGCCTGCCACCAGGCGGAATCCAGGCCGGAAGCGTCCTCGAATGAGTCGACATAAACTCCGGCTCTGGCTGTCCAGGCAGTCAGTACCAGTAAAAGCAACAGCAAGAGATGTTTCATTTCTGATTTAATCCCCAGACGTAACGCTGATTATACAACTCATGCCACTTGACGTTGCCGGCATGGCCGTCTACCCACAGCAGATTGGTGCTGATGCCCGGATGCCAGTCCCCCCGATCGCCTTCTGTCCCGGAAAATCCCTCGTCGCACGCACCGGCCGGACCGTAGCCGCCACTGCAATTATCGCGTATCATCCAGCACTGGGTCGGATAATAAATCGCGCTTGCCTTATGGCCCGGCCTGCTGGAATCCCAACCCATAACATTCATGTTGCCAAAATAGGAACTGTTCCCATTGCACCATCCCACTCCGTCGCGGCTGGTCGCCGGACAATGGAAAATACCAATCTGATCCTTGTAAGCCCGAGCATCAGTATCGTCATATTCGGCATCGCCGCCTGTGTACGGCGACATCTGGCCGACCCACATGTTGCGCGATAGGTAATTACCAAGCGCGGCACGGTCCAAATCCATCACTGCCGGCACCAGACAATCATCGTAATCCGAACCATACATCGCATTGGCCAGACCCAATTGTTTGAAGTTGGCTACGCACTTGATCTGGATCGCCTTCGCTTTCGCTTTACTCAATGCCGGCAACAACATGCTAGCAAGAATGGCAATAATCGCAATAACGACCAGCAATTCAATCAATGTAAAATTTTTTCCCTGTTTCATTTTCATTTTTTCTCCCATGATAAATTTCCACTTCGATGTCGAGAAAAACTCAATTTTTTACGAGCT
>OJMH01003777.1_pt1 | contig 10810 bp, 10 predicted proteins | sample 1597111 | NCBI WGS metagenome assembly OJMH01 (sample SAMEA2452115, study PRJEB22498) | human gut metagenome
CCCCTCTTTGACAAAGAGGGGGTCCCCCAAAAAAAATTCCCAAGAAAGTTTCACTTGAGCTTAGTAACGATACGCCGGCAGAAGTACACATACACGAAATCGACGATCACGAACAGCACGGCCGCAAGCAGCGTCACCATGGTATAACCTATACCGAAATTCCCGCCCGCTATGAACGAAATGATGTTCGCAAGATCGAAGTAGTCGTTCACCCCGACGAGCGCGTTGCCTATATTATAAACGATGAGCACTTCGAGCGCCGCAAAGGCGGCAACGACGATCAGCCTGACGATCGCGCCCGGCACCCGCCTGTAGTCCAGCCGCCGCATAAGCATGCACAGCAGGCTGTAAGGCACGAATACCACCGCTATCAGCACGAGCACCGCTATGTTCGCCGCCGAACACAGAAATCCGAGAGCGACGCTCACTGCCATCGTCATCAGCCCGTAACCTATCCCGCACTTTTCGGCGACTATATTATAGCACACGGATATCAGGACGAGCGGAGCGACGGTCACCGGCAGCCACGCCGCTATCGTTATCATCACGACGGAAAGTGCGGCGCCGATGGCGGAATACGCTACTTTGCGTGCGGGCGGCATACGCCTGCGGCTGCGTTTCCCCGGCGGAACGGGCGGTGAAGACGAACCTCCGCCGTCGCTCCCGTTCTGCTCCGGACCGGACGGATGAGGAACGTCGTTTTCATCCGATCCGCCGTCGATGCCGAACGGATCGTCGTCCATTTTCTTTTCGGGATCCATATCAGTGACAGCCGCGCATCATGGCGCAGCACAGCTCCGTCATGCAATACGCGCATATGCAGTTGGCGCAGAAATTGCTCGCCTGCTGACCGGAGTTATCCGTATATGTCTCCTGATAAGTCGTCTGTCCGTGAACGGAGCTGTCGTAAGGTCCGTACTGCGTCCTGCCCATACCGTTGGGATCGGCGGACGCGTTGCCCATCACGAGATCGAGCTTGCGAAGGCTCTCCTTGTATTTTTCGTTATCCGGCTCCATCTGCACGGCAAGCACGAGCTGCGCACGGCTCTCGCTCAGCCACTCGCGCTTATAAAATATGATAGACTGATAATAATGCCATTTGCCGTCATGTTCCCGTACGGCGTCCAGCTCGCTCTGTGCGGAATCGTAATCGCCGCTGCGGATATAATTCTCTATATTGCCGTAATCGCCGGCAACATTCTTTCCGCCGCTCTTGAGATCCTGCTGAATGATCGCCCAGCTGGACTCGAGTTCGCTGAGAAGGCGCGCGCCTTCGTTGCCGCGCTCGCCGTCCTCGAACCTCTGTTCGCCGTATCTGGCTTTCAGCTCCTCGTAACGCGCTCTGAGCGCATCGGGATCGCTGTCTCTGCTCATTCCGAGCACTTCGTAGGGGTCTCTCATATTACCGTCCTTTTTTCTTTTTGCCGGCCTTTTTCGCCGACCTGAGTTCCCGGCGGAACTCCTTTGCCACGCGCGCAGGAACATATACCTTCGGAGCGGGAAGTTTCCTTTCGGCGGCGAACAATTCGTCCGCCTTTTTGCGCAGTCCGTCGTATATGATATTCCGCACGAGATCGTTCGCCTGCGTAAATACAAGCGCATTGCTGCACGTTATGGCGCGGTTCACCGTCGAATTCACGGCGAAACGCAGCTCCGCACCGTGCCGCGATATATATTCCTTTCTGCCGCCCTTTTCGTAATCGGGCGCGAATGCGAGAACGGGGTTGTAACGTTTTTCCGCGAAGTCCTCGTCAAGATCGTCGAGAGCGTCCGCCAGATACACGAACTTACCTATGTTATAACAAAGTTTACGCATCTGCGCCGCATAGTATTCGTCGCGGGCGGACAGCGACATTCCGGCAAAGACTTCTTCGAGCATCCTTGCGAAACAGTCTCCCGACCGGTCGAGCGAAGGTTCGTTGCGCTCCTCCGCTTCGCGCAGCAGCGCGTACTGCCTCGTCATTATCCCGTCGATCTCCGGCAGCACCGCTTTCGCCTTTTCGTAAGGCTTGCGCAGCACGCGCATGACGAGCGAGTTCTTCTTCCCGGAATCCACGAGGTCGTCCATGGCCTTATGCGCGCAGAGAAGTATGTTCAGATCCGCCATCCGTCCGATGAACTCGCAATCCTTTACATACGGCTTGCGCCGCGGATCGCCTATACAGCGGCACATCCCGAATTCGAGCGCGGGAGATTCCGCCTCCAGCGCGAGAAGCGCGAACGTCGTGATATCGTAATTGACCGTAAAACGCGGGAGATCGCCGTATCTCTTCTTGGTCGCAAGACATATGCCGCAATACAGCGCACGGTACAGCGAATAGTCGCGCACGGTCAGTTTTTCGCAGTCTGGAAGGACGTATCCGAACATTAAAGCGTCACGAAGCCCACTTTGCGATAGACTTTTGAAAGCGTTCTGCGGGCTATCCTCGCGGCCTTGTCCGCGCCCTCGCGCATGATGCGCTCAAGCTCGCCTTTATCCCGGATGTACTCGGAATACTTCTCGCGGACGGGACGCAGATGTTCTACGACCGCCTCTCCGACGGAGCGTTTGAAAGTCTCGTAATTCGCGCCTGCGAATTCTTTCTCCCCTTCGGCGACGCTCTTCCCCGTCATGACCGACCAGATGTTGAGAAGGTTCGTTATGCCGGGCTTGTCCGCGCCCGCACGCACTTCGTTGCCGGAATCGGTGACCGCGCGCGCGAACTTACGCATGATGTCCTCAGGTTTATCGAGCAGGAATATCACTCCGCCGGCGTTGGAATCCGTCTTACCCATCTTCGCCGTCGGATCGGTAAGACTGTATATCTTGGACGTGCGCTTATTTCCGTAATAACCTTCGGGCACCGTGAAAGTAGGGCTGTAACGCCCGTTGAAACGCTCCGCTATCGTGCGCGCAAGCTCGAGATGCTGCTGCTGATCCTTGCCTATGGGCACGAGATCGGCGTTATAAAGGAGTATGTCGCTCGCCATCAGAACGGGATAATCGAACAGTCCGACATTGATGCCGGCTTTCCCCGCCTTTTTGCTCTTGTCCTTGAACTGCGTCATGCGGTTCGCTTCGCCCATCATCGTGTTGCAGTTGAGTATCCACGTCAGTTCCGCATGGGCGGGAACATGGCTCTGCACGAACAGCACGCTGCGCTCGGGATCCAGCCCGATCGCAAGGAACACCGCCATGAAGTCATAGCTTCTGCGGCGAAGTTCCGCGGGAACGACATCCACCGTAAGAGAGTGCATGTCCGCCACGGTATATATGCAGTCGAATTCCTCCTGCATGGCGACCATATTGCGCAGTGCGCCGATATAATTGCCGAGCTGAAGGTCTCCCGTCGGCTTGAGCGCCGAATATACGATCTTTCTCTTTTCTTCGCTCATGCCTTCTCCCTAAGCTTCTTCGCGAAGTCCTCCACTGCCGCGGATACTTCGGAAGGATCTATAACGTCATGGAAACGCTCCTTCATGCCGAACAGCGCGTACACGCTCTCGGGCACGGGGAAAGCGGTCAGCTCCTCCATCTTGCGGAGAGCTTTCACATCGTCGTCGGGCACGCTCTCTCCGAGAGCCGCGAGCACCGCGGGCGCGAACTTGACGGGAGACGCAGTGCTGAGCACCACGGTAGGCGCGTTTTCCGCACAGCCGTCCGTATAACCCGCGCATACGTCGAACGCAACGGCGGTGTGCGGATCGCACAGATAACCGTATTCGTCGTATATTTCCGCAAGCGTCTCGGCGTAATCGCTCTGGAGCGCATATCCGCCCCAGAATTTTTTACGTATCTCTCCGAGCCGTTCTTCGCCCACGTCGTAACTGCCGTTTTCGCGCAGCTGTTTCATCCATTCCGAAATAAGTTCGCCGTCACGTCCCGCGAACTCGAACAGCAGACGTTCGAGATTGCTGGAAACGAGTATATCCATAGACGGCGACGTCGTCTTTATGAATTCGCGGTCGAGCGAATACACCCCCGTCGCAAGGAAATCGGACAATACGTTATTGTCGTTGGACGCGCATATGAGCATGCCTACGGGCAATCCCATGCGATACGCGTAATATCCGGCAAGGATGTTTCCGAAATTGCCGGTCGGCACGCAGAAGTCCACCTTATCCCCCGCCTTTATCTGTCCTCCCGCAAGAAGATCCGCATATGCGGAGAAATAATACGCCACCTGGGGAGCGAGTCTGCCGAGATTGATGGAATTGGCGCCCGTCATCTTGCAGCCGAGAGCCTTGAGATCGTCCGTCAGCTTAGCGTCGCCGAACGCGCGTTTGACCGCCGTCTGCGCGTCGTCGAAATTGCCGCGCACCGCAATGACGCTTACGTTGTCTCCGAGGGTGGTGACCATCTGTTTGCGCTGAGTATGGCTCACTCCGCCGTCGGGATAGAATACGACCACGCCTGTCCCGTCCACGCCGGAAAAGCCCTCGAGCGCGGCTTTGCCCGTATCGCCGCTCGTGGCGACCGGGATGAGACACGTCTCGCGCTGCCCTGCCTTGGCTTTGAGCGCCGTCATGAGGAGCGGAAGGACGGACAGCGCCATATCCTTGAACGCGTGCGTCCTGCCGTGCCAGAGTTCGAGAACGTAAAGCCCCGCGTCGAGCTTGACGAGCGGCGCGGGATCGCCGTCGAACGTGGAATACGCGCGGCGGGTTATGGAAAGCAGCTCGTCATAAGTCAGTTCGTCAAAGAACAGACTCATTATACGCGCGCTGCGTTCGGGATAATCGAGACCGGTCATCGCTTCGATCTCGCTCATGGATACGGACGGGAAACTCTCGGGAACGTAAAGTCCGCCGTCGGGCGCAAGCCCCGAAAGTACCGCCGCGCTGCCGCTTACGGCGGCAGCGGGGTTTCTTGTAGAGATGTACTTCATGTAAAATGGTTCCGTTTACGAGTATTTTTTCAGAAATTTGGGGAGCTTGTCGCACGTAAGCGAGATCACGAAATCGACATTCGCGTGTTCCGCCGTGCCGTCCAGACGGACAAAGAATTCTTCGAGATCGTCCGCGCCCTCGCCGAGCATGCGGGCAAGACCGTCGATAAATATCTCCGTCACATCCGAATTCGATGCGATCACTCCCCTTACGAAGCCGAGGAGCGCGTCCTCGCTTATCTTTCCGTTTTCGGACAGGTACTCCGCCGCGTTGACGTAGCGGATAGCCGCGGGAATGGACGACGTATAACTGTTGGTATCGGTTATGTAAACGACGTTTCCCTTGCTCACTTCCAGCGCGTCGCACGCGCGGGAAAGTATCTCCTTCGTTTTTCCGCTGCCTTTCGGTCCGTAGATCAGTGCTATCATGTTTCCTCCCTTAACCGTTTATTTCACATCCTGCGCCTTCCGGCGCCGGAACATGATCCGCTTTTGATTATAAAGCCGGAGATTAAACCGAGCTTTACGCAGGCATTAGAATATCATTAATTTTATTCGAGCGACGACGTGAACTCCGCGACGCGCTTCATCCCCTTCTCGATATCCGCCTCGCTGCACGCATATGAAAGACGGACGTATTCGGGAGCGCCGAACGCCGCGCCGTCCACTACGGCGACGAGCGATTTTTCGAGAAGTTTCGCGCAGAAGTCTGCGGAATTCCTTATCGTTTCTCCGTCGCACTTCTTTCCGAACGTGCCGGAGACATTGACCATCACGTAAAACGCGCCGTTTGGTTCCACGCACGTAAGAAGCGGAGCTTTGCGAACGAGCGAAACTATGAGCTTCCTGCGGGCGTCGAACACTTTGACCATGTCGGAAAGGAATTCATCGCCGCGCCTGTCCGTGAGCGCCACATAGGACGCGTACTGCGCGATGGAATTGGTATTCGACGTCGTGTGGCTCTGTATGCTGCTCATCGCCTTTGCGACGTTGAGCGGAGCCGCGGAGTATCCGACGCGCCAGCCGGTCATGGAATACGTCTTGCTCATACCAGAGCATATGACCGTCAGATCGCGCATGTTGCCGAAAGACGAGATAGAACGGAACGGTACGCCGTAAACGAGCTTTTCGTATATCTCGTCGCTTATGACGTAAAGTCCGTGTTTCTCGCATACCTCCGCTATTTTCTCCGTTTCCTCCGGCGTATACACGACGCCGGTGGGGTTGGAGGGATTTGTGAATATCAGCGCCTTGGTCGCGGGACCGATCGCCTTCTCGAGCTGCTCGGGCGTGATCTTAAAGCCGCTGCCGTCAGTCGTTTCCATAACGACGACCTTACCGCCCGACATGCGTATCAGTTCGGGATAAGTCAGCCAGTAAGGCGCGGGAAGGAGCACTTCGTCTCCCGGGTTGATGAGCGCTTCGCATGCGTTCCTGAGCGTCTGTTTACCGCCGGTGGATACGACGATCTGTTCGGGAACATACGCATGACCGGTATCCTGCGTGAGCTTTTCGGCTATCGCGCGGCGAAGCTCGATCGTGCCCGGCACGGGCGTATATTTCGTCATACCCTTGTTGAGCGCGTACTTTGCCGCCTCGATTATATAATCGGGCGTATTGAAGTCGGGTTCCCCGGCTCCGAAGGATACGACGTCCAGTCCCTGCGCCTTCATGGCCTTCGCCTTAGCGGTTATCGCAAGAGTGAGGGACGGTGAAATGTTCTTTGCTCTCTCGGAAATTTCCATTTTGTGTATCTGCTCCTTGCTTTTTCACATTGCGCGTTATTTCACATTTCTCCCTTACCCTGCATAATATCATATAACACCGAAAAACGCAAGCATTTTAGGACGGACATACGGCCCGGCGACGGCTTTCGGCGTTTCAAAGACGGAAAGCGCCGCATGCCATCCGGCACGCGGCGTTTGTCGTGACTCAAATCGGGATGAGTCTGAGGATCGACCCGCTGAGTATCATCAATATGAGATCGATAAGCCATACGATCCAGAATCCGGTGATCAGCCTGACGATGCCGGCAAGGATCTTCCCTTCGGAAAATCTCGTGATCGCCCCGCATATCCATGCCGTCACAGGTATGATCGCAAGAATGATGCTGACCAGACGACCGAGTCCGAAATAATCGCCTCTACGTGCCATTATGTATGTATCCCTCCTTATTATAGTCGGCATTTTCACCTGCCTTTTACATTATAACATATAATCTTCACAAAGTAAATATGTATGAGCTATGAGCAAAATTTTACAAATTTTTTCGCGCAACGTCTCATCGGGCTTTCTTTGTTGACACCCGCCGGGAATTATGTTATGCTCGGGATGTGTAAATAATGACATCGGAGTTACGGAATGCTTAAACTGCTCGAATATCTCAAAGGCTACCGCGCCGCGGCGATAGCCGCGCCTCTGTTCAAAATAATAGAAGCGATAATAGAACTTATAATCCCTCTCATAGTGGCGTATATGATAGACGTCGCGATCGCCGGCGAGGATATGCCGCTGGTGATCGGTCTGGGTGCGCTCATGGCAGGGCTGTCCTGCGTGGGACTGGGCTTTTCCCTCGCCTGTCAGTATCTGGCGTCAAAAGCCGCCGTCGGCATGGGATGCAATATACGCGCGGCGCTGTATTCGCATCTGCATAAGCTCGATCTCGGCGACGCCGACCGTATAGGTACGGGAGCGCTCGTAAACCGCCTGTCCACCGACGTGGCGCAGGCGCAGCAGGGATTCGCCATGTTTCTGCGGCTGATGCTGCGCGCGCCCGTAATTGCCGCGGGCGGCGCTATAATGAGCATAATAGTCGCGCCGTCGCTCTGGTTCATCGGCGTAAGCGCGGGCGTGCTGGCTTTCGCGGTCCTGCTGATCGTCATGAAAACGGGCGTATCCCGCTTCTCCGCGATGCAGAAAAAACTGGACGACATATCCCGTCTTACCGGCGAGACCATACGCGGCGAACGCGTCATACGCGCGTTCGCGGGCGAAAAACGAAGCAAAGAGCGCTTTGACGACGCGCTCGGCGGGCACTGCCGCGCCGCCGTAGCCGCCAGCGCCCTCTCCTGTCTGCTGACCCCCGCAGCAACTGTCATCGTCAACGCGGCGGTCGTCGTGCTGCTGTGGGTCGGCGGCGGCATGGTGGACGGCGGAGCGCTTTCGTCCGGCGATCTCGTAGCGCTCGTCAATTATCTCAATCAGATACTTCTTGCGCTCATAACCACCGCGACCCTTATGGTACTCATATCCAAAGCTATATCTTCCGCTGCCCGGATCAACGCGGTGTTCGCGCTCGCGGAGACAAGGGAGGGCGCGGGAGCGGTACCCGACTTCTCCGCCCCGCTCGTGGAGATGAAAGACGCGGCATACTCGTTCGGCGGCGAAGAGAACGCCGTAGGCGGACTCAATATCACGCTGCGCCGCGGAGAGATCCTCGGCGTGATAGGCACTACGGGAAGCGGAAAATCCACGTTAGCGGGGCTGCTCGCGCGATTTTACGTCGCGACGGAGGGTTGCGTGCGCATAGCGGGAAACGATATACGGGACTATACGGACGAGCAGCTGCGTTCGCTCGTCACGCTCGCACCGCAAAAGCCGCTGCTGTTTTCGGGAACGGTCCGCAGCAATCTCGGGATGAGCGGATGCACGGATGACGGCGATATGGAAAACGCGCTCCGCACGTCGCACGCATGGGGGTTCGTTTCGGAAAAAGACGGGCTTGACACTCCCGTCACGCAGAAGGGCAACAACTTCTCGGGCGGCGAGAAACAGCGCATATCGCTCGCACGCGCGCTTCTTCGCGACGCACCCGTGCTCGTCCTCGACGACGCCGCCAGCGCGCTCGATTACGTGACGGAAGCGGAAGTCATGAGCGGCGTGCGCAAGACGTGCCGGGATAAGGCCATAATAAACATCTCGCAGCGAATAGGCACGATAAGGCGTTCGGATAAGGTGCTCGTGCTGGACGGAGGGCGCGTCATGGGATACGGAACGCACGAAGAGCTGCTTCGCACATGCGGATTGTACCGCATGCTCGGAGGGAAGAACGACGCCGCGTCCGGGGAAAGCTACATGACGGCAGCGGAGGGAACGGTATGAAAACGAAGATAAAGAAAGATCATTCGGTCATATTCAGACTGCTCTCTCTCGCGATGAAGCACAAGTCGTGTCTGATCCCGGGCATGCTGCTCGTGATAGTCGGCACGGCGCTGTCGCTGCTCGCGCCCGTGTTCACCGGACGTGCGATAGACTATGCCATAGAAGGCGCGACGAACTTCGGCATGATCGCGCGGTACTGCGTCATAATCGCGGCATGCGTGGCTGCGAGCGGGATATCGGTATGGACGGGAAACATACTGCTCAGCCGTCTTTCCTTCCTTACCGTGCGCGACGTGCGGCGAGAACTGTATTCGAAACTGCTGTCGCTTCCCCTTTCTTCCATAGAAAAGCACAGCCGCGGCGATCTGATGACGCGCATGACTACGTTCGGCGAAAATCTGTCCGACGGACTTTATCAGGGCATCATGCAGCTGTCCGCCGGACTGGTCACGCTCATGATGACGATAGTCTGCATGTATGTAATGAACTGGGCGGTCGCGTCCGTCGTCGTACTGCTGACGCCCATCAGCGCGTTCGTCTCCGCCGCGATAGCCAAGCGCAACCGCGTGACGTTCGCCCGCCAGAGCAAGAATATGGAAAAGATGAGCGGACTCGCGGAGGAACACCTCTCGGGCACACGCATACTGCGATCGTACGGACGCGTCGGAGAAAGCGAAAAGGAATTCGCGGCAATAAACGCCGAACTCATGAAAAGCGGCTTAAGTTCACAATTCGCAGGCGCGCTCGTAAACCCCGTCAGCCGTATAGTCAATAACATAATATATGCCATAGTCGCCATAATAGGAGGTCTGTTCATAATAGGCAGCGGCGCGGACGGCTGGGCGACCGGGATCCATGCGTCGCTCACTCTCGGCGGGCTTTCGGCATTCCTCGCCTACGCGAATCAGTTCGCGAAACCCTTCAACGACGTGACAAGCGTCACCGCGGAGCTTCAGACCGCTGCGTCCGCCGCGCGCAGGATATTCGAGCTGACCGACCTCGCAGACGAGGACAAAGGCGGCTCCACGCCTATCGCCCACCCCGTGAGCGGCATAGCGTTCGACGACGCGTCCTTTTCCTATTCACCGGATAAACCGTTCATGGAACACATATCCTTCGAGGCAAAGCAGGGCCAAAAGATCGCTCTCGTCGGCACGACCGGGAGCGGAAAGACAACGATCATAAATCTCATCATGCGCTTTTACGACATAACGGGAGGCCGCCTCGTATTCGACGGCGAGGACATAGAAAGATTCTCCCGCGAGGACGTGCGCCGATCGTTCGGAATGGTATTGCAGGATACCTGGCTGTTTTCGGGCACGGTGCGCGAAAACATCGCCTACGGCAAGCCTGACGCAAGCGAAGAGGAGATCCGTCGCGCCGCAGACGCCGCGCATCTGGATAAGTTCATAAGCACGCTCGCGCAAGGCTACGATACCGTGGTATCAGGCGACGGCGAAGAGCTAAGCGAAGGACAGAAACAGCTCATAGCCATCGCCAGGGTGTTCCTCACCTCTCCCGAAATGCTCATACTCGACGAGGCGACCGCTTCCGTAGACGCCATGACGGAACGCGAAGTGCAGGCGGCATTCGCCGAACTCATGCGCGGCAAGACCTCTTTCATCGTCGCGCACCGCCTTTCCACCATACGCGACAGCGATCTCATAGTCGTGATGGACGACGGCCGCATAATCGAAAAAGGCACGCACGACGAACTTGTCTCCGCTGGCGGCTTCTACACCAAAATGCTCAGAGCGGCGGAATAAATGCTTTCGCGCACGTCGACGACGTGCGCGAACTTTAATACAGCCTTCCCTGGTTGCCCCAGGGGAGGTGGCGAA
>OJMH01003780.1_pt1 | contig 10800 bp, 17 predicted proteins | sample 1597111 | NCBI WGS metagenome assembly OJMH01 (sample SAMEA2452115, study PRJEB22498) | human gut metagenome
GATTCATATTTTAATTTTTTTTTTAAAACAATTCTATTTTTAAAGTATTGCTTAGGATATATTTTAAATAAATCACTTAAGCAACCAAATGGTAAAATTAAATCATTGTCATCTAATTCATAATAAACTAAATTACGTGGTGTATTATAATTGGAGTAACCTAAATATGCATTTTTAATATAATTTGGATTCTTAATTACCATTTTACTTTCCGCATAATCTAATATTTTTTTATCTGGATCTTTAACACGAATATTATTTGCTACTATAAATTCCATATTCGCTCCTTTCGTATATCAAAACTTTTATCTTTAAAGTTAATATCTTTTAAATTTTTATAATAAACTTTGTTTTTATATTTTATTGCTAAAATAAAATCTGCATTTCCACACTTTTTATATCTTTCAAAAGCATTTTTTTGATTTTCTTCTATTCTTTCAATAGGAAATAAATATGTAGAAGATGTTTTAGCATCAATTAATATTGGCTTATTGTTTTTTATTGCTATAATGTCACATGGTTGACTTCCTATATGTGCTTTTGGTGTTAATAACGTAGCCCAATAACCTTTTTTAGATAACTTTTCTGCTAATTCATTTTCAAATTTATTTCCTATATTTTTATTGTTCAATTTTAAATCCTCCCAAAATTTCATCTTTAGATACATTTTGTTTTCGCATTATTTCTTTTAGAAAAAACTCAGCTACTGACTGCATTTCGTTTATATCTTCTACATAATCATCAGCTTTATCTGGATTATTTGTTATGTAATTAATGCCATCTTGATATCTTTTTAACAGATGATTGTACATTTCTTTATATTTTTTAATATCCATATCATCACTCCTTTGGCATTTCATATACTTTTGGTATGTGAAATATGTTTGGTTGTATATCCATTTGTCCTTGTAAAATTGCTGGTCCACCTTGTAATTCTAAATAACTGCTATATTTTTTTATGATTTCTTGTAATACTTCTTTTGCTCTTTCTTTATACAAAAGTGTTCCCGGAACCCTCTTGGAACACCACAAGGTGTTCCGTTATATTCCTTGACACTCTAAGTATTCATGTATTCGGAACACCGGAACACCATTTTTTTACTTTTATATACATATATATAATTAATAGAATACATATATCTAATTTTCCTATACGTATATATATATATTATTTAGGTGTTCCATATATATATTATTTATTAAAGTCTTACTCTCTCTAGTTATTTACTGGAACACCTTGTGGTGTTCTTTAGGTGTTCTGTGGTGTTCTAGGTGTTCCCAAAATAAATGTTTTTTATCTTTATTAATCTTTGTTTGCCATTTGGCATAGATAATGGCATTTGATATTTTCCATTTTTATCAGTCACTACATATCCCTTATCAGCCATTTTCTTTTTTACTCCATTCCAATTTATGTTGTTTTCTTTCAAAATTTCATATAATCTTGTTGGAATAAAATCGTAATACATTATTGCCCCTTTACCATCTGTTGTTTTTTCTAATCTCCCCCATATCTGCCCTGTAGGAGAATTATCTGTTTTGTCACAATAAAAATTATTAATATTAGCATTCGCTATATCTATTATTAAATTTATATATCTATCTGTTTCATCTATATCTTCTCTTATATATTCTTTAATATCCTCTAAGCTTAATGGCTCATCATTGAATATTAATTTGCTACAATAATAATCAGCTGTCATAATACAGGCAAAAGCATTTACTTGTTTTTTGTATTCTGTTAATTCAGAAATAGATTTTACAAATTTACTATTCACTTTATCTAATTTTTCTCTATCTTCAATTAGCTTTATAAATTCTTTTCCTGCAAATCCATAATTATCTTGAATAAATTTAACTGTTGCATTTCCATCTTCTATTATAGGAGAATCATCATTTATTTCTATTACTCTATTTTTTACTCCCTCTTTAGATATATCACTTGTAATTGGTTCTTCTCCATTTAAAATTATTATTGTTTGCCAACTTGTCTGTTCTCTAATTCCTGCATCTGCAGTTCCTCTTTCTTTTCCTTTTCCTTCTGTTAATATATAAATTAGTTCATCAAAACTTTTATATCTTGCTTTTGCTATTTGTAACTCATCAAGAAAAATAGGCATATTTCTATAAAAATTACATAATCTTTCGTTTGCTATTGCTGTATTTGATAGGTTACTAATCATATTATTATCTGGCCTACCCCAAATACTTGCACATACCATCTCTGCTACTGTTTTTCCATTACCACTTTTACCCCACAAATGAACTATAAATGTATTTAATTTAAAGATTCTTACTAAAACTCCTGCAAAGCTAGCTGCTATCATAAATCTTAATGTTTTACTATTTTTTCTTAAATTTCTTATATAATTTTTCCATTCTTCATAATCTCCATCTTCTATTATAGAGTCTATCTTTTGCCTAAATTCTTTATCTACATCTAAAACATATTTACTCGTGTATGGAATAAATTCTTTATCAATCCAACCTAGATGGTTTGTAGAAATAAGTGGCTTTATATCATTTAGCTCTAGTATATCTGATAAATATGTAATTAATTCTTTAGCATTATTCTCATTAACTTCTATTCCGAAATTAGCTAACTGTAATATCTTAGCTTTACTTGCTATTGTACTTTTTTCTACTATAACTGTTTGCCATTTTTTATCTTTATAAAAAGCTAATTTAATCTTCTCTAAATTAGTTTCTAAGTTAATTAAACGCTCTACAGGTATAATTGGGTGACTACATGCTTTTACTTTAACAGGAGTCATTGTCGTGTCATATTTGTACTTATATATTTCAATATCATTTGCTTCCCATTCTCCTGTTTTCATAGAAGGATATGGACAATCTGTAAAATTGCTTTCTTTGCTATTTGTAGATTTTTGTTGAAGTACCATTTCAGACTGATATGCTTTTAATAAGTTTGAAAAATTTCTTTTTATTTTTAATTGTTTTGCTCTCTCTTCAAATTTATTTAGTACTTTTTGTTTTTGTACTGGATTATCTATAGCAAAGATATATTTTATTTTCTCTTCGCTTAATAACTCTTCTGCAGATAATTTATTAATTTCGAATATATCTGCTGTATCTAGTAATTCATCAGCCATATCTTTTTGCAAGTTGGTCCACCTTCTTTCTAAAAGAACTATCTTTATATAGTTCAATTTTTTCTTCATCTGTCCCATAAATAAAAGCTTCTAAATAATAATCTATAGTACTTAATTCCTGGTCTTGCTCTATAAAATTCATTTTATGTATACTATCACATAAAATTTGAAAGCTTCTATTTTCCCAATTTTTAAATTGCTGTTTTGCTATTTGTTTTTGTTTATATCTATTGATTTTTATTTCATCGTTTTTTCCTTTAAAATCTAGTCCTAAACCTAAATTGTCATTTATATATTTAGCTGCCTGGTATGCATTTATATTTAATAAATCTTCTACTAAATTAATTGCATCTCCACCTTTACCACATCCAAAGCATTTCCAAACTTGTTTTTTCTCTGATATTGATAAACTTGCTGTTCGTTCTGTATGAAATGGACAGATGCAAAAGTGCGCTTTATTTAGCTTTAATCCTATAAATTCTGCTACATTAATTATATTTACTAATTCTTTTACTTCTTTTATTTTGTTCATGAAGAACCTCCTAAAAAGGAAGTTCTTCATTACTATATCCTACATTATCAAATGGATCTTCTGTTTTTTCTAGTTTCTTTTTTTCTGGAATTGTGTAGTTCCCTTCTTTGATTGTTTCTACACTTCTAATTTGATGTATTTTGGTAGATGTTCCTATACTTCCGTCCATTCTTTCGTACTCTTCTTCACAGAATATAGCACCAACTTGTAATCCAATTATTTTACTTTCATCGTGATTACATTTTAACCAATCAAAATTTGGATTTGATTTTTCAAGAGATGTCATTAATCCTTTTAGTCTATTTAGCCAATAGTCACCTTCTAACACATATCTATGTACTCCATTGTTAGGAAATTTAGCAGGATTATCTGGTGTACTTGTTTTCTTTCTATTTTCGTATTGGTTCATAAAGAATCCAGAAAATTCTCCTTCAGCAATATCCAATGCTACACTTAACATTTTTTTACCATTTTTGCTTTTTTCATTTTTTGCATTTAATATTTTACAAATATATCCTCCTGCAGGTAATTTAACTGTTTCTCCATCAAAAGCTTGAGCCTTTTTATATTCTTCATCATTAAAATCTATCATCTTCTTATTCTCCTATTTCATAATATTTTCTTATAGTTGTATCAACTATTTTTAAATCGTTGTCTATGGAATCTTCTTCAAACATTCCAATTGGTGTTTTAGTTACATCTTTACCATCTGTATGTGTCTTAAAAACATATTTTCTGTCTTCTATATCTGTTCTTAAAACAATTGTAAACATTCCTTCAACACATACTTTTTCATCTAATAATTTGCCTATTGTTTTAGGTTTTATATCTCCTGAATCATTTTTATCTTCATGCATAATAAAATAAACAATTTTATCTTGATCTACTTTATTCTTTATAAATTCAATTAAGTTCCAAAATCTATCTGCTAAATCATTATATAAATTAAATACTGAGTTTCCTCCTCCAGATTTAGAATGATTTTTCATGAATTGATTTGTTATTAAATATCCTGAATCATCTATTACAATAGCCTTTTTCTTTGTTTTATAAATACTTTCTATAATCGTTTTATAGTCATCTGTTTCTAATGTACTTTCAAATTTTTTTCTAAAAGGAAGTGGTTTTTTTATCACATTTACAAATGCTAATTCTTTTTCGTTAAAATTTCTTAAGCTTGTACTTTTTCCACTTCCTGATTTTCCTATTATCAATACTGGAATAGCCATAACTTACCTCCTAAAATAATTTTTGTTGTTCATTTATATCTTGTACTATTAACTCGCTATTATCATTAATTGTTATAGCATAATTGAATCCAACAAATCCTTTATATGTTCCCTTGGCTTCTTTTATTTTCTCTGCTATCTGATAATCATAATTTGGTTGCAAATACTCTTGTATTTCATCATTAAATTCTCTGTCTTTTTTTGTTACACTAATATTTATCTTTAATGTAATTTCTGCTTCTTTACCTGTTAAAATTGCATTTTTAGTTAGTGTATCAATTGAACTTTCTAGTTTTGTTTTTATAGGTTTTAATAATTCATTATCAAAATTAAGATTTTCAGTTTTCGTTTTCACTATTTTTCTCTCCTATCCTCTTCTATTAATTCATATAAGTTTTTACCTTCTATAGCTATCATCATTTTAGTCAAATTGTTATTATTAGCTGTTTTTAATATGTAATTTTTATATTGAGTATATTTTGTTTTTATTTCTAATAATTCGTTATACTCTTCTTTAGAAAGTACAACATAGTTTTTTAAATTTTCTTCCATTAACGAATCCTCAAACTTTCTCCTCTTGGTTCAAGATAAGCAAAAGGTAAATTTTCTCCATTCTCTAATGCTTGTCTTATTTTATCTATATCATTTTCTGTAATTGTTCTTGTATATTCTTTTGGTACATCTCCATCTATTGTTAATTGTTGCTTACCACCGTTTTTAGCAATATTAAAACTGAATAAGTTCGTAGTAAATTTTGTTTTACCTGTAAACTTCATGCAATTAAATAAATTACTTTTTAATGCTTTTACTCTATTTTCAAATATCTTTGCACTATCTGTTAGTCTTTTTGCTTCTTCCTTTCTAGCTTTTTGTTTTGCTTCCAATTCCTTTATGATCTTTGCATATCCATCTGCTTTATCTTCTATATCACCTTCGATACTTTCTAATGTATCTAATATTGCTTGTTCGTCTACATCTTCGTCATATAACATATTTAATAAATGTTCATAATTACTTGTTAATTCATATATATTACTCATTTTTATTTCCTTTCCAGCTTTTATAAGCTTCTTCAAAATCTTCAAAATAATTTCCTTGCCACCATGTATTTTCTTCTAAAATTGCACATATTACATATTGAGCACTACTATTATCATTTATTTTGCATAAGAAAGAGCTTTTTCCTTTTTCTCCAAATAAAATGTAATATGTATTTCCATTAGTATTAACAAATATCCTTTCTGGCATCTTTTTCACTCCTTGATTTCTTTCCTTAATTATGTTAATATAATTAAAGAAGTTATTTCTTAATTTCTGTTTTGCTATGTATTCTGTTTTAGCGGATAGATACATAGCATTTTTAATTTTTCGTGAATTAAGTCTAATTTTTTTCTTGATTCTTCTTCATTATGTTTTGAATTACTAACAAATAGTAAAAATTTAGTTGTATCTTCCATTTCAAATAAACTTTTTGCTATATTTGCATCTAATTCAGCTTCATCATATTTGTATTTCTTTATTGCTTTTTCAGATACTTGCCTTAAATTCCTCATACTATTTTCTAGCTTTACTTTTCTTAATGTATTGTCTAAATATAACTTGTCTAACTTATCCATATATTTACTTCACCTCCTTCAAAAGTTTAATTGTTTGTCCATCTTGTAATTCGCTTGTTATCATTCCATTTATATCTTTAATTGTATAAATGTAATCTCTTATATCTCCATCTGTATGATCTGAAGCTATGCTCCATAATGTTTCTCCTCTTCCAACTGTGTAATCAATGTATTCTGTTTTTTCTTTAGATACAGAAATACAAAAGATTCCTAAAAGTATAAATATTAAAATTATTGTGCTTCTAATAAATTTAAATTTATTTTTTATTCTCATTACTTTTTCACCTCTTTCGTATTGTTGTTAGCCTATTATTTAATTCATCTAATGTAATTCCTACATAATCTGCAAATTTCTTTTCAATAAGTATGTATGTCCATTTATTATTTGGCTTTTGTATAGCTGTTCCAAATGGAAAACGATTTTGCTGTAAGCCATATCTTATTAATTGTGGGCTTTTATTCAATATCTTTGACATTTCATAAACATTCATTTTATACTCCTTCCTTAATTATTTAGTGTAGACTGCGAATCTAATATTTTCTTTAATTTTTGTTTCATTACTAACTCACCTCTTTTAAAAATTTATTGACAAAATATACCTGGCCTTTCCCTGATACTTTTGTTGTTTTTGTTATTCTTATACTTCCATCAGGATTATTAACAGTTCTTTCTTTTACTTCAAATAATCCTAAATCCATAGACATTTGTGTTGGCATATTTCTTCTTTCCCCTGATTTAATTAAATATCCATTTTCTCTTAGCCATTTAAACAATCTATTTTGCCCTATATCATGTCCATTTTGTTTAATTAATTTGGCTAAATCTCCTATTAAAATGCTTGTTGTACTTGTTTCTACTGAATTAGCAAATAGTACTTTTGGTCTTTGCTCTTCTAATTGCTTTTCTCTCTCTTTTAATTTATTAGTTGCTACTAATAATGCTTTTTGTATTAATTCATCATCGCTTAATGTTTCTTGCCCTGATATATAACCACCATTTTTTCTTATACTAGGTAATACTTCATTTGTTACCCATTCTGTAAATTCCTCTGCTTCTGGTTTTCTACTTTGGAATATTACTTTATATAAATTACTTTCGTTTATAAACGTTGCATTCTGTTCTCTTCCTAGACTATCGATGACCTTACTAATAGTAACCCCATCCGGATTAAGTCTTGATTTTACCCTACTTACTTGTTCTAAATCTAATATCTTGCATACATCTGCTAAACAAACAAATGGAATATTATTAATTTCCGCTGTTCTTATTTCTCCAAATTTTTCATTATTTTTTTCTCCCTTCCTAAATAATTTGTTTTGCTATTTCTTGCAATATTTCTTGTTTATCTGTTCCAGTTAAACCTAAATCATAAAGTAATACTGCTCTTTTATCTGCTAACTGCTTTACACCTGTCCCTTTTATTCTTGGAAAATCTTTTCTATTAAATATCTCTCTTGCTTTATTTTCTCCTATTCCTCTCCAGTCTGCATAATCATATGGGTTTATTGTTTCTGGTAGATCTTCATAATTACGGATTGACTTCTTTTCTTGCATTCTTTCTCACTTCCTTTTCTTTGAAATTTGTATTATAATTACCTCGAAAGTGAGGTGTAAATTGTGACTGTTTCTGATGTAATACAAATAATTTCCATCATTTGTTCTTCAGTATTGTCTATTGTAGCTATTGTTATTTCTGTACTTACTTTGGTTCAAAATAATAAGATGATTTTTGAAAGTAATAAACCTAATATTGTCATTTTTTCTAAAGTTATAAGTTTTACTAGTCCTTATAGTTATTTAATACTAAAAAATTTTGGTAACAGTGGAGCTACTATTTTAAATATTAAATGTAATAAAGATTTAAAAAGTTTTTTTGATAGAGTTCCTTTTAAAAATTTAGAAAATACTTTTATTGCTCCCTCAGCGGCTTTAGCAGTCAATTCCGACCTGATCTCACGTTCCACAGACGGCATTATAAGACGCTTACAGCTATCCTGTACGGCAGTTTTAACAAGTTCTCCGCACCTGCCGTTATTTTTAACAAACATTTTTTCAGCAACAGAAAAACAAAATTCCTCGTCAATTACTACAGAAACCTTTAATGCTCCCTCTTTTTCACCTCTGTCAAGGGCAAGGATTCTGTGTCCGGCAACTCTGGATACACCCTCGCTGAATTCATAATAATTCTGATATACTGTTTCTGCTTCCTCATCTGTTGCCCTGGATTCTATTTTTGCCGCTTTTTCATAAAGTGCTCTGATTTTCTTTCTGAGTTCCGCATTATCTGAAATGTCCTCCGCAATTATATCCATTGCGCCCTGCAATGCGGCGTCTGCCGTTTCAATTTCCTTTTCAGAATTTATATACTTTTCAGCTTCTGATTCCGGATCGCTGTCGATATTCTGTTCAATAATAAATTCTGCAAGGGGTTCAAGTCCCTTGTCACGGGCTACGCTTGCTCTGGTTTTTCTTTTGGGCTTGAACGGTCTGTATATATCCTCAACTTCAACAAGCGTTACCGCTTTTTCAAGTGCCGCTGAAATTTCTTCAGTCAGCTTACCCTGTTCTTCAATTGACGAACTTACTTCATTTTTTCTGTTTTCCAAATTACGCAGATATGAAAGTCTGTCATTCAGTTCTCTGAGCAGCTGGTCATCAAGTGAACCTGTCAGCTCTTTTCTATATCGTGCTATAAACGGTATTGTTTTGCCGTCATCAATAAGCGCTACAGTATTGTCAACCTGTTCCTGTCTTAATTTAAATTCTTCCGCTAATTTTTTATTAATGTCCATAATTTACTGCCTTTCAAAAAAGTATATTTTAATTTTAACATTTTTTTATTTATTTTTCAACTCAAAAAAGTCCCTTCCAGAAAATTACTTTCTGAAAGGGATTAAATTAAATAATTTCCTCTGTTTCACATTTTTTAGGTCTTGACATAAGTTTTCCCAAAGCCTCTTTAACATTGCCTTTATTAAAAAGTACGTTATTGAGCTGCTCGGTAATCGGCATGGAAACTCCTACTTTATTTGCAAGCTCTAGAGCCACTTTACAGCAGTTATAGCCTTCAACCGTACCTACAAGCTTTACCGCCTCTTCGGGGCTTACTCCCTGACCGATAAGAATCCCCGCACGTCTGTTTCTGCTGTGCATACTGGTACATGTAACAATAAGGTCGCCTATTCCGGTAAGTCCTGCAAAGGTTGAGGCAGACGCTCCAAGGGCTACGCCAAGTCTTCCGATTTCAGTGATGCCTCTTGTCATGAGAGCAGCTTTGGTATTGTCGCCGTAATTTAAACCGTCGCATATTCCGGCGCAGACCGCAATTATATTTTTTAGAGCTCCGCCTATTTCACAGCCTACCACATCACTATTTATATAAATTCTGAAAACATTACTGCTCATCGTATCCTGAATATAAGCCGCCGCTTCCAAATCTTCCGAAGCTGCCACCACGGTTGTTGGAATACCAAGAGCAACCTCCTCGGCATGAGACGGTCCGGAGAGAATTACAATAGGCGATTCCTTTACTTCTTCTCGGATAACATCGCTGATAAGCTTATGAGTACCGTTTTCCAGTCCTTTGCTGGTATTGACAACTACCATTTCTTCAGTTATAAAAGGTGATGCTTTTCTGACCACGTCTCTCACATAAGGAGACGGTATTCCAAGAAGAACAATGTCGCTGCCTGTTACGCATGAAATATCTGCATTAAGCTCAATTGATTCAGGAATCTTTACTCCCGGCAGCTTTGACTTATGTTCTCCGTCGGCTTTTATATTATCAAGTTCTTTCTGAAATGCCGACCAAACTGTAACCTTATGACCGATACGGTTCAGCATAACAGCAAGAGACATTCCGAATCCTCCGGAACCCAGTATTGTTATCTTTGCCATATTTATTCCTCCTTTTTATGAAATGAAAATCTATTTTCAGTTCCATTTTTCAGTCTGGTAATATTGGTTCTGTGCATAAATATTACCAGTATACATATAGGCAGCGTTAATACTGCATAAACAACAGACAATTTTAAAGAAGTACCCTCAGCAAAACATTGCATTAAAAAAGTAATAAACGGACAGCAAATCGTAGCAATAATTGACGATAAAGAAACATATTTACTAAATGCCAGAATAACTGCAAAAATCAAAATTAATATTCCGAATACAATCGGATCGATTACCAAAAATACTGAAACTCCTACAAGTACGCCTTTACCGCCCTTAAATCCGTAATAAAGCGGAAAAATATGACCGATAACCGCAAAAAAACCGGCAATATAACCAATAAAATGTACGTCATTATCAG
>OJMH01003782.1_pt1 | contig 10797 bp, 3 predicted proteins | sample 1597111 | NCBI WGS metagenome assembly OJMH01 (sample SAMEA2452115, study PRJEB22498) | human gut metagenome
TCCACTTGATGGCACTGCTGGAAGTAAAACCGGAACAATCGTATTTGACGAAAATGGCATGGCTTCATTTGAGCTGCCTGACGGAGAGTCAATTGTAATAACCGGGCTTCCGGTCGGAGTCGATTATACGGTTACAGAAAATGCTTATAAAGATTACAAACCTTCTGACAATGGAAAGTATAATGGAAAAATTGAGACAGGAAAGACCGGTGAGATTTCGGTTGTAAACACATATGATGAAAAGTATGACATATCTGTAAGCAAAACAGTGAAAGGAAATCAGGGCGATAAATCCAAAAACTTTGAATTTGTGCTGAAGCTGACAGGAAGTGATGGGCTGGTAGTGCCCGGCAGTGTTGATGTTGAAAAGAATGGAAACTTTGAGACAATGAAAGTCGTTGACGGCGAAGTTAAATTTACATTATCACACGGAGAGAAAATTATATTCAAGAAACTGCCAGCTGGCGCCAAATATGAAGTGACTGAAACAGTAACAGACGGATATAAGATGACATGTGATAACAATTCTGGAGTGTTGAGGACAAATGCCAATATTGGATTTGTGAATACGAAGAATGTTGGAATTCCGACTGCGGCGATGACGAACACCGGAATTATAACTGCAATTGCTGTCTGCTGTGGTGGTGTAGTCATTGTAGCTATTGTGAGAGCAGTAAAGAAAAAGAAAAAATAATATGGTATTTAAAAGGAAAAAGAATATTTTCAAAAATGTTCTTTTTTCTTTTTTATTTGTCATATTAGATATAACGGCAAAAAAATTGCCGGATAATACAGGCAGAATCCTTGCCTGTAAAAACTTCAAATTGCATCGGATACAAGGTTTGTTGGATATCTATCAAATTGGGCAGGTTGAATCCTGTAAATTTGCATAAGAGCTATAAACAGCATAACGACTGGATTTTTGTTTCTGCTGATACTACTGCCCTCTCTTGTAAATTTGCGACATAGTTAAATAATGCGTCTTTATGCACGCGCTTCAAATGCAAAGCATAGACCAAAGTATTCCTTAGGCATCATTTGCCAATGGATAAGGGGCTTGGTGAACAGTCCTTTGTTAGCACGGCCAGCATATGGCTCATTTGCCTTATGTTCGAAAGACGAAAGTGACACGGCTTCAAGAATAAAACCCTTTATCGGTAGCCCCTGGAGGTATTTTTCGGAGTTTTGCTCCGTTTTAGATACAACCTCTATAGGAGCAATGTACCGCATAAGGGTGGAGACTTCATTCGAAGCCTTGCTCCGGATAGAGACTCCTCCATTCCTTGCTCTCAGATAAAGATAAAAATATTAAACGTCGTAATGATGCCAGCGTCTGAGAAAGCGGGATTTACCCGTTATCGTTCGAGTGACCTTATTCGCAGGGAGCGAAAATATAATAAAAACAGGAGGAGAAACGATGAACAATTTGAAAAAGAGTATCATGTCTGTAGCGATGGCTGCAATTACCGCAGCATCACCAATACTGTCTTCATATGCAGCGTATGCAAGTGATATCACAGTAAACGATGATGGAACGGTAACGCAGATATCTACATCAACTGAAGGCAGCACGGGCAAAACAGATGAAACCAAATTTTTATTCATTAAGATTAAAACGGCCGGTGGTAAGGTTGTGCTTAATGAAGGTGAAGACCAGGAACAGCGAATCCGCCTGGATAAAAAAACGGATGGTGTGGAGTATATAGATGTATATGATAAAAATAATGTGCTTATTTCATCAGAAAGTACAAAAGATAATGATTATACGTATGTATATGAAGCAAAAGCTGACGATGCCGTCAATGTGAAGGCAAAAGCAGACGAAGGATATAAGGTCAAGCTGTATGAACTGACTGACGATTCCTCCGGAACCGAAATCGCTGAAGATGTGGGATTTGATGCAGGAAATAAAGTGGATAGCTTCAAATATCCGGTATTTATGGAGTATGATAAGACTGTAAAAATTGGATTTGAGAAGACAGAGTCCGCTGATGACATTGCAAAGGATTTGAGTGTCAACGATGAGGCCGGAAAAGACAAGGCTGACGAGCAGGGTAAGACTGGAACTGAAGCTGAAGACGATGAGAAAGAGAAAGTTAATGCAAAAAATGAAGACACCACTGATATTAGTGAAGATTTGACTGTTGACAGCAGTGATGATAATAATTCCGTCTTATCAAGTGAAGAAAATGAGACAGAGGCGGCATTGGATGATTCCGATAGCTATGCCGAAGATAACGGTAATGAAGATACTGATGATGTCAGTGACGTTGATGATGCTAATGATGCCAAGAGCGCAAATAATGATATAGAGTCAGGCAATATTGCTGTTGATAACAATTCAGGCGAAAATGTATCGGAAAGTGTTGACGATGAAACCTTTGACGAAAGTCAAATGACAGATGACGAAAAGATGGGTGAAGATGCTTTACAGCCAAACATCGATAAACAGGAATCTATTGACAACAATGTTAACGATATTATAGTAAATACAGAACCAAATATAAAAAATGAACATTTTACGAATACAGAAGAATTATCTTCTGATATCTCTGGCCTTGATTTTGAAAAATTCAAAACAGCAAGATTAATTGTTATGACGAATGATAAAAACGATATCATTGACAGTGAACATATGATTGCATCTTATGGAGATATTTATTTACTTCAGTATAATACTGTAGAACAAGCCATGACAGCATATCTGTATTATAATGGCCGGGTGTCTGCCGTAGAACCAGATGCTACTCTTGATGCTGCTGGTGAAGATGTAGAGATGAAAAGCGAAGAACTTGATGAGGATGTAACAGATAATACATCAGAAACAGAAGGAACACAGCCAACTGAAATTGCTGGAATGACTGTTGATAATGTAGTGAATCCAGTGTCAGCTTTAGCCGATACGGTTGCGTCCGAAAAGGCAGTTTATCATAACCAGGTCATTGCGTTAATCGATACTGGTGTCGGCAAGAGTAATAATGTCATTGATAGAGTTTCATTGATTGATGACGTAATGGTTGGTGGAACACATGGTATTGAAATGGAAAGAGATATAGTAGAGCAAAATCCAGATGCAAAGATTTTGTCTATCAGAGCTCTCGGAAATGATGGTTATGGTTCTATATCATCGGTAATTGCAGGCATTGAGTATGCAATTAATTCAAAAGTAAATATCATTAACTTATCTATGTATTCAAGAAAAACCTCTGGAACAGGCGTTCTGGAAGCGGAAATACAAAAAGCAATAGATAACGGTATTGTAGTCGTAGGTTCTGCAGGAAATGATGACGCAGATGTTTCTGAGTATGTTCCAGGAAGTATTGATAGCGTTTGGACAATCGGTGCAGCCACTGAATCTGGAACAAAACAGACCATATCAAACTATGGAGACTCCGTAGATTATTATGTTGTAGCTGACAGTACATCAAAAGCAGCTGCTAAATTCACAGGATATATTTCAAAATATGGTCTTGAAGCTGCATCTGTTGATTCTACTGGAATGATTTACTCAAAATTGACAGATGGGTATAATAACAGTAAAATTGATGTTAAAGATGACACGGCAAATACAGATAAGACCGATATGATTTATGACCCAATTATCGAAAACTATGTCAGAGAGAATATGAATCCAGAATATGTTGGAGAAGGAAAGCTTCAGCTTACAAATTATATTGATGTTGATGCAACGATTGCGTCTGAAGACCAGTTAAAACCTGGTGAGACAATTGATTCATTAATGAAAAATGACACAGGTTTCAGATTTATCACACAAAATACAGGGCGTGTGCCTGTATATCAGTTAAACGAAGATAGTGAGTACGTAGTAGCATTTGCCGATGTTATGCATAACGATAACAAAGCGAGAATTGTGGACTCTGTTGTGGCAAGAAATGATGTTACTGGTACTGCTATAAATGGATGCAAGTTTGATGAAGCAACTGGGTTGTTATATATTCCAAGAACTGCATTTGTGATTGATAATACGTGTTATATCGGATGCATACAGATGCAGATATTATATGCAATATCTAATTTCAGTATCACTAATCAGTGGAATTCAGCTACAAATGTCGTAACTGAAAATACAGATGGTTCAACAAATACTGATATAGAAGGATATAATATCCTGTTAGGTGTAATGTCTGTTCAGGTTGGAAAATATATGGACGTAAATAAAATGCTTGTTAGCGTTAACGGCATTCCAATTGAAGGAAAATCTTATTCTTACGACAGTACTAATGGCGTTTTAACAGTCGGCTTTTCATCGTCAGTTGTCCAGTCCATATGGGTACAGGCTGAAAAATCAGACGATGCGCCAGAAGTAGAGCCTGGACTAAAGGCCGCCGATAATAGTGCAGCCAATCTGAATGGTGGTGCTAATTTTAGCGGTTCCGCAGTGTCTTTTGATAATATGAAAGCTGTTGATATCACAGCTCTAAAGGTTAATTTTGATAAGCTAAAAGTTGGTACACATTGGCTTACAACGGCTACATTATTGTATCCGGATAGACCTGAAAATAGCAGCGGAATTGTGCCTGGAGGATATAATAATGTTATAGCGTATGCCGGACCCGGATATGGAGACCTGGATGCAAAGTTTGCATATTATATTTTTGGAAATTATTCAAATAATACTTTTTTTGCAGACAAGAAGGTATGGAATCTAAATAGTGGAGATTTTATTCCATTTGCAATTCCATTATACACAATAGATGATGCTCCATGTGATTTCTCGAAATTACCGAAAAACTTAAGACTGGCAATGCAATGTACACATGCAGATGTTCCAGGATTTCCTGATAGAAATGTAACTGATGGAAATGAAGTGACAGGACGTGTTGCCTTAAGATGCGTTGCTCTTGATAAAAATGCTACTAAACCATGGGCTGTATTCGCAATGTATACATCTCGATGCTTTACACAGCATGGGATGGGATTATTCAAAGTATATCTTACACCTGAAGGTGGTTCATTAGTAATTACCAAAAAAATTAGAGGAGTCGAAATGGCAGCATCTTCAGAACGTATTAAACTTAATACAGAATTTACTATTTTTAAAAATGAAGCTTGTACTAAAAAATGGAAAGGTAACGAAGATGCTCCGAATGGAGTAATTGTTTTTAAAGAAGGCGAAAAGGTTGCTAAGGCTGTAAAAACTATAAGTAATATGGACCCTGGCATATACTGGATGAAAGAAACCGGAAAATGCACAGGTACCATCCATAATCTAAAAAAATATAAATTTACTATTACAAAAGGTAAATCAACCAAAGTACTAGTCGACCTTGAAACTGGCAAAGAAGTCAATGTGATTGAAAATATTCCTTTTATCGGAAAATTTAAAATTGTAAAAGAAGATGAAGATTCAAAAGACAAATTAGCCGGAGCTATATTCCGCGTTAAATATTATGGTAAAGACCGTATTAATGAAAAGGAAAAAGCTGAAAGGACATGGTATTTCCAAACTGATGAAAAGGGAGAGGTTTTGTATGACAATAAACATTATCTCAGTTCTTGGACGCATTCAACTACAAAAAAGGTCTATAAGAGCGATGCTCCTATTACTATAGAAAATGGTGAATGGTGGCTTCCATTTTCAAATCTATATATAACAGAAGTGAAAGCTCCAAAAGGATACTTAAGAAATCACCAGGAATTTCACTTGGAAATCAAAGCTGACAGAACTACACAGATGAAGGATGGATACTGGGTTAATCAAAAATGTCCAACTGCAACGGTAACTGTTACGGATAAGAAGAAGAGTGGTAATAACTGGAAAGTAAGAGTTCAAATTAAAAAAGTTAATAAAAGTCTTGATGGACTTAAAAATGCTGAATTTGGAATTTATGCAGACGAAGGATGTACATTAACATTTGATGATGAAAAAACAAATGAACCGCTTTTGTTAACGTCTCAGGATAAAGGTCTAAGTAATATAGTAACCATTCCCGTTGATGAAAAGGAGGATTCTATTACTTTATATTGTAGAGAATTGCGTGCACCAAATGGTTATTCAACAACAAGTGAAATTTTTTCATTGACATTCAATAAAAAAGATTATGATGCATTATCAGAAGAAGAGAAGAAGCAAGGGGAATTAAAACTATTTGGCCCCAAAGATGGAATTGTGAATGACGAAGGATGGAAAGTCAGAGTTAATGCAAAGAAAGTTGATGAAGACGGCAATCCTCTCAAAGATGCTATTCTTGGGGTCTACAATAAAGGTGAATGTAATGACGACTCAAAAATTGGAGAATTAAAATCTATTGATGATGGAAGTACTAATATTTTAGATTATTCTGCTCCAATGACTCAGGATGAAATCACATTATACTGTCAGGAGATAAAAGCTCCAACCGGATATACTAAATCAAATAGGATATACACAGTTACATTCAAAAAATCTGATTATGATAAATTATCAGAAGATAAAAAGAAAGATGGAGAATTGCAAACCTTTGGAATTGATAAGGAAAAAGGCGAAAACGGAATTGTCAATACAAAAGGCTGGCAAGTAAGAGCAAATGCAAAGAAGGTAGATGGCAATGGAAAAGCCCTTCAGGGTGCTACATTTGAAGTCTTTAGTAGTGCAGACATGGATAAAGAATCTTGCATTGGACTTTTAACGTCAGGTGCTGATGGAATGACAGACATTTTGACAGCTGGATTTTCTGATGATGTTCCAGAAGCCAGATTGTACTGTAAGGAAAAAAGCGCGCCTAAAGGTTATATTGCATCAAAAGATATGTATGAGCTGGTATTTACAAAAGATAAATATGACGAGCTAAAAAAGGCTGATAAAAATACAGAAGGTGAATTGCAGACTTTTGGACCACAAGATGGTATACCGAATCCATCCGTAACCGTCTCTCCTACACCTAAGATTACAAATCCTCCGCCAAGCGGTTCCGGCGTTTGCGTTAAGAAAACCTCAACAGCAGCGGATGATATTATGGATTTAGAAAGCTATACATTAGCAAATGCTGAGTTTTCTGTTACATCAAACAGAGGTTTTAGCGGAACGTTAAAAACTGACGAGTCTGGAAATTCAAATGTATTGTCACTTCCAGATAATCATAAAGAAACTTGGATTCCTCCAGTATATGATAAAGACAAGAATTTGATAAGCGGTGGATATACAAGAATTGACCCTGTAACCACAACTTATTATATAACTGAGACAAAGGCTCCTCATTGGCATAAAAAAAATTATGAAACAAAATCAATTACTGTTACAATGCCAGACCAGAAAGACACGTTGTTTACTGTTGATTTTGAAAACCAGCCACTTTTCTGTGAGAATGAGTTTGATATAGAAAAACTTGGCGTAAAAGGCGAGCAGATTGGACCAATTGGCGGTGCTGTGTTTAAAGTTGAATACTACGATGCAGATGATGGAAAAGATGATGGCGCTGGCGCAAACCTTGTCAATGATGTTTCTGGAAAACTGACGAGGACATGGTATCTGAAATCGGATACTGACGGCCACGTAAAAATGGATGCGGGACATCTTGATGCGAATAATCGAAGCGATGCTTTCTTTATGCATGATGGAAAAGTCGTAATTCCAATCGGTGGATATATCAAGATAACAGAAATTGACGCTCCTGCGGAATATGTAGTAGATGATACGCCAGTATGTATTTTATGTAACCAGAAAACAGACTTTGATTTAACGTACCGAAACAGTAGGGCATGGTACAACGAATATCAGAGGTGCCGTGTAAATTTAAAGAAATATGAAGCAGATGGAATTACTCCTATTGCTGGCGTAGAATTTGAAATTAAGTTTTTAAAACAGGCAATAACTCCTACTTCTAAAATGCATCCAAATTTTGTAAGATTACTTAAAGAAGGCGAGTCAACGGTAAGACATACAGATGCAAACGGCGAGGTGTTCTTTGATAATCTTGACCAAGGAACATATCAAATTACTGAATTGAAAACTAAAGACGGAAATGCCCTATTAAAAGAACCTATTATCGTAACATTGCCGATGACAATGACCGCAGATGAGGCTAATGAATATGGAAATGTTGATTTTTCATCTGCGAAAGAAGATAAAAATTACTCTGGTAAATGGTATTTCTATGAATGTTTATATGAAATCACCAATAACGCTACATTTAAGATGCCGATGACTGGTGATGATGGTAAATGGAAATATGGTTTTATCGGATTCGGTGTAATTATGGTAACTGGAATTGGATGGATTATTTATAATACGAAGACCAAAAGAATCAGAAAACGCAAACATAAAAAATAAAATAAAAAGCAAAAAAAAAGAACAAAATAGAAGCTTGCATTAAAATGCAAGCTTCTATTTTGTTCTACATTAATTATTTGGAATCCATTTAGCGTATAGCATCATTCCGTTTGATGTATATATTGCCATTTTTAAAGGTTTTCTATTAGATGATGGTGTTAAAGTGTCATACCATCCAGCAAAAGTAAATCCATCTCTAATTGGTACCGGTATATTTGTTACTTCAAATTGTTCTGGTGCATCATAAAGCCAAACTTGCGAACCAGCTGAACCGCTAATCGTATATGAAGATTTTCCATTAATTAATCCTCCGTTTGCGTTAAATACAATTGAGCCGGACGCATCTGGGTTTCCTGTTGAAAAATCCTGAACCCAATAATAATTTCCATTGTCTGATTCATAAAATCCAACGCCAAGATATTGATATCTATTGTCAAGCATTGTTACTTTATGTCCTGAGCTATTCATCCATCCTTCAACAACAGATTCGGCATCACCATATCCCATAGCTATATTTTCTCCATTTACGCAACCTAAAATGGTTTTATAGCTTGTCCCATTTGGTCTTTCGTGTGAAAATTTAACAGAAATTTCCTTGGCTCTTATCATAGCCGCATCCTGAATCGTTTTATTATACTTCAAAGGTTGAACCCCTTCTTTGGCTCTCTCAATATTCGTGAGTCTCAGTACCTCTGATGCCATAGCAATCGGGTCTACCGGGTCGTCAAAATCATCGTCATTGTCCCCATGATTATTATCATTGTTGTCATCGCCTGGGTTTTCCGGCTTTGATGTTGGTTCTGGCGTAGGCGTTACTCTTTTCTTTACCTTGATACTTACACCTGTATTGCTTCCGTCTCCATAAACTTTAAATTTGCTACTGTAGCCAAAAACAAAATAAGTATTCGTAACACCTTCGACAGGATTTTTGTCTTCATATCTTGTATACTTGGACGAAATTGTTGCAATTTTTGAAGGTACTGAATCATTTGCCTTACGATATATCACGTAATGCGTCGTACCACCGGCAGGATTCCAGCTGACATTTACAGTGTTGTCTCCAGTCAGACCTGCGCCGAGTCCATATACGGTTGCTGGAACAGTTCTTGTTGTTAGTCCTGTTTTGCTATAGCGGCCAGACTTCTTCGTTTTCTTATTATAAGCCTTGACGGTATAGGTGTATTTCTGACCTACAACAATTTGATATTTACTGGAAGAGGTGTGAGTATAACTGGATTTTGTGTTATCAAGTGTCTTTATTTTAATCCACTTCTTACTACCAGCCTCTTTGTAGTATATGATGTAGTTCGTAGTCCCGGAAGTCTTCTTCCATTTAATGTTGATTTTATTGTAATCAACAGCCTTTATACTTGACAGCTTAACTGTGCCTGGCTTGGCTGCCGCCTGTACTGGAATCTGCGCGATGCTGAAAGCGAGCAGGAGCGCTGCGAAGATTGAAAGTATCTGGTAAAAATATTTCTTGATATTTACTGTATCCATTCACACATCCTCCTTCTGAGTGTTTATGTATCTATTGTACTACGGGGATTTCTCGGAGACAATAGGGAAACAAAGACCTTGCAAAAGAAGATACAAACTATACGAAAAAATGGTATTTCTTTGATTGCAAGTATGAAATCAAAAACAATCAGGTATTCTTAATGCCGATGACCGGTTCTGATGGAACCTGGATGTATGGCTTTGTAGGATTTGCCGCAATTGCGTTTACCGGATGTTTATATTTACTTCTTGATGAAAAGAAGAAAAATAAGAGAAAACATAGACGGAAAAGAAAATAAATCTGAAAAAGCTGAAAGATAAAGGGAACAACAGAACAAAAAAATAAAAAAACAACGCATCGTCAGATGCGTTGTTTTTTTGTGTTTAAGATTCGGAAATTGGCGTCCAGGTGGCAAGAATTTTAATTGTATTTTTGCGAATTCTTACTCCGGAAATTCCATCTTCCCATCCAGCAAAAGTATAGCCTTCTCTTATTGGCTTCTCAATGCTAGACACTAAAATCATCTTTCCTTCGGGCCCACTAATCGATATCTGAGAGCTATTGTTACTAAACGTTCCACCATCAGCATCAAAAATAACTGTTCCTTTTACATCAGGATTATATGAAAATTCCTGAGTCCATAACCACTGACCGGTAATAGGGCTTTTGCATACACCGACGCCAATATACTTAGCGTTTGGATTTAACATTGTTGCCCTATGGCCGGAGCTATTCATCCAAGCCCTGACAACTGCTTCTGGAGTTTTCTGCCCTGCCGCAATGTTTTCACCTGCTCCGTTTGAAACTCCACAGTCTAATAATACCGTTTCTGCTGTTGTTCCGTCTGGTCTCGTATGAGAGAATTTTCTTGTAATTTCTTCAGCTCTGACCATCGCTGCTCTCTGGAGCCCTGCATGATACTGTAATGGTGCTGCTCCATCTTTAACTCTCTCAATATTTGTCAGCCTGATAACCTCGGAGGCCATCTCCTCAACACTCATCTCCGGTTCTGGACTCGGTGTAGGAG
>OJMH01003783.1_pt1 | contig 10792 bp, 9 predicted proteins | sample 1597111 | NCBI WGS metagenome assembly OJMH01 (sample SAMEA2452115, study PRJEB22498) | human gut metagenome
TGCGGCTTTGCGGGTCGACGGCGACCGTGGGTTCGTCGAAGAAGATCAGGTTAGGCTTGTGCGCGATGCCGCAGGCGATGTTCAGGCGTCGCAGCAGACCGCCGGACAGTTTGCCGGGCCGGAACTTGCGGAAGTCCTGGAGTCCGACGAATTCGATGGACTCCTCGACCAGCGGCGCGCGGTCGGTTTTCTTCGGCACGTACAGCGAGCAGAAGTAGTCGATGTTTTCGGTGACGGTCAGTTCGTTGAACACGGCCACGTTCTGCGGCACGATGCCGATACGACGTTTCAGCGCGTAGGAGGTCGGCGTCATCGGCTGGCCGAACACGCGAATCGTGCCCGAATCGTAGGTGAGCAGCGCGAGGATGCAGTTGATCGCGGTGGTTTTGCCGGACCCGTTCGGTCCAAGCAGCCCGAAAATCTCGCCCTGGTTCACGTCAAGGTCAAAATAGTCGAGCGCCACCATGTCGCCGTAGCGTTTGACCAGTTGGCTGACGTGCACGGCCAGAGCCGGGTTGGTTGTCGAGTCGTGTTCGGAAGCTCTGTTGTCGGTTGTCATAGTCACTCCCTTCCTTGGCGATTCCATCATCCCAAGAAGGGGCCGGACGCCGCCACAGGCAAACGTCACGACTTGGCCGTACAGGCGTGACATTTGTCATTACAGTCCTTCGGCGTCGGTCTGCATGGCCTTGTACACCTTATCGACCGGCATCAGGCTGATCTCGTCCATCGAATAGTTGGACGCCCTGTGGCTTTGCGTAATCATCGGTATCATCCCTTTACGGTTGTGTCGACGACATCCGACGCTTGTGCCTCATCTATTCGGGAAGTGTAAGCCCGTTGTCTTGGACCGTCATGCGGGTAATTCCGCACGCCCGTCAAGTTCGTCGTGTTCCGCACACCGCTAGACTGGTGGTGGAAGAGCGTCGAGCCGGGGAGGTGCCATGCGCGTGTTGGCCGAGATGGGCTTGCTACTCGTGTTGGGCCTGGTTGTCGGGCTACGGTCCGATGGCGTGTTCATCGCCGGCCTGCTGTTGGCCGTTTCCGTCGCCGGATTGGTGGAATGGCTGCGTCCCGCGCAATGGTCTTGGGTCTTGTGTACGGCGTATCTCGTCATCGCCGTGGCGGTGCCTTCATGGTGCGCGTTCATGCCGCTCATCGCCTACGATACTGCACGGCTGCCGGCCCTCGCCTCGACCGGAGCCCGGGCTGGGGCACGGACTGCGGCAAGTGGCCGCTCCCCCAGTGTCTCGCGGACCGCGGCCTCTCGCCGTTCCCTTGCCGATGCAATGCGTTCGGCCCCGTGGCTTTCGGCCGCCGCGCGCTGGATATGGGTGTTGCCGCTGATCGCGCTCTGGTTCGCCCGTGGCACCGACCGTCTCCAGACGCTGGTGATGACGCTGGTCGCCCTGCTTGGATTCGTTCTGGGCCGGGCCCGCGCCTCCTCGGACGAGGCGCGGCGCGCGTTGCTGCACGCGCAGGACAGGGCGCGCGAATCCTCGCGGGCCACTCGTTCGCGCATCGCCGACATCGATGAGGAACGCGCCCAGTCGATTCGCATGGCGACCCTCGGCGAGCGCACGCGTATCGCCCGGGAGATCCACGACAATGTGGGCCATCTGCTGACCCGCGCGATCATGCAGGCGCAGGCCGGCAAAACGGTGGCCAAGGCGACGAACGATACGGTCGCTGCGCAAGGGTTCGCCACGTTGGGTGCGACGTTGGATGATGCGATGACGATGGTGCGCCGTTCGGTGCATGATCTTGAGGATGATGGCACTGATTTCGCCGCGCAGATCGATGATGCCGTCACGTCGTTCGACGGCATCTCCCCCGGTTTCGCCGTGACGCTGGCCAACGATATCGCCAAGGCGCCTGCGCCGGTCTCGCGCTGTTTCGCGACCGTGATTCGCGAGGCATTGTCGAACGTGGTGCATCACAGCGCGGCGCGCGAGGCGAGCGTGACGTTGCGTGACTTCCCCGCGTTCTGGCAGTTGGTCATTCAGGATCCGGGGCCGGCCGTGTCCGAGTCCGATGGGTCCCGGACGGCCGCTGCCCGCCCGCGTGCGATGCGCGCCACGCACGTCGGCTCGCGACTCGCCGCCGACGGCGTTGCCGATATGCGTGGTTCGGCCGATGAGCTGATGCGCGGCATGGGTTTGGCGGATATCGAATCGCGCGTGCGCGCCCTTGGCGGCACCGCGGTCTGCGGGCCGTATGAGGACGGCTGGCGTGTGTTCGTATCCGTGCCGAAGAAGCGTTGGACCATGGAATCGAGGGATTGATGAGAATCGCAATCGTGGATGATGATCCGATCGTCTGCCAGTCGTTGGAGACGATTCTGACGGCCACCGGCACGGCCGAGGTGCTATGGATGGCAAATGACGGAGACGCCGCCGTGCGCCGTTATTTCGAGACACCGGCGAGCCGACCGGACGTGCTGCTGATCGATATTCAGATGCCCGGCACCAGCGGTTTGGATGCCGCGCGCGAGATTCTGGCCACGGACCCGGCCGCGCGCATACTGTTCCTGACCACGTTTGCGGACCAGTCGTATATCGCGCAGGCGATGGGACTTGGCGCCAAGGGCTATCTCATCAAACAGGATGTGGCGGCGGTCGGGCCCGCGCTGCAGGCGGTGATGGCCGGTCAGGTGGTGCTCGGCGCGGAAGTGCTCGGCAAGCTCACCGAACGAACTCCGGATCCTGCCGATTCCGACGATTCCAGAGATACCGCCGATTCCATCGAGGGCCTGCTTGGCGAGCGCGAACGTGAGATCACCGCGCTGGTCGCCGAGGGCCTCGATAACCGCGACATCGCCGCCAGACTGTTCCTGAGCGAAGGCACGGTCCGCAATCGCATCAGCGCGATACTGGACAAGCTCGGCCTGACCAATCGCACCCAACTCGCCATCCTCTGGCTCAACGCCCATAGGTGAGGGGGCTTTTGGTCAAGTAGGCCTCTCCCTCCGACATCGCTTCGCGATGCCACCTCGAACGCGATTCAGGACAGCTTGCAGCTGACCTCTTATTCGCTCGTTGTCACTCACCCTCGCCTAAAAACGCCTCCGGCGTTTTCTTCACGGCTCGGCTCATCAGAGGGAGGTTGTGAAAAACCAACCTCAGCTGTTTTTCATGACGATACTGTCGATGGTGTTGGCCACGCGCTCGCAGTCGTCGGAGCACTGTTCGAGGTGACGGTAGACGTCATGCCAGGCGAACACCTGCAGCGGATCGGTGCAGGTGGTGTGCAGCGTGCGCATCGACTCGATGAACAGGTGGTCGGCGTCCGTTTCGATCGTGTTGATGGCGAACACCAGTTCGCGCAACGTCTTGGAATGCCGGAATCGCGGCAGTTCGTTGACCAGCTCGCAGATGCTTTCCGTGGCGCGCACCACCATATCCGACATCTGGACCGCGTCGTCGCGCATGTCGGTCACGTTGTCGTAGTACATGCGGTTGAGCACGCCTTCGATGCTGTCGGTCACGTCGTCGAGCACGTGGCCGAGCTCGTCGATGTCCTCGCGGTCGAACGGCGTGATGAACGCGGTCACCAGTTCGTCCATCATGTCGTGGCGCACCTCGTCCGCTGACTTCTCAATCGCGTGCATGCTGTCCATGCGTTCGCGCAGCTGGCCCGGATTGAAGTCGTGCATGACCTCGGACAGCAGCTTCGCGGCCTGGCATGCGTAGTCCGCGCTGCGGCGGAATCCGTCGAAGTAGAACGTGTCTTTTTGTCTCGCCATGATGGGTGGATTCCTTTCTAGAACACGACCATGAACAGTTTGGCCATTACGAAGCTGATGAGACCGCAACCAGGGAAGGTGAACACCCAGGTGAGCATCATGTCGCGCACCACGCCGAAGTTGATGGCGGAGAGGCGGCGTACCGCGCCCACGCCCATGATGGCGCTGGTCTTGGTGTGCGTGGTGGAGACGGGGATGCCGAGCACGGTCATGACGAGCAGGCACAGCGCGCTTGACAGATCGGCCGAGAAGCCTTGGTATTTCTCGAGTTTCACCATGTCCTGGCCCACGGATTTGATGATGCGTTCACCGCCGACGGACGTGCCCACGCCCATGATGGTGCTGCACAGAATCATGAGCCAGATCGGAATCATCACACCGGTCACGCTGGGTTGGCCATTGCAGAACGCCATGCCGAGGAACAGCACGCCGATGAACTTCTGGCCGTCCTGCGCGCCGTGCATGAAGCTCATGGCCGCCGCGCCCACGATCTGCGCGTAGGTGAAGAACCCGTTGGTGCGGCGGCGGTCCATGCCAGCGCAAATCAGGGTCACGGCCTTGCATACCAACCAGCCGACGGCGAAGCCGAACAGGAGGCTTGCGACCAGACCGTAGAGCACCTTGACCCATTCTCCCATGTTGATGCCGCCGATGCCGCCTTGGATGGCGATGGCCGCTCCGGACAGGCCGGCGATCAGGCTGTGGCTTTCGGAGGTGGGTATGCCGAGCAGCGAGGCGCCCACGCTGTATACGACAATGGAGAACAGCGCCGCGCATAGGGCGATGAGCGCCGCGTTCGTGTCGCCGCCGAAATCGACCATGTTGCTGATGGTGGAGGCCACGGAGGCGTTGAGCTGCGTCATGATGAAGACGCCGAGGAAGTTGAAGATGGCCGCCATGATGACGGCGGAGCGTACGCGCATGCATCGTGTGGTCACGCAGGTGGCGATGGCGTTGGGTGCGTCGGTCCAGCCGTTGACGAAGATGACTCCCAGCGTCAGCAACGTTGTGACGGTCAGAGCCGGGTTGGAAAGCACTTGTTGGAGGAAATGCGCCAGTGAGACGTCCAAGGGGAATTAACACCTTCTTCTTCGGGGGCGGAAGCCGTCACACTGATTGTAACGGAAGAATGGCTACGTAGTTCCCATGGCGCGCGGGTTTTATGGTGTTGTTATGCTATTGCGGCCTGTCAGCAGCAACAACTGGTATTGGGGTGGAGACGGTCGTATTCCTCGCGGGCGCGAATGAATTCGACCTCGCTCATCGGTGTTTCGCCGGGATGCTCGGCCGCGAAATGCTCAAGATAATGGTCGTAGCGGGCCTCGCCGCTGATCTCACGCAGATACCAGACGATGCCGTGCCATACGGCAACGAGTTTGCCGAGCATTTTGTCTCCTTTCGCTGATTATTGGCTCCCCTTGAAAAAAGGGGAGCCAATGACGCACTACGCTGCAACCTGCCCGTTCCGCACAAGCTCATGCAGCTTGGCGCTGTATTCGCGCTGCACCTTCTTCTCAAGCGCGGTGGCGACCAGGCTGGAGGGCGCGAACCACTGGGATTCCACGAACGGCTCCTCGGACGTCGTTTCGGCACCGTACTTGCCAGCGGCGAACGTGCGCGCCACGACCACGATGCCGACTACCACGAAGACGCCCATCATGACCAGGAAGAACACGGAGAGCACGCCGTCCAGATACGCGTTGGACAGCGCGGCCTTGGCGTTGGTCAGCGCCTCGCCGGTCAGCTCGCCGGAGTCGATCTGTGCCTGATACTTGGAGGCGGTGGTGAAGTAGCTCAGCGGCCCGAAGATCTTCTGGAAGTCGGCGGTGAAGGTCACGGCGATGTCCCACACGAGCGGTACCACCGGTATCCACAGGTGCTTCCAGTAGCCCATCTTGGCCACACACACGGTGATCAGCACGAAGCAGGCGGCGGCGAGCAGCTGGTTGGAGATGCCGAAGATAGGCACCATCGCGTTGATGCCGCCGTTCGCGTCGGACACGCCCATCCACAGCAGTCCGCCCCACAGCGCGGTGGCGATCAGCGTGGTGATGATGTTGCCGGGCTTCCAGGTCGGGTCGGCGAACTTCTTGAGCTTGCGCACGTTGCCGAGCATTTCGCCGATCTGGTAGCGGGCCACGCGGGTGCCGTTGTCCACAGTGGTCAGGATGAACAGGGCTTCGAACATGATGGCGAAGTGGTACCAGAAGGCCATCGAGTCGTGGCCGCCCAGGTAGGACTTGAGGAAGTTGGCCATGCCCATGGCGAACGTGGTGGCGCCACCGGTGCGGGAGACGATGGAGGTCTCGCCGATGTCGGCGGCGGCCTGCTCAAGCGCCGCGGCGCCTTCGTAGGTCTTGGCCGCGCCGTTCTCGTCCACGGAATCCCAGGTGACCTGCATCTGGTTGCCTTCGATGTCGGAGACCTTCATCGACTCCACGGCCTTGACGGCGGCATCGGCCTGTTCGCCCGGCGTGGAGGTGGCGGAGATGCTCACGCCGGATGCGGCGGTGATCTGTGCGGCGGACATGTTGGTGGAGAAGTACACGCCCTGCGAGATGGTGATCGCGGCGATCAGCGCGATGACGGCGGTGAACGATTCGACGAGCATCGAACCGTAGCCGATCATGCGAATCTGGTTCTCCTTCTCCACGGCCTTCGGGGTCAGGCCGGAGCTCACCGCGCCGTGGAAGCCGGAGATGGCGCCGCAGGCGATGGTGATGAACAGGAACGGGAATAGGTTGCCGGAGAAGGTCGGGCCGGTGGAGGTGGAGGCCAGTTCGGTCAGACCCGGCACCTTGACGGACGGGTTGGCGATGATGATGCCGATGACGAGCAGCACGAGCGTGCCGATCTTCATCAGCGTGGACAGGTAGTCGCGCGGGGTGACGAGCAGCCAGTGCGGCAGCGCGGCGGCGGCGAACGAGTAGATCACCAGGGCGATGACGAGCTGCTTGGCGTCCAGTGTGAACACGGCGGCCACGGCCGGGATAGAGGCGATCCATCCGCCGGCGACGATGTCGAGCACGAGCAGCACGAAACCGAGCAGCGTGGTCTCAATGACACGGCCGGGGCGCAGGAAACGCTGGTAGCAGCCCATGATCAGGGCGATCGGGATGGTCATACCGATGGAGAACACGGCCCACGGCGAGGCGGCCATGGCCTTGATGGCCACGAGCGCCAGAAATGCCATGGCGATGGCGGTCATCACCACGAGGAAGATGGATAGGATCATACCGCCGAACTTACCCATTTCATCAGTGGCCATCTGGCCCAGAGAGCGACCGCGGCGCTTGGCGGAGATCCACAGCACCAGCATGTCCTGCACGGCGCCGGCGAAAATCACGCCGAGGATGATCCACAGAGTGGAGGGCAGGTAGCCCATCTGCGCGGCCAGGATCGGGCCGACGAGCGGTCCGGCGCCGGAGATGCCGGCAAAGTGCTGGCCGAAGAGCACGCGGCGGTCGGTGCGTTCGAAGTTCGCGCCGTCATGCACGCGCTCGGCCGGGGTGGCGTTCGCGTCGTCGGTGCGCATGATCTTGATCTGGATGTAATAGGCATAGAAGCGGTAGGCGATGGCGTAGGAGCTCAGCGCCACGACCAGGAACCAGATGGCGGAGATCCGCTCACCGCGCGAGACGGCCAGAATCGCCCATCCGCAGGCACATACGATGGCGATGGCGGCCCACAGCAGGGCCTTCTTCCATGTCCATACCATTTTGGGACGCACGCCTACGGGCAGTCCCTTCGAATTGCGAATCACACGTTCGGCTTCGTCCGGCGTGTAATCGTCCTTGAATTCCAACTTGCCAGGTGCCGGGGCCTGGGCTGCGGCGGTGGTCATAATAACCCTCTGTTCCTCTTCAATAACCTTTGCGGGAAAGGTTCTCTTCATTGCGACCCTTTTGGGGTATCTCTCGTCTGCTTATGGCACTGGTTGGAAGCGTAGCCACGGCATGTAGCGCCTCAGGAAAATGTCCCAATATGTGAGCTTGGCCACATGTTCACGGACTGCGTTTCATGCCGATTACCCGGGATTCGCACCGCGATGTGCGAAAATGGACACGGTATCAATCAGGAGGTGCACAGTGGTTGTAAGCACGGATTCGAGCCGCACAATGCCCGATTGGGTGAAGTACGGGGTGTTCTGGCACGTGTATCCGCTGGGCTTCTGCGGTGCCGATATCAGGCCCGCCGGCCCGCGCCAGTTCCATGGCCGCGGCCTTGACGCGATAATTCCCTGGCTGGAGTACGTGCGCGATCTAGGCGCGTCCGGCCTGCTGCTGGGTCCGGTGTTCGAGTCGGCGACGCATGGATACGACACGCTCGACCATATGCATATCGATGTGCGATTGGGCGGGGATGCCGCGTTCGATCAGCTTGTCGCGGCCTGCCGGGACATGGGATTGCAGGTGATGCTGGATGGCGTGTTCAATCACGTGAGCCGCAATCATCCGGCCGTTCAGGCGGCGCTTGACGAGACCGCCGGACGCTTGAATCCGGCCGACAACCCGTGGCATGGTCTGGTCCGCGCGCATGTCGGTGATAATGGCGAACCCGCTTTGGATGTGTTCGAGGGGCACGGGGATCTGGTGGCGCTGGACCATTCGGCTGACGAGACCGTTGACTATGTGGTCCATGTGATGAGCCATTGGCTGGATCGCGGAGCCGCCGGCTGGCGCCTCGACGCCGCGTATGCCGTGCCGAGCCCGTTCTGGGCGCGCGTGTTGCCGCAGGTCAAAGCCGCACACCCGTATTCGTGGATTTTCGGCGAGGTGATCCATGGCGATTACCCGCGCATCATCGAGGAATCCACGATGGATTCGATCACGCAATACGAGCTATGGAAGTCGATCCAGCATGCGCTGGAGACGGAGAACTTCTTCGAGCTGGATTGGAACTTGAAGCGGCACAACGCGTTCCTGGATTCCTTCGTGCCGCAGACGTTCATCGGCAACCATGACGTGACGCGTATCGCATCGCAGATTGGCCCGGCCAAGGCGGCGTTGGCATTGGCGGTGCTCATGACGGTCGGCGGCGTGCCAAGCATCTATTACGGCGACGAACAGGGCTATGTGGGCGTCAAGCAGGAGCGTTTCGGCGGCGATGACGACGTACGTCCGAAGTTCCCCGGCTCCCCTGCCGAACTGTCCACGCTGGGAGAGCCGACATACCGGCTGCATCAGGCGCTGATCGCGCTGCGCCGTCGCAACCCATGGCTGCTGGATGCGCGTACCGAGGCCGTGAAGCTGGAAAACAAGCACTTCGTCTATCGTTCGACGAGCGCCGACGCCCAGCATTCCCTGACCGTGGACCTCAACATCGAGCAATCCCCCACTTTCACCATCCGCAACGCCGATGGCAGTACAGCGTATCAATGGTGAGCTCCCTCATCAGAGGGAGCTAACTCATTCACCTCTGAATGCCTCGGATCAGCAGGTCGAGCAGGTAACCGTACGACCGGTCGACCCGTTCGCGGCCGCGTGTGCGGGGTTGTGCGGAACGCAGTTCGAATTGGATGAACCCGTGTATGGACACCCAGATGGAGGATGCGATTAGATGGGGGTCATCGCCGCGGAATACAGATGCTGCCTGGCCGTATCGAATGATCTGCGTGATGGCGTCCAGGCAGTGCTGGGCCGAGTCCGACGCCTGCCCCATCCAGACCAGCGCGTAAATGCCGGGGGCGTCCAGCGCGTGTTCACGGTAGATTATGCCCGCCCTGCGCAGGCGCAGCACGGGGTCGGATTCGTCAATGGCGATGAGCTGTTCGCGCAGATCGGTGAAGTATGTGTCGATGAGCGCATCGCACACCGCCTGCTTGCCGCCGATGTGCTGGTAGATGCTGGTGGGCGACACATCGGCCTGTGCGGACAGCGCACGGATGGTCAGACCGTCCACACCGTCCCGTTCCACGATCCGCCTTGCCGCGTCAAGGATTCTCCCGTGGATTTCAAGGGTGGGCGTGCGTTTGGATCGGGGCTGCGATTGCGTCATATCCGTTATTCTAGGGTGCGTACAGGCCATTACCGCCGTTTCGGCATGGCCACGATCACAACGACTGCGGCGATAAGTGCAATCGTCATGGCCGCTAGGCAGGCGAACAGGCATCCGCATCGCAAACACCGGCCTATAACACAATCAGGCCCGACGACCATCAAAGGTCGTCGGGCCTGATTCATACGCGCTGTCGGACTAACGGCGTCCAGACTTCATACGGAATGGCGCATTGTGGCGATTCTTCTTGGAATGACGGCGGTTCGGGCCTTCCGTGTTGCCGTATTTGGCGATCATGCGGCGTTCGTGACGCTTGGCACCTTCTGAACGCTCGTCGCGTACGATGCGGTTCTCGTTCTTGCGATGGATGCGCTTGCCGCCTTCGCCCTGACGGGTGTTGCGCATGGACTGTCTGCGGCCGTCATGGGAGCGCTCGTCATAGGAGAAGCCGTAATCCTCGTGGCTGCGTTCATTGCGGCGAGGCTTGCGCGGACGCTCGAAATCGCGGGAATCGGACCGTTCGAAATCACGGCCCGCATTGTGCCTGCGGCTGCCGAAATCATCGTTGCGACCGTATCCGGCCCTGTCGCGCTTATCGAACTTGTCGCCCTTGCCGTACCGATCATTGCGACGGTTCTTGCCGTACTGGCCGCGGCCATTGTCCTGACGCTCGTCGTACCGGTTCTTGCCGTATCCGTCGCGACGGTCGCCCTTGCGGCGCTCCTCGCGGCGGTCATCGCCATGCTCGAACAGATAGTCGCGGCGCTCGGCCTCGGGGTTGCTCATGCCTGCGCGGCGTTCCGCACGGTTGCGGTTCTTCTTCACGGCCTTCTTGCTGGCCTTGTCGCCGTGCTTGCGCTGCGGCTCGCCTTCGGCAACAAACTCGCCGCCTGCGTTCTCGTGCTGGAACTCGGTCTCGGCAACGTTCTGCTCGTCACGGTTGCGATTGCGATTGTGCTTGCGCTTGCCGCCGCGGCCGGACTCGTCGCCCGCCGCGTTCTTGGCGCCCCTGTTCTTGCCCTTGCGCGGGTTGCCCACGGACTGCGACTT
>OJMH01003787.1_pt1 | contig 10785 bp, 8 predicted proteins | sample 1597111 | NCBI WGS metagenome assembly OJMH01 (sample SAMEA2452115, study PRJEB22498) | human gut metagenome
GTGCTAACGAGGAGCTGGCTTACTACGAGCTTCAATCCACGCACCCGTGAGGGTGCGACACGCTTGCTCCCCGCATTGAGCGCCAGCTCGTTGCTTCAATCCACGCACCCGTGAGGGTGCGACGCGCAATGATTCACGCATTATACTTTCGTTTCTTGCTTCAATCCACGCACCCGTGAGGGTGCGACTATCGAGCCATCCGAGACGCTGAACCTTATTGGTGCTTCAATCCACGCACCCGTGAGGGTGCGACGTCCGGAAGAAGGGCATCAAGGACAGATCCGAGAGCTTCAATCCACGCACCCGTGAGGGTGCGACTATGGTTGTGTACTCCTGTTTCGTCTCATTGTCGCTTCAATCCACGCACCCGTGAGGGTGCGACTTTCCCTATCGTTAGTACCATACGCAAATTCTTCGCTTCAATCCACGCACCCGTGAGGGTGCGACCATCAAGTAGATTAGTTGTGTAATCGTCATAAGTGCTTCAATCCACGCACCCGTGAGGGTGCGACTGGTTCTTTACCGTTACAGATTTGTACGTCATTGCGCTTCAATCCACGCACCCGTGAGGGTGCGACGCTCCAAGAGAGTTCCCATGGCATCCCTTAAACAGCTTCAATCCACGCACCCGTGAGGGTGCGACCAGGACAGATGGAACATCATCAACCAAGCAGAGATAGCTTCAATCCACGCACCCGTGAGGGTGCGACAGCTTGTCTTATATGATAGAACGATAAAAACAATGACCTAATTTGAAATTCCAGAATTGTTCTACGAATTCCGTATTATTCTCCAGATGACTGGGGCTTTCTTCATCCTAACGTTACAGTAATTGTATGTTTGCTTGAGGTTAGAACATCAGCAATCCATCGAATCTCAAAGGCTCTTTGGACCCTATATGGGTGATTTTGGAGGGATTGCTTCCCAGATCATAGATCCTCAGACTATCCTTTCCCTCATCTACGATTCCACGGAGATCGCTCTCTATTGTCACCCGTTGTGCCGGAGTCAGATTACATTCGAACACTGATTTCTGTACCCGGATGCCGTAGTTCATACACACCTTGGCTACACGCCGAAGTCTGCGTTTACCATCCGCATCCTCCGTATTCACATCATATGTTATCAGAACGATCATTCCTCTCGCCTCATCACGAACGGAGGGTATCCGTCCAAATCATTGCGAACGAATTTGGCCAACATCATCGACTGAACAAAAGGAACCAAGCCCATTTGTATCGTCTCTTCCAAGAATGGATGACGGATTTCCACCGTCTTCAACCTCTGCCATTCGGCGATTACAGTGGCACGGGTATCCTCATTCAAACGGAAAGATCCCCCTTCTTCCTCGATGAACCCATCACGATTCACCATCCCCAGATTAATCAGACGAAGAGCGGTGCGATCGGCAATCGGCCTCAGTTCCTCCATGAGATCAAGTGCCAAAGAAGGCCTCCCTGGCCTGTCCGTATGCATGAATCCAACATATGGATCGAGCCCAACCGCCTCCAATGCTGAACGGACATCGTTCAACAGCATGGAATATAGGAAGGACAAGAGTGAATTGAAACGGTCCATGGGGGGCCTTCTAGTACGACCATCCATGAAGAATGCTTGCTTATCGCGAAGGATCAGAGAATCGATGGCTTGGAAATACATCCGGGCCGCATCCCCCTCCTTGCCTCTCAGCTCCTGTACCGTCTTAACCTCTTTGATTTCGGCGATATTGCGAGTCATCGAATCTATTGCCAGGCCCATCATCTTTCCATCGATGCGGTCAGAGTGATTGCTGAGCCCTTTGCGAAGAACAGCACGGCAGTTGATTAGTTTTCCATCAATCATATTCCGGGCGATCTTCAGAGACATCCCCTCATTGTCAGCCATGCGATATTGCTGCCTCCTTAGCAACACGTTGCCCTTGACCTCCCCATGAACCGATGCCAGAAATCTCCCGTTGGGTTTTAGGAACGTGAGCGTAACCCCGTTGTCTGCACATAGGGACATAACCCCTGGGCTGGCGCCAGGCCTACCGAACATCATGATCTGCTCGATGTTGTGAATCGGCATACGCCCAACCTCTTTCCCGTCGACCTCGACAACGACGTTGGTCCCATCCCTCCGGAGGTACGAATCAGGACTTGTGACATACATCGTGTTGAGCAAACGCCTCATTGTTCCTCCATGGAAGACAGATATCTGGACACACTCTTACCTGCTGAAATTGACGGAATGCAACGATCCATCAGCGAACAACGCTTGCAAGACGGTGTCATCGTTGCAGGAGGGAGGCGGCCAGATTCGAAGGAGTCATGCATCTCTATGGCGAGACTGAAGACAGAAGCACGTAACCCTTCGTCAATCTCCACCTTCTCCCTCCTCCGCTCCTTGCCATAGAAAAGGAATCCGATGTCAACATGCGTATGCAGAGTCTCTTCGAGTGCCATTGCCTCCGCGCATAATTGAAGACGGTCACAATCCGAAGATTTGCGATGGCCGACCTTGTATTCGACTGGTGATACCGCATACAGGCCTTCCATACCATCCACCTTGTACCCCTCCTCGGTTCTTCTGAATTCCACCACATCGCAAACTCCAGAAAAACCAAGATTCGAGGAGGAAACTCTGACGCCCCTTGTTATGAGAAGATCGCCACGTGACTCCCGGGAGGGTTCGTCCACCCTTTCATGGAACACCTTCCCAGAAGCCGTCCTCGCATCGTCTTCCCATATCTGTTCGAGATGAATCAAAGCCCACTGCCTCTTGCAGAAGCTGTAGTGCTGTATCCCGGACAGCGCCAGATAGTCCTCCTCTTTGTACATTGGCCCTCAGATGATCTGATGTTCGAGACCTTCGAGTTCGTCAACTGTGATCTCGTAATCCGAGATTCCGGAAGGGTCGTCACACTTTGCTACGACATGGACAGAATCGTGGACCTTGGCTGTGGAATACTGTCCGATGGCGCAATTGTGCTTCCACCAGATCAGTTTCACGACATCCATGCTTCCATCCGGTCTGGCAGACGAACAGTCATTGACAAACATGGTTCTGAGAGCCTCCTTCAGAAGCTCCGCATCCTCATCGGAGAATCCTGTCTTGGACGCCAGCTGTGGATTGATGCTACCCTTTACTACATAGACGCCGTGATCGACACGGTACTTCATCCCCATAGTATCGGAACTCTTCTTATCCTTCGTTTCCGAGTTGACAGATTTGGTTATTTGGGTGCTTGTGATGTTCACCGGGACCACAGAGATGGCAGGACGGATCGATACAGGACCTCTGATTCCGATGGATACGCCGTCAGCACCTTTGGTCTTGAAGGCGAAGAGCTGCCCGAATGCTCTGACATCAAACCACTCTGCGCATGCTTCCGAAATGAACTTATTCACATCCTTTCCGCATTCCTTGATGAGCGGTTCTGCCCTGTCTTTGAGGCTCTGCATCCCGTCATCAGCACGGTCGGCGGATTGGACGAAGATTCTCTGCCCCATATCCTGAAGTCTGTTGCGAATCTTGCGCTTGATGCACACGTCAGACATCTCACCCTTTCCATCTATCGTCGTCCTGGGCCTGTTTCCGTTGAGAGGATCCCCGTTCGGGTTCGCTCCATCCACACACACGATTGCCGCGAAATCGATCTTATTCCTGATGCTCTCCATTCTCATTCCTCCATTTCCTCTTCCACATTCTCTGTCTTCTTTCTGAAGTGATCCTCACGCTGGCAGTGATATGCCAGAAGGAACTCACCGCTGAGTTTGGAATTGTTTCTGAAATCATCCCCTTCGAAGAGATCCATGATTTCTGCAATCTTCTGCTGATAGTACTGGGCCTTACCTCCGAGTCTTGCAGCATACGGCACCAGTGCGAGTTCGATGTTTGTCCATGTTGTGTACGGGAATTCTGAAAACTTCTGCATCAGACGGATGGCTGTCGTCTGACGACGCTCATCTGCCTTCTTCAGAGCCTCTGCCTCCATCAGATCTGCGATGGCGAGCAGCCTGCCATACAGATAGTCCCTGGATTTTCTATCCTTCTCCAATACCATGTCATACACTTCCTTACTGTTTCTCTTGAAAACTGAGCATGCGATACTCAGAGTCTTCTCCCATGCCCATGCCTCCATGGAGATGGGATTGGATGCGCGAATGACAACCGAGTTCACGATGTCGTTAGGGACAATCTCACCGTCGAGAATGCATGGGATGATTCTCTTCACCGCATTGGATATGATCTTGTCATCCGCATTCGACCCATATGCGGCCCATGCTATGTCACGAGGAGACGGCGCTCCAATGAATGTTATGCTTTTTAGCTCCCCATCATCTCCTTTGACCTTGGCGTAACAATGCAACCATGCACACCCCTCATGCCATTTCTCCAGAGATTTGACCAGATCCTCGCCGAGACTTCTGCGGAACATTGTGACAGCGAGCCTTCCCTTTCCGGACTGAGCAGAGTCCATCGCTAAAATCAGAACATCTTTCGTTAGAATCTCCGAGTTGTATCCACGGATCCTCTGATTGAGATGTTCCGCCGCAATCTTGTTGGTCAATGCCTTGTTACTGTCGAAATCCAGGATGTCGTACATGTCATCGACCGGAGAACGCACATTGTCCCCCTCAATGGTCCAGGAGACTAGAGCGAAATCCCCCTGTCTGTATCCTTGACGTCCTATCAGCCAGCGGAGCGCGCTATGCATTTTCTGGGATCCCTCGAACCCGATTCCGCATGCCTGCTCCGAATTCTCAAAACGTCCACGGAAGGTGAAGCCATCCTTGTCATTGGCAGAAATGATTTTCGCCATATCGCCCGAGTTACGAATCTTGCTGGGGTGATTCGTCGCCAGAGGAACCTCCTTGCCTGAAAGATAGCACAACCCTTCTGACTTCTGCCTGGACAGCACGAATGAGATCCAAGAATTGATTACAGTCTCATCCTCCCAGGTATCAATCACAGGATCGCCAGGAATTGATACGGCCCAGCGTACGAATGCCTCCGATTGTTCCGAACTAAGCTTACCTATTTCGAACAACGGTGCAGCAGGAGCCTCTGCCTTCGATGAGATGATTCCTCCCTCGGCTATCAACACTCCCGATCTGACGAGATCGTCAAAAAGCGTACCTTTACGGATATAATCGAGAACCGCCTTCGCCTTCTCATTTGAGAATTCGCTATTGCACCAAGCAGTAAGCAGATCAACGTACAACTGATGTGCCGAGTCGAACCTTTCGCTCTTTTTATCCTGCAGATGTTCCGATATTCCCGCCATCAGATATGTCAGCTTATCATCCAGAGGGTGTGGGCTGGGAGCAGATGTCCGTCCTGCCGATTCTTCTGTACAGGGTATGATAGTGTTTTGCTCCTCCTTCGGAACTACTTCTGCAGAAACAAATCCCCCATCTCCATCCACCGTGACAGTGATGTGCATATTGTTCAGCGTATGGCATATCGGAACCAGAGGTACGGGCTCATTCCTTGTTTCTAGATCTCCGATGCAGGCATCATAGGTACGTACAAGAGCTTCCATCCAGTTGACTATCATTCCTCATCACCATCCGATATTCCGATTGTGCGAGGTTTGTAGTCTTTGACATGCTTTCTGGTAATACATTCCTCCGGACGGATGAAGTCTATCACACCATCTTTCATTGTGGGACTCCAGAAGCGTGCCACCATCTCATTATGACCTGTCTCATCGGCATAGTCGAAACCGTGGAACATCACCCCGAACTGGAACATCCCACTGTTGTCGTAGATTCCCTCCCCATCGCCAAACTTGCACGGTTCAACATAACCTTGACAATCTCTGGTTCCGAGGAAGATATCGCGACGACCTCCCTTCTCCAGCGCTCTGACCGCCTGGAAATAGTGCTTATTCTCATTGCGATCCTGAGCCAGATCCTCCCTGTTCATGTTCCATTCGAAATGGGCACGCACCTGATATTCCACATCCCTGAGATAGGTGAAAATCGAGAGATCGTGAACATCGGCATTGTTGTACCTTATCAATTTCACATTCACCGACTCGTTTTTGATGGGGTGCAACACACGAACACGGTCGATGTGCCAGACTATCGTCGGCTTCCAGTAGATCGCCTCTGTTATCCCCTTCAGTGCTTGATATGTGGGCACCGGATAGGTAAACTTCTCACCGCCTACCTTCGTAACTGGATCCGTGAACAGAGCACGCGTACCCCAGAGCCTGTATTCTATCGCATTTTCCATCTTACACCTCAAAACATCATAGTCTCAAACACAGGATCATTCGTCACTCCAATTTCATTGTCGTAATACCCATCTGCCAGACAGTATATCCCGCTTCCTTCCACAATCTCATAAGCGATTCCCGAGCGTATCATATCGTCTAAGCGATAGGTGTTGACCGAATACTTCTGAAGAATACGCAAAGACTGCATTATTTCTTCAGGACATCTCGAAGAAGCCAATTTCCTGATGTATGAACGGGAAATCTCATCGTACGGAACTATTATCCCATCCATTCTATCAATCACATGGAACTGCCTATTAGCAGTCTTGAATGATTGGAGTAGAAACTGACTAGGCCTCTCTCCATGGGACGTCTCATACGCCTGAACCGAATCACGATTGATAGAAAGATAATCGAATAGATTCGCTCCTCCACCTGTAGGATACAACATCTCCTTCCTACGTTTGTAGAAGTACATCTCGAAGTAGTTCCCCATGACGGAAGGTGAGGTGGGATCGTCATCGGCAATGCTGCTTAGCAATACCTCGGAACATCTGCGCCCTTCGCTGATGTCCACGAGACTGGCGAGATTCTCATCCGTCCTGACAACATACACATTGCCTATGCTTCTTATCCCATGACGATTGCATCTTCCGGCAGCCTGAGCTATCGAATCTAGACCTGCCATGCAGCGAATCACCGAGTCAAAATCTACGTCCACTCCAGCCTCTATCAATTGGGTGCTGACACAAAGAACCTTACGCTTACCGACAGATGTTATGATTTCGTCCAGAACCTCTTTGCGATGGACCGGACACATGTTGGTGCTGAGATGGCGTATAAGGACATCATCCCCAACCAATCCCTTGGATATTTCGAACACGTCCTTAGCCATCGCCTTGGTGTTCGCAACGATGAGTACGCTATCCACATTATCTAGAAGATCTGCTCCCATCGAAGCTATGGATTCGGCGCTCATAGGTCCAGCCCCCTTATTCACATAGACAATCTTGGTTCTTCTCAATTCTCTGGATAGCCCGTTTACATCCTCTATTATTTCGGAAAATGCTGACATCTGAAGGGGATAACTTAGGATACTACTCCCCAACAGAGGTTGAGTAGCTGTGCATAGTACAGCTGTGGATCCGCAATATCTCGTCAAAAACGATACCGCTTCGTTAAACATATACGTCGTCTTGACAGGAAGACTCTGTATCTCGTCAAAGATTATTACCGAATTCGCCAGATTGTGTATACGCCTGACTTTCTTGGTGCCTGATGAGAATAGGACCTCCAGGAACTGTACCATTGATGTGAAAATAATAGGAGCATCCCAGGAGTCCATTGCAGACCTCCAGATGCTGTCATTCTTCATCGATTCCTCACGGGAATCCACATTGGAATGACATTCTGTGACAAGATCATCTTCAGAATCATTATTCACAATCTCACGAATCACAGATGCATTCTGCTCGATGATTGACAGGTATGGAACCACATAGATGATGCGATCCATGCCATGCCTTTTTGCATGATTCACTGCGAATCTGAAACTTGAGATTGTCTTACCGCCCCCTGTGGGAACAGACAATGTAAAGATTCCACAATCCCTCTCCGAAGCAGCCAGACATCCCTCAGATACTCTTGATCTGATTTGGGATACTTTGCCTTCTTTCGAGAAACCGCATACGATCGATTCGACTCTCTCACTGATTTCAGCCCAATCTACTCTGGAGGGACAGTACACTTCTCCATTCTGGAAAGTTGCAGTATCGATACGATCTGCATCTATCAGACATCCAAGAAGAAACCTGACCAGAAGTCCCAGTCTCATCATCCCTTTGTCGTTGACATTCGTGGAATCATTCTTGATCTCGATAATCTTTGATGCCATTTCGGTTAATGCAATATGTCTAACAGATTCTACATCCGCCAGAATCCCCTCATCGATACGCCCGAGAGATTCGTCGTAGTGTGTCTTCTGGGAGTCCTTGCAAATCCTATTAAGATAGTCGCTGACACCGTCAGCCGATATGCTGTTTATCAATCCAGAATGATGGGAAAGTATCGCCATCTCCAGCATCTCTGAAGACATGCATTGCACCCTCCCATCTCCTTTCATTTCTGGCCTTCTTCTGTAAAGATATTGTGCCCCCGCTGTCGAGTGATCTATCTCTCCTCTGGAAAAACCACTTTCTTCAGAAGTTATGTAGAGGTTGAAATCCTCACACGCCTTGCCTAAATCATGAACCAAACCCAGTAATCTTCCGGCTTTCCCAGCCCCAATCTTGGAGGTGAACTGCTCACACAAGTCAGCGGTTCCTCTGAGATGATCTTCCAATGATTGGACTTCTCCCGTATCCTCCCTGATGTGTGCGATGTTCATGGTCCCACTATTGTACTCGTCGAAATATCGCGATTGATTCGTAATTGCAGTTCAAATATAATAAATGCTGTCTGTTATCCATGTAATGTTTGTTATGTTCTTTATTGTCTGAATAGTCCAAGACGTCCAAATCAGATCTGAATAATTCTATCTACTTTTGTAGACTCATTTCTAGTAAATTCACTACTTTTATAGACTCATTTCTAGTAAATTCACTAGAAATGAAGAAATAGATCGACACCCATCAACAACCATGAGCCGCGAATCCAACCTGGAGCTTGGGATGAAGCACCCGATGCGCCGCACCATCGAGGACGATCTGCTGAGATGGAAGAACGGAAGGGTCCGCAAGGCCCTGTTGATCCTTGGCGAGAGACAGATAGGGAAGAGCTTCGTCGTCAGAAGGTTCGGTCAGACGGAGTACGACTACTTCCTGGAGATGAACTTCATAGACGACCCCGACGCCAAGTCCCTCTTCCAGCCTGCCAGAAGCGCCCAGACGGTCCTCCAGGCCATCTCCGTCAGACATCCGGAATTCAAAATGGAGAAAGGGAGGAGCCTGCTGTTCCTGGACGAGATCCAGAAGTGCCCGGAGGCGGTCACGGCACTGAAGTTCCTCGTCGACGACGGCCGCGTGGACGTCATCGCATCCGGATCCATGCTAGGGATCGGAGCCAACGCCCCCGAATCGTATCCCGCGGGCTCGGTGACCGAGCTGAGCATGCATCCCATGAGCTTCGAGGAGTATCTCCTGGCAAGGGGGATGGACCCCTCGATCCCCGATATGATACGTGACCACATACGCAGGCGCGAGCCTTTCGGAAAGCCCTTGCTGAATGCCCTGCAGGAGAACTTCAGGAACTACATGCTCGTGGGCGGCATGCCGGAGTGCGTCCTGCTCCATACACTGGACAGCACGGATATGGATTCGGTGATCAGGACGCAGAGGGATCTGATCGACTCCTACAGGCGCGACATACAGGCCTATGCGCCGAAGGACGAGATCCTCAAGGTGTCCAGGGAGTTCGACCTGATTCCGGCGCAGCTCGGCCGTCCCAACAAGCGGATCATGTTCAACGAGATCGAGGACAGGGACAACGTGGGTTTCCGCGAGTACGGCGGAGCCATCGGATGGATGATCGAATCGCGCATGGTCAACGCATGCATCAACCTGAACGGGATCGAGAATCCCCTCTCCGAGCACATGACCCCCAGCCAGGTCAAGCTCTACACCAACGACACCGGCCTATTGATGAACATGATGGGACGCGAGACGATGCTGGCCATCCTGAACGACGACATCTCGGTGAACGAGGGGGCCATAGCCGAGAACATCGTGTGCCAGATGCTCAGATGCAACGACCTCCCGACATTCTACTTCGATCTGTCCAAACAGGATGCGCCGAGGATGGAGGTTGATTTCATCACCATGCTCGGATCCAGCATCGCGGCGATAGAGGTCAAGTCCGGGAAGAAGCGCAGGGCGCCGTCCATAGCCAATCTCAAGAAGGATGTCCGCGGGAAAGAAGTGGGGAGGTTCATCAAACTCTACAACGGGGACATAACGACCCCCGCCCATGATCCGGAGTTCGAACACTATCCGATGTTCTGCATCGCATTCGCGGACGCGATGATCCCTAAGGAGGAAGGGCTCGAGCTCCCGGAGGCGCCCATCATCAGAATCTGAGCCTGTCCGCATCCAGCCTGTGCGCGGCGAACTCCCTCGCCCTCAGCCCCTCGGGGACGAACCTTTCGTACTTCCCCATGTCCTCCACATCCTCCAGGAGAACCAGGTCCTCCGGTTCCACCGACTGGATGTACTCTGCGATCATGACGCTGGCCTCCTCCCAGGTGAGGTCGGTCACCACGCGCATCCACAGGGGCGAGGCATGCATGGGCACCTGAGCGCCGATGCACATCAGCGCCCTCCGGATCGTCTCGAACATGCGGGTCCCCACCCATGGGAACAGGATGAAACCGTCCGACATCTCCACCGCGCCGCTGTAGCCCTTCTCGCGGAACACGGCGCGGGTCTCATCCAGCTCGGCCCTCGCCGACGAGTCCAGGTACGGGTACTCCGAATCCCCGCCCAGCACCTCCCTCATCCTGGCGGCGACCTCGTCGCTGACCTCGGGCGGCATGGACTCCCACTTGGACTCGGCGGAGCCCTCGGGCACCTCCCTCACATCGG
>OJMH01003789.1_pt1 | contig 10783 bp, 7 predicted proteins | sample 1597111 | NCBI WGS metagenome assembly OJMH01 (sample SAMEA2452115, study PRJEB22498) | human gut metagenome
CACCTCTGCGGCGAACAGGGGTGTGAACTTCATAAAGTATCGCGTCAAGCAAATCCAACTCCTTCTTTGAAAATGGTGCGCAGTTCAAAGTCATCTACCCCAAAAGCGCCATTGCCGGTACCAACGGCAGTGTCCAGCTCTCCTTCTCGACCAACGTCTACAAATACGCCATCTTCTATGCTACCTGTGCCGAGGTGGACAAGTACGGGCAGCTGCAAAACTATATGGTGGATACGGACCCGACGGTCAACAAACGGCTGTCCACCTACAGCACCTACGGCAGTGATGAGCCTACTGATTTGCCTGAAACCGGATTGATCATCCGGAAGTACGAAACGGGCACAACCCTCCCGCTTGAAGGCGCGTTATTTGAGGTGGTTGGGCCTGACGGTGACACCATCGGTCTGTTTGCCTCCAACGGCAGCGGACAAGTTGTGCTGCCCCTGGTGGAGACGGGAAATTACACAATTTATGAACGGGAGGCACCGAGCCATTACTTGCTCAGCGATGAGCCTGCCCAAAATGTGACCGTCGATTACGGTGAGGTAGCTGAGGTCGTCTTCTACAACGACCCCTATGGTTCACTGCGGGTAGAAAAGAAGTCGGATACCGGTGAGAACCTGCCCGGCGCCGTCGTGCAGGTCAAGCATATTGAGAGTGGTAAGGTCTATACCCAGACCACCAATTCCGCAGGCACCGCCATTTTCTCTCCGGTAAAACCGGGTGCCTATGAAGTCTTGGAGCTGTCCAGTCCCATCGGCTGGGAGTTGAATGATACCGTTTACACCACCAATGTGCTGCCCGGTGAGACCACCACACAGGTCCTCATTAACAAAGAGCTGCCGGGCCTGCGCATCGTGAAATATGATCGGCTGAACCACCGAAACCTCGCCAACGTCACATTTGAACTCTGGCACGATGGCGCGCTTTACGGCGAGTATACCACCGATGAGTTTGGCGAGATCCTTATTACCAATGCGGAGCCTGGTACCTGGTGGGCATCTGAATCTGACACCGGGAATCCCGCCTACATTCTGGACACCACCCCGCAGCAGATCGAACTGAAGTCGGGCGACGGGATCCGTGAGCTCGTTTTCTTCAATGATCTCAAGCCGGGCGTCCACATTTCCAAGGTTGACTCAAACGACCCCTCGAAGGGCATCCCCGGGGCGGTATTCGAGGTCAAAGCAGTTGATGGAAGCTATGGTCCGAAAGAGTTTGTAACTACGGCCGACGGCTCCATTGACCTGTCCATGCTCCCCGTTGGCTCTTATGTCATCACTGAGAAGTCCTGTGAGGGCTATATCATTGACGAGGCCCAGCGCATCATCCATCTGGACCCCAACGAGAATGCTGAGCATGTGTTCACCAATACGATCAAACCCACCCTGCGGATCATCAAGCTGTCGGCAGACGGGACCCCGCTGGAGGGTGTTGCATTCCGGATCGCCTATGTGGAGGATGGCACCCGTTACCTCGACCGCGTAACGAACAGCAGCGGAATCATTGAGATCACCGATATGGATTTGGGTGTGCTGTCCATCAAGGAAACATCCACCGTTTCGACCCATATTCTTGATCCGCGCGAGTACCATGTGCAGCTCTTCCCCGGCAAGACCAGTGAGTTGGTAGTGGAAAACCAGGTCCGTCCGAACCTCACCATCTGGAAATTTGATGCAGACGACCCCTCCAAGCCGGTACCCGGCGCCACGTTCCTGGTCGAATATGCAGATGGCCACAGCATCGCTGAGGTGACAACTGGGCCTGACGGCTCCGCCACCGTGGAGAATCTGCTGCCCTCCGTCATTAAAATCACCGAAAAGTCGGTCCCCAGCCCCTACCTGCTGGATGCCGAGCCGCAGTTGGCGACCCTCTATCCCAACCGTGACCGCGACGTGTATTTCTACAACCACAAAGCCCCGACTATCACCATTATTAAGGAATGTAGCATCACTGGAAACCGGCTCGAAAATGTGCGCTTCCAGGTCTGGTACGCTTCCAACAACACCTCTGATGGTGAGTATCGGAACCTGGGCGTCTTCACAACGGACGAAAATGGTGAGATCCATCTCTCCCGTGCCGAACACGGCCTGCAGGACGGCTGGTTCCGAGTGAAGGAACTGGAGGCTCCAAAGGGCTTCGGCATTAAGGACAGCGATACCCAGGAAGCCTTCGTGCAGTCCGGAAAGAACAAAACCTTCCTGTTCCAAAACACCCCCCTGTCCTCCATCGTCATCTGGAAATATGATTCGGAGAACTCCCAGCCCATCGAGGGCGCACGCTTCCAGCTGCGTTATCTGGGCGGCCAGTCTGGTACTGGCGGCACAGTGGTCGGCGTCTATGAGACTTCGGCAAACGGTGCCATCGTGATTACGGGGTTGGAACGAGGCACCTATATCGCCGAGGAAATTGCCAGCGACGATAATCACGTCATTGATACCGCGCCCCAGACGGTATTCATCAGCGGCGAGGATCAGGATGTGGTCCAGCTCTATTTCGGCAACACTCCCAAGGGCTCCGTTTTGCTGACCAAAAAAGATAGCCGCGATAAGAGCCCGTTGGCCAACGTGGAGTTCTACGTCACCGACGCCACCGGCGCAGTCCTGGGCGACAACAACGGTAAGTTCTGGACTGACTCCGCGGGTTGCATCCTCATCGAAGGGCTCAACCCCGGCACCAGCGTCGTGGCGCGCGAGGTACGGACGCTGGATAATTACGTGCTGGACAACACGCCCCAGACAGTAGTGGTCCGCCCCGGCCGCACCGTAACACTGGAGTTCCTGAACGCCAAAAAAGGAAATCTGATCATTCAGAAGTACGGTGTTAAGGGCAGCGAGAAGGTCCCTCTGGAAGGCGTTGAGTTCAAAATCACTTACGCCGACGGCAAGGTTGTCGATGCCGAAAACGGGCAGCTTTCCAGCAATGGTATTTACCACTCTAACGCCCAGGGCCAGGTGGTGCTCTCCGGTATCGTTGACACTGTCATCGTAACTGAGACTTCAAGTGTCCCGGGATTCTCCATTGCTGAAAATCCCTCTCAGACCGTGGTCATCAATCCCGGTGACGACACGCAGACACTTTACTTCGTGCGCTTTGTTCCTTGACAATCTGCGTGGAAACACGCAACAAAACAAGGCAGATTCTGAAGAATCTGAACTCTATGCTTGATTCGGCAGGGGCAGAACCTGCCTGACCCGGCGTGACGGGTAACAAAAACTCTGAATCTCCGACGTGCAGATTTGTAGTGTCATGCAATCTGTACGAAGCTCGGTAAAGAGCGGTAGCATGGTCTGAGACGGCTATGCCCGCAGGAGGCTATAAATCGGTCATGTCCAGAATGTCTTGTTGCAACCGACAAAAGTCCCGAATGTACGGCTCGTAAAGGCGTAGGATGATTATACAGCCATCCGCTCCCATGTGGAGTGCTGTCGCCGTCGAAATCTGAAGTAGTGGAAAACGGCAGAAAACCAAAAAAGGTCGAATGTCTTTGGCAGAATATCACACAGGCCAAAGACGGCAGCCGGGTCAAAGGGACGGGCTAAAACCGATATGTAAAGCTAAGGCATAGGGAACAAAGGAACCGTGGACGGACACATCCCAAGATGTAAACAGAATGACACTTCTGTCCGCACAGGTAGGAAATGACCTGTTAATCCGCGGGACAGCAGCCCGTAGTAGTGATGAAACTCCTGTAATGGGAGTGGAGCGAAGGGGCATAGTCAATGCAGATTTGTATGTGAACAGAAAGTCGAGGAAGCCGTAGGCATACCTGACTAAAACCAGAAACACCAATTCCAGAGAGGAGGCGGTGCGTATGGCACAACAATTCGACTACCCAAAAACCGAAACTCAATTACGCGAAATTCAAGATGCACTGTATCAGCACAGCAAAGAAGTCTATGAGGCTGGCGGCCGTCCGGCATTCAAAGGACTTCTGGAGATTATGTCAGCAGAGTCAACCATTATCACAGCAATCCATAATATCAAAGGCAATCATGGAAGCGAAACCCCTGGTGTAGATTCCAAAACCATGCGCAAAGATTATCTTCAAAAACCATTCCCGTGGGTTGTAGCAGATATTCAACGTGCATTTAAGCATTTTGAACCCCAGCAGATACGGAGAGTATATATCGACAAACCGGGAAAATCAGAAAAGCGGCCTCTGGGCATTCCTGCAATACGGGATAGAATCGTACAAGAATGTATGAGGATAGTGCTGGAACCTATATTAGAAGCACAATTCTTTGCACATTCCTATGGATTCCGCCCCATGCGAGATGCGGCTATGGCCTTAGAACGAGTTGACATTATAATGCACAACACGGGAAATTACTGGATTGTCGAAGGTGACATCAGCAAATGCTTTGACCGTATCGACCACAGCATACTCATAAAGCGGTTGTACCACATGGGTATCAAGGATAGGCGGGTCTTGCAGATTATCAAGGCCATGTTAAAAGCCGGGGTCATGGAAGAATGCGCCGTAAACGAAGAAGGAACACCGCAGGGCGGCCTAATCAGCCCACTACTCGCGAATGTTTATTTAGATATTATGGATGAATGGGTATCAAAGCAATGGGAAAATAAACGAACCAGACATCAGTATGTACAGGACCAGAGCAGGTACGCGGTCATGCGCAAGAAAACCACTCTTGTTCCCGGATACCTTGTCAGATACGCGGATGACTTCATCATTGCAACAGACACCCGAGCACATGCGGAAGACTGGAAAGCTCGCTTGCAATCCTTTCTTCAGGAAAAAATGAAATTGACATTATCCCAAGAAAAAACACTGATAACAGACATCAGAAAGAAGTACATCAAATTCTTAGGCTACGAGTTCAAAATGGTTCGGGGGAAATCCCGCAGAGGCTACATCCCAAGAACGATTCCAGACCGTGAGCGATTAAAGCGCAGAGCTGACAAAATCGCGGAAGACATCAAAAAGATTCCCGGTAATTACAGCCGTGAGCAAATGGTTGGTGCAATAAACCGCATCAACAGTCAGATAAGAGGGATTATCCAATATTATCAATGCTGTACATGGGTAAATATTGCCATGCAAAAACACAGCAGAAAATTGCAACTTGCGGCAAGGCGCCGCTTGAAACAGTACAACGGGAAATGGATTCCAGCAAATCAAACCCGGAACCTTCCTCGAGTACACCAACAATACAAACAGAAAATTCCCTCTATCAAATACCGGGACATCTATGTAGGCTTTACAGCGCTTACCTTTTGCAGATGGGAAAGAACTCCACCTAAAAACCAAGCTGAGACACCATACACCGACACTGGGCGGCAGTTGTATTTTGAACGTACGAAAAAGAAGAAAATGCAGGCGCGTCTGGATGAAATGTATTCGGATAGGTCGGCACGGGCAATCAGCTATGGCAAATGGGGGAAGTTCAACAATTTCGAGTTTATTATGAACAGGGCTTACGCTCTCAACCGTGATAAACTCAGGTGCCGGGTCTGTGGAGGTTGGTTAATCGCTAATACGCCATGGGCACACCGGATAAATCCATACCTCCCATTGGATAAGGTGAACCGTGTCAACAATCTGATTTCGCTTCATAAGAAATGCTTCATCGCGGTTAATAATCCGAATCAGGACATTAGTGAGTTTGATGTCAAAGCACAAAAGAAAATTGTCGGTTATAGGGACAAACTGGTTATTTCACATACACGCAACAAATAATTTGCATTGATGGAGCGCCGTGTGCGGTGAAAGTCGCACGCACGGTGCGAAGCGGGGGAAAATCCACCCTGACTGTCCCAGTCCAACTGGGATAAAAGCGGTGGATTACCTATCGCTATTACAACACGCCTGCGGGCGGGTTGCAGATCATCAAGAGCGACAAAGACAGTGGAAAGCGTATCGCCGGGGTCAAATTCGAGATCCGCAAGATGAACGGTAAGATCATCGGCACCTTCACAACGGACAGCGATGGTGTCATCTATCTCCCCGAAGCTGAAAGCGGCTGGTACACCGTGACGGAATTGGAGGCTGCGTCCGGCTACCTGCTGGATACCACGCCCCACCGTATTGAGGTCAAGGACGGTCAGACGGCCACGTTGGAGATCACCAATCATAAATCCTCGCGTATTTTGCTCCACAAGGTGGACAAGGCTACCGGCAAGGGGATTTACGGCGCGGTGTTTCTGCTTTACGACAGCAATCACAATCCCATCGGGGAGTATGTGACCGATCAGGACGGTTACATCTACGCCGACGAGGGACTGGCCGATGGCCGCTATTATCTGCGTGAGATCAAAGCCACCCCCGGTTATGTGCTTGATCCTGAACTGAAAACGATCTATGTCCGTTACGGCTCCACCACAGAAATCGAGTGGAGCAATACTGCGGAGTGCGGCCAGATCCAGATCATCAAGAAATCCGCAGACGATAACGCGACCAATGGCCTGCCTGCCGGTACACTGCTGGAGGGCGCGGTGTTTGAGATCTACGACAAGGCGGGTAATGTGGTGGACACCATCAAGTCCGACCGCAACGGGCGCGCCGTTTCCAAGACGCTGCCGTTGTCCCGCTATACCGTCCGCGAGATCAAAGCGCCTGCGAATTACTCCGTTAACCCCACAGTGATGACCGCCTATCTGGAATTCAACGGACAGATCGTCACCTTTGAAGTGCAGAATACCAGCGTTGCCACCGGCGTATCCATTAAGAAAACCGGCCCTGTGCAGGCTGTCCCCGGTCAGCCGATCCGCTACGTGTTCTCACAGATCAAGAACAGCTCCAACGTTGCCCTCGACTCCTTCTATTGGCGCGATCAGCTTCCCGCGCAGGTGACGCTGAGCAAAATCGTCACTGGCAGCTACAACCAGCCGCTTTCCTACAAGGTGGTCTATAAGACCAACCTCTCCGGGGACTACCGCACTTTGGCGGACAACCTCTCCACCAGCAAGGTTTATGTACTTGACGCCCGCCCCGCTGTCCTCGGCCTTGCCGCCAATGAGCGTGTTACCGAAGTCATGTTCGTGTTCGGAAATGTAAAGGCGGGCTTTGCACAGGTAGAAACGCCGTATATCTACGCCACTGCTCGCAGTGGCCTTGCCAACAACTCCGGCATTGTGAATGTGGCGGATGTGGGTGGCCTTTACAATGGGCAGTGGATTCAGGCGGTGTCCCGCTGGCTCACTACCGTCTACACCAAAACAACGGTGAAGCTGCCCAAAACGGGGTACTAAGCCTTGCGGCAGAATGACTTTCGCAGCGCTGCCCCTGTGTGGGCGGCGCTTTCCCCGTTGGTCCTCTGGCTGGCGGCAATCGCCGCCTATGCCTACGAGGACGGTATGAACCTCTTTCAATGGATGGGGCGTTTCAGCCAAGTGCTGGAGCGCCCCTTTTCCATAGGCTGGACGCCCTACACACTGAAATGTATGCTGGGGAGCCTGCTGCTTTACGGCTGTGGCATTGCGCTCTACTACTCCAGCCGGGAGAACCGGCGACCGGGCGAGGAGTACGGCAGCGCCAGATGGGGCAACCCCAAGGAACTGAACCGGAAGTATATGGATCACCAGCACAAGGACGCCAACATTATTTTGACCCAGCGCGTCCGGTTGGGCATGGACGGCTACATCACCCAGCGCAACATGAATGTTCTGGTGGTGGGCGGCTCCGGCTCCGGCAAGACCCGATTTTTCTGCAAACCCAATATTTACAGCGCGAATTGCTCCTATCTTATCACAGATCCCAAGGGCGAGCTGCTGCGCGCGGCAGGCGCTTTGTTGGCAGCGCAGGGCTACGAAGTCCGGGTGTTCAACCTGATCGACCCCAGCCAGTCCGACGGATACAACCCTTTTTCGTACATTCACAGCGAAAAAGATGTGTTGACCCTCATTGATAACCTCATCAAAAATACCACGCCCCGCAACGCTTCCAGCAACGACCCCTTTTGGGAGAAGGCGGAGATCGCGCTGGACTCAGCCCTTATGCTCTACCTCGTCAGCGAAGCGCCCTCGGAGGAACAGAATTTTGAAATGCTGATCTACATGATGAACTTTGCCGAGGTGCGGGAGGAGGACGACCAATACCGCAGCCCGCTGGATATGCTCTTTCGGGCATTGGAAGAAGAACAGCCCAACCATGTGGCGGTAAAGCAGTTTAAGGCTTTCAAACAGGCGGCGGGCAAGACTGCGAAGTCGATTTTGATTTCTGTTGGTGTCCGTCTGGCAGCGTTCAATCTGAAACAGATTGCCAATCTGACCTGTACAGACGAACTGGACTTATACAGTATTGGGGAGAAAAAAGTAGCACTGTTTTGCTGTATTCCGGATGCCGACACCAGCATGAATTATCTGGTCGGCATGATTTACAGTAATCTGTTTCAGACACTGTATTATGTGGCAGACCGGAAGTACGGAGGAAGGCTTCCAATTCCGGTACACTGCATTATGGATGAATGGCCAAACGTAGCCTTGCCGGATGATTTTGACAAGATTCTGGCAACCATGCGTTCCAGAGGGATTTCCTGCAGTATCATCATCCAGAACATTGCACAGATGAAAGCCTTATTTAAAGACTCGTATGAGAGTCTGATCGGCAACTGCGATGAATTTTTATATTTGGGTGGAAATGAAAAAGAAGGACATAAGTATGTCTCGGAATTATTGGGAAAAGAGACATTGGATACCAATACCTACGGACAGACAAAAGGGCGTAGCGGCAGCTATTCGGTGAATTATCAGCAGACTGGAAGGGAACTTTTAACACCGGATGAAATACGGCTTTTAGATAACCGCAAAGCGATTTTGTTTATTCGTGGGGAGCGTCCGATCATGGACGATAAATATGATTTAAAAAAGCATGTGAATTTCAGATACACAGAGGACGGTGGTGCATCGCCTTATGATTATGCGAAAACACCACTGGCTCACGACGACCTAAAGATTGACATTAACAGATTAGACGATTACGAACTGCTGTCTACCGAGGATATCCTTGGTGAATAGCAGTTTTTTGATGGATTGGAGTGATGTGTATTGAAGAAACTTCTCACAGGAGAAAAGAATAGAACAAAAAAGAATATAACTGAAAAAATGACAACCCCGATGCCGATGGGGAGAAAACAGAAAAAGTGGATGAGCCTTTATATGGCACTGGTACTGACCGTAACGGTTGGAGCAACGACTGCATTCGCAGCTGGAGATCCGTTGTCCGTTATCAATAACCTGTCTACTTTTATTTTTTCCCTGATTCGTGCAATCGGTTTGATTTTACTCGGGTTTGGCGTTGTGCAGGTCGGCCTGTCTTTAAAAAGCCATGATCCAAGCCAGAGGGCAAATGGATTTCTGACACTGGCCGGAGGGGTCATCATTACGTTTGCTAAAGAAATCCTGGATCTGATTATGGCGTAAGCCTCTTTGAAAAAGTATATCAGGAGACAGCAGGAGTGCCGGAAGGTACTCCTGCATTCAAAAATATGTTCAGGGAGGTGAGAGTTTTTGAGTGATAACTGGATTGTACAGAATCTAAACTCAGCACTATCCACATGGAGTGAAAAGATGGCAGAACTTTGGACGCTGCTTACCGAAAATCCGGCAACTTTTAAAGGCGGCGGTATCTGGCGCATTATGACCAATATCAATGATGCACTGACAGCCATCGCTTATGGACTGCTGGTGCTGTTTTTCGCAGCCGGGATCATCAAAACCTGTGGGAGTTTTACGGACCTTAAGAAACCGGAACACGTATTAAAAGCATTTATCCGGTTTGCACTGGCTCAGGGGGCAATCACCTATGGGATGGAGCTGATGCAGGCACTGTTTTCCATTGTGCAGGGAATTGTGACCACGGTAATGAGTGGTTCAGGCATGGCAGGAAGCGTGACCGAACTGCCAACAGAGATCGTAGATAAGATCGAAAGTGTGGGAATGCTGGAATCTATCCCATTATGGATCGTGACACTGCTTGGAAGTCTGCTGATCACAGTACTGTCGTTTGTCATGATCCTGACGGTGTATGGTAGGATGTTCAAGATCTATATGTATACCGCAATCGCCCCGATCCCGATCTCCTCTTTTGCAGGAGAACCTACACAATCCATCGGAAAGAACTTTCTCCGTTCTTATGTGGGTGTGTGTCTGGAAGGGGCGATCATTGCACTGGCATGTATCATCTATTCTGCCTATGCCGCAAGCCCTCCGGCAGTAGGGGATACAGGGTTGAGTGCAGTTACAATCGTGTGGAACTATGTAGGGGAACTGGTATTTAATTTACTGGTTCTGGTCGGAGCAATCAAGGCATCTGATCGAATCGTAAGAGAAATGATGGGACTTGGAGGTTAAGTAGATGGATACAAATAAGACGTTAGGATATGACTGGGAATATGGACATGAGGAGGTAGCGATTCGAGTAAGCTCTTACAGGAATAATGGGAATTTATATGTAGGACTTTGTCACAGGGAAGAGGGAGAATGGGGAGATTTTGGAGATGTAACGATCAACCTGCCATTTTCCTTTTTAGAGCCAAATGAAGCATATATAACCGGAGATTTTACCAAAGATATGATTCGTTTTATTAAGGCGCATAAGCTTGGCAAAGTATTAGATGAAACAGCAAAGTCTGGATATGGAACCTATCAGAAAGTGGCGTTTGATCTTGCAAGGCTTGCAGAATTTGATCCGGAGGGCGTTGCAGAACATTGCAAAATGATGGGAATCGAACTGCCAAAAGAGAAACCAAAGAAAGTGAAAAAGCAAAACAGAGGAAAGGAGCGATAAGTTATGGAAGTCAAGATGAATAAAGAAATCCGGGAC
>OJMH01003792.1_pt1 | contig 10777 bp, 8 predicted proteins | sample 1597111 | NCBI WGS metagenome assembly OJMH01 (sample SAMEA2452115, study PRJEB22498) | human gut metagenome
GCCACTTGATTGCAGATTTGGTTCCGGATATGGAGGCGCTGGGGCTCGAGAGAAGCAAATCAAAGCAAGATTCCGAAAGAGGCACTTACGAAATTTTGGAAAACGAGCTTTTGGTTCCGAATTTCCACTCCATAAAGATAAAGGCTCCGGAGATGGCTAAGTACGCCAAGCCCGGGCAGTTTGCTATTTTAATGGCAAATCAAAACAGCGAGCGCTCGCCCTTTACAATTGTAGATTGGAGCGAGAAGGAGGGCTGGGTTCAGTTTGTCATTGAGGAGGTCGGCCGCTCGAGTTCGGAGCTAGCAAGGTTAAAGAAGGGCGACTTCTTAGAGAGCGCGAGCGGGCCCCTGGGAACTCCGTTTGACTTCTCAAAGTTCAATAAGGATTCCAAGGTATTGCTCTTGGGAGGTTGCTACGGAATTGCGGCTATATATCCAATCGCCCGCAAGTTAAAGCAGATGGGCGCGCGCGTCGTTGCCGCCATAGAGGCTTCAACAGCGTTTATGGTATTCTTTGACAAGAAGCTCGCAGAGGTTTGCGACGAGGTTCACGTTCTAACGCGCGATGGAACCGCTGGCACCAAGGGCGATTGCGCTGCCTACTACAAGCAGCACGCAAAGGAATTCAACGCCGCAGTGAGTGTCGGTTGCGTATTTATGATGAAGCAGTGCTCGCGCCTCGCACCGGAAACTGAAATTTCGCTTTGCGCGCTCAATCCCATAATGGTTGACGGAACCGGCATGTGCGGAGCTTGTCGAGTAAGCGTAGCGGGCGATACAAAGTTCGCCTGTGTCGACGGTCCGTTCTTCGACTTGGGCAAGGTTGATTTTGACGAGCTTGCAAAGCGCAGAACTGCTTACTCGCTGCTTGAAATAGACGCTATGCCGCGCCATTTGGGCGGGGCTTGCCACAAATAATTTAAAGAGGTGTTCGCAATGTCTGAAAATGTTGTAAGAAAGTTGAGAGCTTCGGGTTTGCCGCGCCACGCTATGCCGGAACAAAACCCAAAGAAGCGAGCCACCAATTTTGAGGAAGTGCCCTTGGGCTTTTCCTTGGAAGTAGCGATGGAAGAGGCTACGCGCTGTCTGCATTGCCCAAAGCCGAGGTGCGTGGCGGCTTGCCCTGTCAACATAAATATTCCCGATTTCGTGGGTTCTATAGCAGAGGGTAAAATAGAGGAAGCTGCCGCAAAGTTGAAGACGCAGAGCGCGCTTTCTGCCGTTTGCGGAAGAGTCTGCCCTCAGGAGTTGCAGTGCGAGGGTTCCTGCATATTGGGGCTTAGGTCAAAGCCTCTTTCAATCGGAGCTCTCGAGCGTTTTGCGGCGGATTACGTGCGCGAAAATCACTTGGAGAAGATTCCGCAGAAGGCGGCGCCAACGGGCAAGAAAGTAGCGGTTATAGGTTCGGGGCCTGCAGGGATAACGGCGGCTTTGGATTTGGCCTTGGCAGGGCATGAGGTTGACGTATTTGAGGCCTTGCACTTCCCGGGAGGTGTATTGATGTACGGAATACCGCAATTCCGCCTGCCCAAGGAAATTGTTTTGCACGAGGTAAATACCCTGAAGAGCTTGGGTGTGAATATACATCTAAACCATCTCGTAGGAAAGATGGAGACGATAGACGAGCTTCTCGCAAAGGGATATGATGCGATATTCATTGGCTCCGGCGCGGGGCTTCCGAACTTTATGGGCATTCCGGGCGAAAATAGCGTTGGCGTATTCTCGGCAAATGAATTCCTCACGCGCTTTAATCTGATGAAGGCTTACGATTTCCCGCATCACGGAACAACGCCCATACGAGCAAAGCACATTATTACTGTTGGCGGTGGCAATGTAGCTATGGACGCCGCAAGAACCGCCCTGAGAGCCGGTGCAAAATCTACACTCGTTTATCGCAGAGCGCGCGAGCAGATGCCTGCGAGAGCTGAGGAAGTGCACCACGCAGAGCAGGAGGGAGTAAACTTTAAGTTGTTAACGGCTCCAAAGAGGGTTGTGGCAGACGAGAAAAGCAGGGTAATTGGACTTGAGTGCATACAGATGCAGCTAGGCGAGCCAGATGCTTCAGGCAGGCGAAGCGTTGTCGAAATTCCGGGTACTGAGTTTGTGATAGAGTGCGATGCTGTTGTGGCTGCGATAGGAAACCGTCCGAACCCGCTAATTCCCATGACTTGCTCGAGCTTGAAGACTACGCGCAAGGGGACTTTGGAGGTCGATCCCGTAACCTTGCAAACTTCCATTCCGGGAGTCTTTGCAGGCGGCGACGTTGTAAGCGGGGCTGCTACTGTAATTAGCGCTATGGGGCAGGCGAAGAAGGCCGCGGCAAACATAAATAAATATTTGCGCGGAGAACCCTTGAATGAAGCGCCTGCGAATACTGCTAAGTAATGACGACGGCATAGACTCTCCGTTTTTAGGCCGCTTTCTGGAGGCGTTCTCTGGTAGCGGCGCGGAGGTTTTGGCGGTGGTGCCGGCTTGCGAGCAAAGTTGGATTGGCAGGGCCTATTCGCGCCACAAAAAATTGACTCTCAAAAGTCGCGGTAAGATAGGCGGCGCCGAGTGCTTTACCGTGGACGGAACTCCGTCTGATTGCGTAAATATAGCTCTCGGGCACCTCTTTGAAGATGGAAGGCTTCCCGACGCGGTGGTGTCGGGCTTAAATATAGGTCAGAATTTGGGAATGCCGCTTTTGTGGAGCTCTGGAACATTTTCGGCTGCTGCTGAAGGTGCCGGGTGGGGCTTGCCGGCCTTTGCATTCTCTCAGCAACTTGCCAGCGAATTTTACGAAATTTGCAGACTAAAGCACGCGCCCGCTCCAGAGGCTTTAGATAAGATTTTGCTGGCATCTTGCAGAAAGAGCGCGGAGCTTTTAAATGAATTTCTACTCAATCAAAAGTGCAAGAGAGGCGAGGTCTGCAACGTCAATTTCCCGCTCGACTACTCCGAGTCAACGCCCCTTAAAGAGAGCGTCGCGGCGGTCGTTAAGATGTGCTCCCTCTACAGGCGCAGCGGCGATGACTCGTTTGACTTTAAATACGCAATAGCCGAGGCCGAAAATCCCGAGAGCCTAAACGATATGCAGTGCCTTAAAAACTCTTGGGCTTCCTACTCTTTTATAAAAATTGCCGATTTCAAGGATTGAGTGAATCTCTGCAAAAATTTCTAGCATCTGCGGGGAAGAGTGCGAAGAGCTTCCTCTTAGATTTGATATTTCCCAGGCATTGCGTATCTTGCGGAAAGCCGAACCCAAAGGGGGTTTACGAGTATCTTTGCCAAGATTGCGCAGACGGCGTGTTTTCCCACCAGTTAAATCGATGCAAGCGTTGCTCGGAAATTGTCGGGGGCGATGTGCCTGTTCGAAGGTGCGCTAAGTGTGAGGGGCAGAACTTTAACTTTGAGGAGTCCCGCGTGGTTTGCGAGTATGCGGATGCTGGGAGGGATTTAATTTTGGAGTTAAAGTACAAAGGCGGCGTTTGGGTTGCGTCTGACATGGCCAAAATGTGCGAAAAGCTCGCTGATTTTGACGAGTATTTTCGCGATGCTTTTCTAGTTCCTGTGCCGATACACAGCTCCAGAAAATTGAAGCGCGGCTACAACCAAAGCGAAAAAATAGCGCGCGCTATATGTGAGAATTTTAAGCACCTAAACCTGCACTTGGCTGAAATTTTAAAGCGTGTAAAGCCGACACCCACCGAGACTCTACTCAGCAGGCAGGACAGGGCTGAGAACGTTAAAAACGCCTTTAAAATCGTGGCTAACAACGTCCCGAAAGACGCAAACATTATAGTGCTAGACGATGTCATGACAAGCGGCGCTACCTTGAACGAGTGTGCCAGGGTTCTAAAGCGCTCGGGATTTGAGAATGTCAGGGCATTTGCCTTTGCGCGGCGCTCGTAAATGAGGAAGAGGGCTCGGATTGTCCGCTTTGGGGCTCTTTCTAAAGTGTGCGTCTATTTTGAATCAGGCAATCTTTGCCAATTTCTACTCAGATTTTAGCTTTACAAGGCCTCTAAAATAGGCGAGAATTACGTAGCTTTTTCTATCTAATTACACATGAATCAAAGAATGCGCGGCTTTAACTATTTTAAATTTTTTGCGGCTATGTGTGCAGTGCTCTTACTCGCCGCCTGTTCCGCTTTGTTTACGCCATACAATAGAATTACGCTGAGGCTTGACGATTCAGAAGCTGTTTGCGAAGTTGGCGATATTGTGATTGTAAGCCTGGATTCAAATCCGACCACGGGTTACGATTGGACTCCGGTGTCATACAATTCCTCCATACTAAAACTAGAATCCCGCAACTTTATAAAGAGCAGTGAATTTATGCGAAGGGCGGAGAATATCGTATCGGCGGGATCTTTTGAGGCGAATGAGCTTGTGGGCGCAGCCGGTGTCACTGAGATTGCCTTTGTAGCCCAGCATCCGGGAGAATCGGAGATAAAATTGGAATACGAACGCCCTTGGGAGGGGAAGTCAACGCGCGAGGCCGTCTTTAAGATAAAAGTGATGGACGATACAAACTAATTTAACGAATTTAGGCCGGTATGTTGGACTAATTGCACATTATTTTTAAGCGCTTTTAGAATTTGTACTGTCATAAAATTCGCTTGCAATCGTTCCAATATGTGGCGTATGCTCGAACAGTACATTCTAGTTTTACTTCATTTGTACTGCAGAAATCAGATTGCTTGATACTTTAACTTAACACACAAATATATGAGCAGAAAAAATTACACAAGAAGGGGGTTCTTTAAAACTGCCTCGCTTACGGGCGCCGGATTTTTAATTGCGTCCAACCTATTTGCCAGAAATTGCGTTTCCGCAAATGGCAGGATAAACATGGGGGTCATCGGTTGCGGAAAGATGGCAGACGGCCACATAGGTGGTATGATTGACAACAAAAAGTGCAGGTTGGTAGCCCTTTGCGACGTTGATAGCGCAAGAATGAATTACCAAAAGCAGCGCATTGAAAATGCCTATAAATCTCGCGGAATTGCGGCGGATTCCCTCAAGACTTTCAAAGATTTTAGAGAGCTTTTGGCGGAGCCCGGCATAGATGCAGTTTTAATTGCAACTCCGGACCACTGGCATGCAATTCCCGCAATTTGCGCTGCAGAGGCTGGCAAGGCGGTATATTGCGAAAAGCCGCTGACATTTACAGTTGCTGAGGGCCGCAAAGTGGTAGAGGCTGTTAAGCGTACTGGAGCCGTATTCCAAGTTGGTTCCCAACAGCGCTCGTCGCCCGAATTTAGAAGGGCTGTGGAGCTTGTTAGAAACGGCTATGCGGGAGATATAAAGGAAGTCTGGGTGGGCGTTAGCGTAGGCGGCCCAGAGCCCATGAATTGGAAGCCCGAGCAGTGCCCGGAAACTATAGATTGGGAAATGTGGTGCGGCCCGGCTCCATACAATCCGTACTTCTCAAATTTGCTTCCAAAATTCAACCCCGACAGGCCCTATGACCATGGTTGGAATGCTTGGAGATCCCACATAGATTACGGAAACGGCAGCCAGGCCGACTGGGGTGCCCACCAGTTCGACATTGCGATGTGGGGCTTGGGGCTCGACGGAAAGGGCATAAAATATATAAATGTTAGCGACAAGGGCGATATGCCCGGCGGCAAGGGCTGGAGGCAATACAAGTATGTCACAGAATCCGGAATTCCGCTTTACAAGGGCCTGTATCCAAAATCTCCAAAGAAGATTGACGGAGGTTTGACTTTCGTGGGCACTGAAGGCGTTATAGCGGCCTCTCGCGGCCATTTCTATTCGAGCAATCCCGCTCTTGAAACGGCAAAGCTAAACGACGGCGACGAATTTGTGTTAAATTCGGACAACCATCGCGATAATTTCTTTGATGCAGTATTAAAAGGTACTCCTCTTGCGGCTCCCGTTGAGGTTGGTCACTCGTCTTGCACACTCTGCATACTTGGCAACATAGCCAACAATTTGGGGCGCGACCTAGAGTGGAATTGGCGCACTGAAAAGTTCGTAAATGACGAAGAGGCAAATAGATTCCTTAGCCGCAAAAATCGCGGACAGTGGGCTATGTACTAAAATCGAAAGAGGAGAACTTATAAGATGAAAAAAACATTTTTGCTATTTGGACTATTTGCGGGATCCGCTCTATTTGCCCTGCAGCCGTCGGATAAATTGAGCGTTCAGGACATGTCGGCCAGAATTGAGTCTATGAGAAATTTTGAGTGGACCGGCAACAAGCACGAGCTTGTAAGCTACGTGTATCCGCTCTACTACACAGCTACTGCCGACGAAAAGCAAGCTCTGGAAATTGAAAAGAAACTCTTAAGCGAGCTTGAGTCCGGACAGGGCAACTTGCGCTACAAGATGCTCCTTGCCCAGTCTCTAGAGATTTCTGGCATACAGCAGTCTGCAATGGCGCTTGCCGAAGAAATTTTAAAGGCGTCTAAATCCGCCGAGAACCAAGGCTGGTGCGAGCGCATCATATCGGCTTTGGGCTCTGCTTCAGATCCGGATGCAAACAAGGCTTTGCTAAAGATTTTTGCGGGGGCTTCCGAGCCTTTAAAGATTTCCGCAATGAGCGCGCTAAGCACGAGAAAGGCCGGGTTTAAGGAGGCGGCAGGTGTCTTAAATTCTCAGATTGCATCGGGCTTTAAGAACTTGCCACTCACATACGCTTCAATAGCCGCAATGTCAAATTTGGGCGGTGAAAACTCAATGAAGGGTTTGGCCTTGGCTTACAAAAAGGCGAAAAATCCGGCAGTTAAGCTAGCGGCTTCTACGGCCTATTTTACGGCGGCTTCAAATTTAAAGAAAGCTAGCGCGGCTGCGGAGTCTTTTGCCGCAGAGATAATGGCAGACAAGCAGGCGAATCTGCCGACGAAGTTGCAGGCCTATGCGTATCAGTTAAAGACCTCCAAGGCCTCTAAGCCTCAGTCGCGCGATTTTGAGCTGCTTGCGATAGATTTGTTAAGGATGAATCCAAGCTTGCCGATACCGACTTTCCTCAGCCTGCAAAATCTAGACGAGTCGGCGCAGACTATGCTCGTTCAGGTTCTGACCGATAGGGGCGTAGGGTATGATGAAATCATAAAATTAAATCCAAAAACTCCGGAGCTGGCGGAGGCAATAGCGAGAGCGGCTGCCAAAATGGGCTCCCAAAAGGACTATCAAAAGCTCCTTTCCTTTGCTCCGCTATTTTCCGATAAGCGGGCGATGCGCGCAATTTCCATTTACATTGCCGACGTAAATGGCGAGAACAAGACACACACGCTAAGCGCCCTTCAAAAGGGGGCTGATGCCTCTGTTTCCGACTTGATAGCGGCAACGTTGGAGAACTTGGATTCTTCCAGCGCCGCAGCGGAGCTCATAGAGCAGGTTAAGTCTGGCGATTCAACATCTCAGCTAAATGCTATAAAGACTCTATCTTCGGCCCAGGCCAAGGCCCCCGAGATATTTGTGGCACTTTGCGGAATTTACCCGAGCATAAAGGATTCCGGCGTTTTGTCGGCAATGCAGCGCTTGATGGTCGCGCAATCCAGACTATCTTGCACAGATGCAATGTTGCAGGCGGCAATCGCCCAGTTCAATTCCGCAAAAGACGCCAAGGCCCGCAATTTCTTCATTCGCTTTGCCTCCGAAACTTCAAGCAAAGCCGCGGCGGAATTTTTGGCCGGCGCTTACTCAAAGGGAATGAAAAGCGAGGCTTTGAGAGAGTTTGGAAAGTGGAAGAACGACACTGCATTCGACGCACTTATGAAGCTTGAGAAGGCTAATAAGGCTGACAAGGCCAAGATAAGAGACGTGATGGTTTCAATTCTTACAAAGAATGCGCTGTTTGATTCGCCTGTGGTCAAGTACATTTCGAGCACTGCAATAAATGAAAGGGAGAGAAATTTGCTTACAATGCTCGAAGTTCCGACTTTCGGCGATAGCAAGTTTGTGGACGTAGGCGGCGGAGTCAAAGCCATTGCAAACAGAGGGGGAGAAGACGTCAAAAAAGCCTTTGATGGCGATATGACAACCCGCTGGGCAAGCAACGGCAATCGCGAGCCGGGAATCGGTTTCATGGTCGAGCTTCCGCAGGCAGAGAGTGTAAAATCTGTCGAGCTTATGCTTGCAAACTCTAGGGGAGACAGAGTCTTGGAGCCCAAGGTCTTTGTCGGAGACTCTCCATCAAATTTGCGAAAGGCCGATGTCAAATACTCCAAGGCTGAGGACAAAGATGTGTTCACTTTCGCAAAACCCGAAAAATTCAAGGTCATTTGCATAGTAAATACCAAGGATTCCGGAGGATTCTGGAGCATATACGAGTTTAAGTTCGTAAAGTAATAGTTTCTTGCGACAAAAAGCCCGCCCGATTTCGGAGCGGGTTTTTTTTGCCAAAATTCGATTTTAAACTCTATTTTTTTTGACAATTAGGCTTATTGAAGACAGAGTATTCAAAATTTTTGATTTATGTTGTCGAAAGAATTTTTAAACGGTTTCAAATGGTCCCGCAAAGACCTGACCTGCATAAAGGATTTGTCGCTCTGGGAGATTGAAGAGATAATGTCTCTTGCAGAGGTTTTTAAAGAGAGCATAGTTTCCAAGATAGGAAAACTTCCATACCAGAGGGGCAAGACCATAGTGAATTTGTTTCTGGAGCCGAGCACGCGCACTCGCAACGCCTTTGAGATGTCGGCGCACAGGCTGGGGGCCGACGTCTTGAGCGTAAATTCTTCGGCAAGCTCCATAACAAAGGGCGAGACTCTGAAGGATACGGCAAGGAATTTGGAGGCGATAACTGCCGATATGATTATAATTCGCCACTCTGCAGCAGGGGCGGCGCAGTACCTGGCCGAGAGACTTTCAATCCCCGTAATAAACGCGGGCGACGGAGCCCATGCGCACCCCACGCAAGGCCTGCTAGACGCCTTCACATTGCGCGAGCATCTGGGCAAAGACCTAAGGGGGAAGAAGATTACCATACTTGGTGATATTCTATTTAGCAGAGTTGCACGCTCAAATTTGTATTGCCTTCAGAAATTGGGGGCCGAGGTGACTCTATCGGGCCCCTCAACTTTGATTCCGCGCGATTTTGAAAAAATGGGCGCAAAAATTTGCTACGACTTTAAGGAGGCCGTAGCGGACGCCGACGCTGTTATGCTTCTCAGAATACAGCACGAGCGCCAGAGCGCAACCCACTTTCCTTCTGTAGCCGAATATGCAAACGTCTTCGGTTTAAATAAAGCCCGCGAATGCTATCTTAAAAAGGACGCAATCATAATGCACCCGGGCCCGATAAATAGGGGGGTTGAGCTTGATACCTATCTGGCGGATTCCGGAAGATCGGTAATTCTAGAGCAGGTTACAAACGGTGTGGCCGTGAGAATGGCAGTGATACATCTTTGCCTTAGCGCCGCCAGCAAAAGAGGATAGAAAATGAAAAATTTGATTGTAAAAAATGCAAGGCTCATAGATCCGGCAAACTCGAGAGACGAAGTTGCGGATCTCTATGTTGAAGATGGAGTTTTTGTGGACTCGGCCCCGAAAGACGCCGAGGTAATTGATGCAAAAAATAAGGCTATAATTCCCGGAATAGTCGATATGCACGCTCACTTGCGCGAGCCCGGGCAAACGTCTAAGGAAACTATTTTAAGCGGCACAAGCGCCGCTGCAGCGGGCGGCATTACTAGTGTGCTTGCAATGCCAAACACAATTCCGGCTGTTGATAACGCAGCCACCGTAAGGCTCATATTTGAGCTGATACGCCAAAATGCAAAAGTTAGGGTCTACCAGAGCGGCTGCATAACTGAAGGTCGAAAAGGCGAGAAGCTCGCGCCGATAGGATCTTTGAAAAAGGCGGGCGTTGTCGCCATAACAGACGACGGCGGCTGCGTCCAGAATCACGAGCTTATGCGCAGAGCCATGGAGTATGCGGATATGTTCGGGCTTTTAGTCATGGATCACTGCCAAGACGCCTCTCTAACCAAAAACGGCCAGATACACGAGGGGGAGTGGTCTTGCAAACTGGGGCTGACAGGCTGGCCGTCGGCCGGAGAGGATCTTATTGTTTCGCGCAATGTCATACTTTCGCACTACACAAAGGCGAGAGTGCACTTGCAGCATATTTCAAGCGCGTACTCCGTCGACATTATAAGGAGGGCAAAGGCAAGGGGAGTGAGGGTATCGGCAGAGGCCACCCCGCACCACATAGCCCTCACCGACGCAGCTTGCGACAATTTTAATACAAATGCAAAAATGAATCCGCCTCTAGGTTCTGAGGAGGATAGGCAGGCCCTCATACGCGGCTTGTGCGACGGAACCATAGACGCCATAGCAAGCGACCACGCGCCGCATACTGTGAACGACAAAGACAAGGAGTTTGACTACGCCGCATTCGGTATCATTGGCTTTGAGACATCCCTGAGCGTCTGCTACGAGACCTTGGTAAAAAGCGGCATAATGCCGATAAATAAGCTGATTGAGCTTATGACAATAAATCCGGCCAGGCTCTTGGGTATAGATGCTGGAACCCTCTCAAAGGGAGCAGCTGCCGACTTCGCGGTAGTAGATTTTAACGCAGAGTATATTTACGACAAAACTTACTCTCGCTCCATCAATTCTCCGTGGCTGGGCAAGAAGCTTTTTGCCAGGGTTGAGCGCACCTTTGTAGGCGGCAAATGCGTCTATAGCCTCGATAGAGGCGTAGAGTAAAGATGGAGTTTGACGCAGATAAATTTTCGTCTCTCGGCGCCGGCGCGGCCTTTATTGCCGCATGCATCTCCAAGGCGTTTGAAACGGCCGACATCGACGCCATCATG
>OJMH01003794.1_pt1 | contig 10776 bp, 10 predicted proteins | sample 1597111 | NCBI WGS metagenome assembly OJMH01 (sample SAMEA2452115, study PRJEB22498) | human gut metagenome
TCCGGGGCATATGCAGCCGCTCTGCGCCGGCGCGTTCGGAAAGCCCGTCCGCAATCGCCATGAGGATCTCGTAGCTCTCCGGGTCTGACGCCTGAAGCTCCGAGAGCAGGCCGTTCAGGATCAGGGTGTCGATATCGATCTCCGTGGTAAGTTTGCTGTCCGCAAGAAAGCTGGCGCGGGAGACGCCATTTTCGTAGGCGTTCTCCATCTCCGTGTCGATGGAGAGATGCTGGGGAGAGTCCTTCGGGATACAGCGGAACTCGCAGGTATCGCAAAGCCCGTCACATTTGTAGCTCTTTTTGTACGGGATGCAGCAGGCTCCGGATCTCTGCTTTGCTTTGCGGATAGCACCCACGAACCGCTCCCAGTCGCGCTTCTGCTCCGGTGTGACCTCAATCCACTGCTTGAATGGGCGGTAGTAGATGGTTGATGTGTTCTGATTTGCATTGGTTTTCATAAAAAGTCCTCCGATTTTCGATTTCTCGAAACGGAGGACTCTGGGCGCTGCCGCAAAAAGGGTGTAAAAACCTAACCGCAGTCCTAACGGAGTTCTCCGTTTCGGATTGCAGCTAACCCGCTCAAAAGGCAGCTGTGATATTGAGTTGTGCCGCCGGATACCGTTGAGCCATCAGTGATCGGGTGATGCGGTGTCAGGCGGTGAGCAGTTTTTTGTCTTGCTCAGGACAGATGGACTATCTTAGGTCGGCTTCAATGGCGTACAGTTCGCTGAAAACTTCAGGTAGATCCTTTGGATTTAAATCACAGATATTTTTTGCACCGTAGCGTTCAAAGACAGATTTGACCACTTCCCATCCAAGCTGGGATTCAACTACAGCAGCACTACTTTCGATGTTTATAATCCAATTCCGCCGTTCGTTGTTTGTCATCATTTCTCCTTTCCGTCCTTAAGCGCTATCGGACATAATACTTTATATTTGCTGCATCACCAGCATCTTTATTGTACTCTGAAAGGAAGAGTAAGAAAATTTCCAAAGAAATCCCATTATTTCTCGCGTCAAATATAATGGGATTGTCTTGTATTTCCCATTACTTTTGTGTATAATAAGAGAAAAGGGCCCCCGAACGGGAACCCTAATGCTATCGAAGATAATGGTTTTTGTAAAAACAGATCCTGTTTTAGATAGTCCCACGAAAAGGAAAGTGACGTTATGAATGAAAAAATTTCTGGAATATCATTAAATACAATGTTCCGGTATGAGGGATACGGCTGTCTCTGTGCGAAAGACACGGTAAATACTTCTCCCGACGAAGCCCCGACTGTAACACTCAAGGTTTGCCCCGATATAAGCTCACAACTGTTATTCTCCTATGCGCCGAAAGACGGTTTGAATATGACCGGCGTTGCTGGCAGCATACACGAGAAAAATATCCTGGGGAAATTACTCGCGCTTCCCAAAGGTGATGTGGACAAGCATATCGAGTTTATTGAAAAATATGGCTTCTTATATCCGTTGCCGGCAAACGAATACACGGCGGTTGAAGCAAGTGATCTTATTGACATCATCAACAGAATAAAATCAACCATTCGATTGTACAGTTGCATCAATAAAAAAGATTACAAGGGAGTCCTCATTCATGTAGTCTATTTGCTTTTCGCTCCCGTGACCAAACTTCGGATCGGCGATGATGTTTTTACGACTTGCTCCCATCGTTTTAAGAATCTGCTTGACTCTTATAATTTGTTTCCAGATTTGAGTAGGGAGCCGGAAGTTGCTGCGACCGGAACATACTCTGTAGACGATGCGTTCCTCGGAAAGAAAAATGCCATCGACATCGGTTTTTATAATGCTGTGAGAAGTGGCTCCGATACGAATCTGCAAGGCAGCAAAGACCCGTGGTTTAAAAACTTAATGGCAATGTACATGGGATGTAAGGATGTGGATGAAGAGACTCGATTCCTTATAGATTTCTTTTACCATCTCCAGACGGAAGTGTCCGTCATAAAAGAAGTCCATTATGGCGGCTTCAAATCATATACGACATTCAACGAGGATGCGCTCAATGATTCCTTCAAAAACGCTCTTCTGAAGATTGCAAGAATCGTCGTAGCGGAGGAGATCAACCATAACATTCGCGGCATCCATCCGAAGTATAACGGTGGCAAGCTGACCGCTACATGGCAGGTCGATATGCTCATCGAAGCCCTTTATTTTTCCATCTTCTATATGAGAAATGGTGAGATGTATAAAGAATGCGAAAATCCGAACTGCAAGAGAGACAGGTTTTTCCTGGTCGAAGCGACAAGGACGAATAAACGCTATTGTTGCGAACAGTGTAGAAATGCAGCCGGTGCGCAACGATACCGAAACCGCCAGCTATAAGAAGACAAAAAAATAAGGCTCTACCTCTCGTGTTGAGAAAGGTAGAGCCTTCATCTCTTATGTTGCAGGTCTCGGAACAGGAGCCCTGGTTTCCACTTTTTCTATTGCTTCCGCAAGCTGCCGTTTCTGCTGATCCGGCATACCGATGTAGTTGTACATAAGGAATCGAGTATCAATCACAATGCCCTGGACACGTTCGTAATTCTTCGGTTCAGGTTTCCAGTCGCCGACCGCTTCACCGATGTTGCCGATATTATCTGTAACGCGTGGTATCGGATTACCATCAGCCCCCATCTCAAAGAAGGTGTTATCCTCCCGATTGAAAGGCATGATAAATGCGTTATAAAGAATTTCACTCGGCACACCCTTGGCGCGCTCAATATACTCTCCGTATGTTATCTGCTTGTTGATGTCAGGTCCGTTCGGAAGATGATCGGGATTGCCGCTATATCCATATCGATATAGTTTAGCATCAAGCACATACACCTTGCCGTTGTAAATCATTATAGTATCCGGCTGGAGCGGAGTTTTTGACCTGTTGGGACCGTAGTCAAGCAGCCACCTGGTGCGTGGGAAATACCGATCCTTGTCTTCAATGCCAAACGCCTTGTCTATCATTTTCTCCCAAATACGCTCAAAGAAATCTGTCCCGAAAAAGTACTGTTTGTCGGAAGACTTCTCATCCATGTATTTTAGCATGGAGACCATTGCAGAGAACAGTTCCTGCTCCACATCGTTGTGCGTTGATGCCAGTTTCTTTTCCAGAATGTATATGGCTTCTCTGTTATCAGGATGTGGACCGGGTTTTTCCGGCATATACGGAACATAGAGCCATCCCATTTTATCAAATGCTTCGTACACGCAGTACCGATGAATTTGCGTAATTTTCTTGTCGGCATTTGGCGTTACGGAGCGCACAGTCATATTTGTAAAAATCAGAGAGCCGTTTTTCTGTACCAATGCCCGTTGTTCACGGACAGTACGCGGCCACGATGCGTTTCCCTTGGTATCAGTCTTAAACCGCGGATCAGTCTCGATGTAATATCGTCCCGTTCTCAGGAAATCCCGAATAACCTTGAGGTATGCGTGCATCGGAAAATCAACCGTTCTCGGTGCGGCAAATTTCGATTCCTCTATCAGCTTGTCCTCTTTCATGAATGCTGCAAGCACATAGAACAAGTTGTTTATGTCAGCACGGAGATCATCGTCATTCGGAGGAAGCTGATAGCCTATCGGAAAATAGATAACGGCATCGTCCGTATCCGCTTTTACACCGACAAAACTGTCTCCTTCGTCATTCTTGTTGACGTGGCAGCGTTCTCTAATATTCTTTTGTAAATCCATAGCCACTGACCACCTCGCTTTCCATTAGGTACACCATCATGCCTGAGAATCAGGATAGAATGTCGAACGGACAGTAGGCTTGAATATTTTGAATCGATCCCGACCTGTCGAATACACAAATGTACGGATAACCTGTTCAAGGCTCTCCATATTATCGGTATCAAATAGGGCTTCAGGATTGAACTTAAAGGCATCGTCCCATAGGTATTTAATTACCTTCTCCGGGAATTTCCGAATCTTCTTCAGAGCTTCTCGAATATCAAAAAGCCTTCCTTTTTGCTCTGGCGTCAAATTACCATCACGTTCAGCTTTCAAAAGAACATTATACTCGCCACGGAGATCATTATCAGGAGAAATAGCCCTATCATCAAATTCAAGATCGCTCTCATGGACAAAATATACACCGAGTCTCTTATCCTCTGCGGATGCCATCTTTGCTCTGTTTCCAACCACGAGCTTATTAATGGTCGTGCAGAAGGTTTCCCAGGTAACCTCTGTATCCAAAATCTTGGCGTTCGCCAAAGAAGGACGAACATTCTCGAAAGTATTCTCTATTAAGCGCATATTCCATCGTCTTTGAAATGCCGTGTCAAGCGTGAATACATTTTGGTCGGAAGTATTCATTGTCCCAATAACTGAGAGATTGGACGGGATGCGCACCTTATGCCCACCATCGCCATAAATCACCGTTGCCATATATCGATTTGTAATTCCGTACTCACTCGTGCCAGCAGGATATACGACCTCGCGATCCTTCTTTGGTTCTAATGTTCTGTCCAATAACTGGAATACCTCTCCGAAAATTGCAGGTGCATTTCCGCGATTAATCTCTTCAATTATCAGAATGTATTCCTGTGTCGGATTCCTATAGGCATCACGCATAATAGTCGTAAACGGTCCTGGCATAAACTTATATGTCACAAGGCCTTCATCGTCAACATCCGGCAAAATCTGCCCAACGAAATCCGAGTATGTGTAATCTGGATGGAATACAAGGCGCTCTACATAGCTGTCAACTTTGCAATACTCATGCTCAATAGTCCAGCTTTTTCCAGACCCCGGAACACCGTACAAAAGGATATTAGTGCCAGAATTGATGCGGGACTCTTCCAGATCATCAAGTGCAATTCCCTCAGTATCTGCATCTAAATCCTCAAGGCCAATTACTTTTGTTGCATTCAAACGAAGGAGTGTGTCGACACGCTTTTGGTAATCCTCAATTTTTTCGCTGTTCGGAGTAGCAATGGTAACCGTACCATTGGAATACTGAAGATACGGATTCATTCCTTCAGACAAGAGCGACTTTAGAATGCGGAGCGGTCCCTTCGCTTCCTTATCACCATTTACATCTACGGCATCTGCTGTTTCCAACAACTTTCGATAGATGCTGTTTTGGTTAAAGATAACATCCTTGGTTCCATCTGAAAGTTTGAAAACAGCACCTTCTGAAAGAGCCGTCAGCAAGTAAATCAATGTCTTTTCGCACTCCGGATCGGCATCGACATTAAAACCAGTCCACGCCAATAGAACCCGAAGAAATGCACTTTCATTTCCACTTATGACGCTATGGATAATATCAATGTTAACAGAGTAGGTGAGTTTCTTTGGAAAACGAACTCCGCCAGTTCTCTCCGCACTTGCCGCTTTAGTAGTATCAACAAAGTTTACCTTTGCGAGTTTCCACACCAATTCAAAAGCCACCATCAAGGCTTCCATCTGTGATTTGAAGAGCTGGTTTTTATTGAGGCCAGTAATCAGGTCATCTGGTGATATTCGTTCTTCCTCACAAATATCTGCCAAATAATCAATTACCCATTGCTCAAGCTGACTGGCCATTACAGTTTCGTCCGCATTCTGCTCCGAATAAATGAGTTCAGCAGGATGATCTGAACACTCCCAAAGTAATATTGCCAAGGCGAGAGTGCTTTTGACGTGCGGAAGAGATGACTTAATTCCCAGCTTCAAGTCCATCTCATCGTATGCGAGAATATTATCAGGCCTGTTCATTGTTTGCGTCCTCCTCTATGTCATTCATTATTACTTCAGCAATCGCACCTGCTAACAATGGTGGAACTGCATTGCCCACCTGTTTCATTTGCGACCCTTTATTCCCGACAAACCGAAAAGTGTCAGGAAACGATTGTATCCTTGCCGCTTCTCTTACAGTTATGGCGCGATTAAGGAATGGATGCGTGAACTTTCCAGAGGATGGTGTATCAAACCTTGTGGTAATAGTAACAGAAATCTCATCCTTCCGCATTCGTGTCCATGTCCCGCTATAGATGGATTTTGTCAAATGTTCTTCGGGCAATACTTCTTTCCCGGCGTTAGGAGGAATCATCGCTAAACGTTCCAGCGCCAACGGCGAATGCTTTGTAGCCACATGATTATGAAGCATTGTACTTCCTGCTCGAAGTTTTTTCTGGTATTCACTTTGGGACTCATTACGATAACTCTGAGTTTCTTCACCTTCTCCAGAATTCAGATATGCTAAATCGCTTATTGCATCCCAAATCGTAACGCTAACATTTTTTGCCGCAGGTAGGTTAGGAGCTTCACCACCATGCTTCCCGATTATCACGGCCCTTCGCCTGTTTTGCGGCACACCATAATCCGATGCGTTTAGAACTCCCATTTTTAATTGATATCCCATTGAGTTGAATAGTTCTTCAATTTCTTTTCGGAAGTAGCCGCCTTCAGCTGTCAATAGGTTAGGAACGTTCTCCATCACAAAGTAGCGCGGTCGTACAAGTTCTACTACCTTTACAAAGTATTTGAACAAAAAATTCCTTTCATCATGAATGGTCTTTCTCTGTCCTTTTTGAGAGAATCCTTGGCAGGGAGGTCCCCCAATTATCACGGCAACTTTCCCCGCATAATCAGAAAATGTCTTCTGCAGATCAAGTAAAGTGATATCGCCGCAGATCATTTTCGTTCTCTTATGGTTTTCCTCATATGCCGCAGCAATCGAGGGATCATACTCGTTCGCAAGAACTACATCAAAGCCGCTGTTTTCAAATCCAAGAGACAAACCTCCAACCCCGGCAAATAAATCTATTACCTTTGGCTTCATCGTCACGCCTCCTGAATCCTTTCCTGAGCAATTTTGAAGTAGTCCTCATCCAGTTCAATTCCAATAAAGTTGCGGTCGGTTCTTTTCGCAACTACTCCCGTTGTACCGCTGCCCATAAAGGGATCGAGTACAGTGTCTTTTGGATTGGAGAGTATTTCAACAAAATGTTGAATAAGCCCCTCTGGTTTTTGGGTAGGGTGCTTTCCATACTTTCGTTCACCGTTTGGGGTCACTGAAGTTTCAATAAAATCATGAAACATAGCACCTCCATTATTGAATGTGCCTGTCTTTTTTTTGTATGTAAAATAAATCCATGCTTCTGTAGAATTTACAAAATGCAAATTCATATTTCGTGGCATAGGATTTGTTTTATGCCATATTCCTGTTGTCTTGTAATAGAAGCCGTGCTTCTCTGCAAGCTGTATTATAGTTTCTACCTTGATGATTGCCATAAACATAATCATGGCACCACCTTTTCTCATTACGCGAGCAGATGCTTTGAAAAAGTCGTCCATAGATTTTGACCACTCGTCAAATTCCATGTCATCCCACCCAGCAGATCCGAAAAAATTATCTCTCATTTTCTTTAGATTTGTATCTCTATTTTTCATAAAATTTCCAAGATTATACGGAGGATCAGTGACAATCAAATCGATAGATTCTGTGTCGATTTGCTGCATCGCAGCAATACAATCTTGGTTATACATTGTTATTTCAGCCATAACAAACAGCCCTTTCCATCGCAATTTATTTTGTGGCGCTTTTTCCACTGCTTACCCATGCATCCAATTCGGAGCGTTTGAACTTCCATAAGCGCCCAATCTGATGTGCTGGAAGGTCTGCCTTTTGTTTTATCCATTTTCTTAGGGTCACTGGCTTGATGTTCAAATATTCAGCCGCATCTTCAAGACTGATGTAATTGTCATCTGTTTTTTTATTCATAGTAGTCACCTCATAAACGCTGCGTGGGCACAAAAATACACTCTAATTATAGCATAAACCTCATCGCCTTTCAAGTCCTTTTATGATATTTATTGATATTTACTGATACCTATTTTGATTCTATCGGGATTCATCATATGGAAATCTTACTGTACATTCGAAGTGAAATTAGACAAGATTATAACCTTTTAATTTTGCCCCACCTTTTAATTATTCCAAAATCACTACACCGCAAGGCTGACACCCCACCATATTGCCGGGCGGCAGCAGGACAACTAAACACATAAAACAAGGGCTTCCAAAGTCAGCACATGACCTCGGAAGCCTTTATTTCAAGCCTTTTTCGGCGGCTTTTGCCCCGGAGAGGGCTTTTTCTTTTGTATCAAAATCAGTATGAACATAGATCCGCCCTACAATACCGGCAATGACTTTGTGTATGAGGACGATTTTGCCGACCCGATGGCACGGTACAAGGAAGTGACCCGGCAGACCACCAAAAGTAACCCCGAAACTATGGGACGGTATCACACCAACTGGCTCAATATGATGTATCCCCGCCTGCGCCTTGCCGCCAACCTTCTGCGGGACGACGGCGTGATCTTTATCTCCATTGACGACAACGAGGTCACAAACCTCAAAAGGTTGTGTGACGAAACTTTTGGTGAGGAAAACTTTGCAGGACAGTTTCCGTGGAGAAAAAGGACCGCAAAATCAGATGTCCCGTTCGGGATATCTCAGGATTACGAATGGGTATTATGTTATGCGCGCTCTGATGCCTTTGTTGCCTGTTTAGAAGGAGGAACGCGTAAATATTATGAAACAGATGATCTTCCGGGGAGACCGTGGCGAATCCACGATTTAACAAAGCAAACAAGTGCAAGTGAACGTCCCAATAGCTTCTTTACAATTGTCAATCCCAAAACTGGAGAAGAATATCCGGCAAATCCGAACCGAACTTGGGCGGTAACAAAAGAAACATTTGAACAATATTACAGCCAAAATCGGATTGTTTTTCCGGGAGACTATGATTTTTTAAATATATCAAAACCGGCTTTGCGTTATTTTAAAGAAGATGATATGAAAAAGGCTGGCGATAAATTTGGGTATATTCCCGCAAGTACTAATTTGCCGGATATAGTGGGAATGACTCAGGATGGCACAAAAGAGATTGTTTCTTTATTTGAATGCAAACTGTTTGGATTCCCAAAACCAGTTGAGTTTACAAAACACTTCTTGAAAATGGCAACTATTACATCAAAAGATGACAATGACATTATCCTTGACTTCTTCTCCGGTTCGGCAACCACTGCCCATGCGGTGATGCAGTTAAACGCCGAAGACGGCGGCAACCGACAGTTTATTATGGTGCAGCTGCCCGAAGTGTGCGACGAAAAAAGCGAAGCCTACAAAGCCGGATATAAAAACATCTGTGAAATCGGCAAGGAACGGATTCGCAGAGCGGGAAAGAAACTGACCAATCAAGCTCGGCGAAGAAGCCAAACAGCCGCTGGATGTGGGATTCAAGGTGTATAAGCTGGATTCTTCCAACCTCAAAACCTGGGATGCCGCCCCCATTGAGGACGACGACCTGCTCACCCTCTATAACCGCATGAACGGCATGATCCACCGCGTCAAACCGGACCGTACCGATTTGGATATGGTCTATGAAATCATGCTCAAATTAGGCGTGCCGCTGACCTATTCGGTGCAGAAAATTGACTTAAACGGCAAATCCGCCTATACGGTTGGGGAAGATTGTCTGCTTCTCATCTGCCTTGCGGAAAATGTGCAGCCGGAGGATGTAGAAATGATGGCGGAATATGCCCCGGCAAAAATCATCATCTCCCGCGACAGCTTTGCAGATGACACCGCTATGTCCAACGCATACTACATCCTGCGGGATAAGCAAATTGAACTGAAATTGGTGTGAGGTAGAGTATGTTTCAAGTTGAAAACATCAAAGATAACGATGATTATTTATTTGCCTATAAAATTGTTGAAAAACAATTTATAGATAATATTGTTAATAAAGGTCAGATTTATTTTAGTCTTTTAGAAGACTATCGTCTAATGGCACAACAAAACAAATGCGAAATTGGAGATGTAAATGAAGCGGCATTAACTAGTCAAGTTCACGAATATATAGAAATTGACGGGCAATATGAAGAGATTCATGGTCCAAGTGCCGGTAATAATATTCGTATTAACGCAAATCAGTGTGCATTTTGCTTTTATATGGTTGGATTGAAATCATTTAATAAAACTGATAATCAGGAATATATGTTTAACATACCTTATATTGAACTTAAAAAAATTTGCAAAGATAAAGGCGGAATAGATAATTGTGCAATTATTATTTTTGATATAAGTGTAATTCATAAAATTTATGATGAGTTAAAAAGCAGAAAACTTCCATATGCTGGATATAAAGTTCTTTATGACGATTTTAATTACATTCCAAACAATAAAAATATTAATTCACTTTCTTATGCGTTAGAATGTTGTTTCCATAAAAACAACAAATATTCTTACCAAAATGAATTTCGCATTGTTGCCATAAACAGTGAAAAAAAGCCATTAAATGATCTTTTTATTCGCGTAGACAAAAATGATTTTCAAGTTTTAGAATTGAAAAAAGGATTTGAATTTTACTCTTGTACCAAGGTTCAAGTTAAAAAAGACTTAGAAAAAATTGCAATAGTTCAATTTAACTCTGAACATGGCTTAAAGGCGGTGACAAAAAATGAAATTGAAATTTAAAAATCAAGATTTCCAAACCGATGCGGTAAACGCTGTTGTGGATCTTTTCACCGGACAGGAGAAAACGCACAGCACTTTTTCCGTGGTGGAAGAAAATCAGATGATGCTTATGAATGATTTCGGTATCGGCAATGCCTTATACATAGATAGGAATACCTTATCCGATAATATGCACGCCGTACAGAAACGCAATCTGCTGCCCATGACAGATTTAGGCGAGGACAACACTGCCGGTCAATTCTGTATCGAGATGGAGACCGGTACCGGTAAAACCTACGTCTATACCAAAACGATATTTGAATTAAACCGCAAGTA
>OJMH01003798.1_pt1 | contig 10765 bp, 7 predicted proteins | sample 1597111 | NCBI WGS metagenome assembly OJMH01 (sample SAMEA2452115, study PRJEB22498) | human gut metagenome
ACCACTAATATAAAACACTCAAAATGATGAAGAAAATACTGTTACTCGGTTCCGGAGAACTAGGAAAAGAATTTGTAATTTCAGCTCAACGTAAAGGTCAACACATCATTGCCTGCGACTCGTACGCGGGAGCACCTGCTATGCAAGTGGCTGATGAATTTGAAGTATTCGATATGCTGAACGGTGAAGAACTGGAGCGTGTCGTAAAGAAACACCAGCCGGACATTATCGTTCCGGAGATTGAAGCGATCCGCACAGAACGTTTGTATGACTTCGAAAAAGAAGGCATACAGGTAGTGCCCAGCGCCCGTGCCGTGAACTTCACGATGAATCGTAAAGCTATCCGCGACCTTGCCGCCAAAGAGCTCGGACTGAAAACAGCCAGATACTTCTACGCCAAAACATTGGACGAACTGAAAGAAGCTGCCGCTAAAATCGGTTTCCCTTGTGTCGTTAAACCGTTGATGTCATCCTCCGGTAAAGGACAGTCGCTGGTGAAGAGTGCCGACGAACTTGAACACGCCTGGGAATACGGATGCAGCGGAAGCCGTGGCGATATCCGCGAGCTTATCATTGAAGAATTTATCAAATTCGACAGCGAAATCACCCTGCTCACCGTTACTCAAAAGAACGGTCCTACCCTCTTCTGCCCTCCCATCGGACACGTGCAGAAAGGTGGCGACTATCGTGAAAGTTTCCAACCTGCACACATCGATCCCGCCCATTTAAAAGAAGCGGAAGAGATGGCCGAGAAAGTAACCCGTGCACTGACAGGCGCAGGACTTTGGGGAGTTGAGTTCTTCCTAAGCCACGAAAACGGAGTCTATTTCTCCGAGCTTTCTCCGCGTCCGCATGACACAGGTATGGTGACACTGGCGGGCACACAAAACCTGAATGAGTTCGAACTCCACTTACGTGCCGTGCTCGGCCTGCCCATTCCCGGCATCAAACAAGAACGGATAGGTGCAAGCGCTGTGATCCTTTCCCCGATTGCCAGTCAGGAACGCCCTCAATATCGCGGACTGGAAGAAGTGACGAAAGAAGAAGACACCTACCTCCGCATATTCGGCAAACCGTTTACCCGCGTCAACCGCCGTATGGGAGTAGTGCTTTGCTATGCTCCGCTGAATGCCGATTTGGATGCCCTGCGTGATAAGGCAAAGGGAATTGCCGGGAAAGTAGAGGTTTATTAAAATCCAAAGAACCATAGAAAACTAGAGGAATCATAGAGAAGATAAAAAACGAGGCGTGTGTCGAAAGTTAGTGATTACCACTTATTGACACACGCCTCACTTTTTCAGAGAATATCTATCGATTCATCACCATCTTATTCTTTAGAAGAACACCATCCGCTTGTTTATAATTTCAAAAAGTTTGTTTTTTAGCACATTAGCATTGATCGGTTTGGAAGCATAGCCGTCGAACCCTTCGCTAAGAATACGCTGCTCATCCGAAGCATAAGCATAAGCCGTGATAGCGATGATAGGAATTTCGGCAGATAGTTTGCGTATCTCTTTCGTTGCTTCGTATCCGTTCATTATAGGCATATTGATGTCCATCAATACAATATGCGGATGCTTCTCCTTGAACAAATCGACAGCCTCCTGACCATTCCAGGCATGGATAATATTGAAATCCTTGTGCAAGATATTCTCGAATAATTTATAATTACTCTCGTTATCTTCGGCAATCAAAATACTGATATCATCGCGATGCACGTGCATCATGTCGAACTTCGGTTCCTGCGACTGCATCTTTTTTACAGGATGATAAGGCAGCGTAAACCAGAAAGTAGAACCCTTTCCGTACTCCGATTCCACACCTATTTTCCCTCCCATGTGCTCCACAATCATCTGGCAGATTGAAAGTCCGAGTCCTGTGCCTTGCGCAAAACTGTTGAGCTTCACAAAGCGGTTGAACACCGTTCCCAGTTTGTCCTCCTGTATGCCACAGCCCGTGTCGGTCACATAAAAGCGCAACATATTCTCTTCTTTCTCCAGTGTATATCCGAAAGTGATGCTGCCGCCTTTATCGGTGAATTTGATTGCATTGGTGATAAGATTCGTAATCACTTGGTTCAACCGGTTGCCATCTGTTTCAATACAACAATCCGGCATAGGCTCCATCAGGCTGAAAGCCAGCCCTTTTTCTTCCGTTCGGGCTTGCAGTGAGCATTTTATACCCCGCAAAATCTCGCTCAAATGCTTGGGCAGGTAAGCAAACTCAAGTGTGCCCGATTCTATTTTGGACAAGTCGAGGATGTCGCCCACCAGTTGCAACAGCAGCTTGTTGTTGTTTTCGATGATCGTAATATACTCTTCTTTTTCTTCCGGTTCCTCTACGGTAGGTAATAGTCCGGAGAAACCGACAATCGCATTCAGCGGCGTGCGTATCTCGTGGCTCATATTGGCAAGGAAGGCACTCTTCAGGCGATTCGATTCCTCGGCACGGTCCTTGGCACTTACCAATTCCTCTTCCAAAGCCTTGCGGGCGGTAATCACCAATGAAGAACCTACCAACGTCAGCGGGCGACCGTTTTCGTCACGGGTGGCAACAGTTGCCTGTGCTTCCACCCAGTCCGTTTGCAGTCCCGTAGCCGTGCGGGTAACCACCCGGTATTCTTCTTTCACCTTCTTGATAGTTCCGGTTATCAAATCCTGATAAGCCTTCTCGATGCGTGGCCGGTCTTCCCTGAATATTTTTGCAAAGTACTGTGCATCCGGCACAGAAAGTTGCTCTTCGGTAACATCCTGTTCTTCGGTGCTCAATTCGATAGGACGATTTATGTCGCAAAGAATCATCCTCCGTTCCAGATCCCACTTCCAAGGAATGATGTCGGCCACTTCGAGAGCCATAATCAACTTCTGGTTTGTGGCGTTCAGTTTTTGCTGGGTGTGATACAAATCCGTGCTGTCCACACCAAACACATCTATGTAATCTTTCTTCGAGCTAAGAGCCAGCACGATTTCCTGATGCTTATTGGTCTGTGGGGTATAAAATGAATACGTGATCGGACGTTTTCCCTTATCCAGAATCTTCACATAGTTTATAGAGGCAAGGAAGTTTGTTCCAAACAATTCACTGGCCCGCTTGCCGATTACATCCACTTTAGATTCATACTGTTTCAGGAAATGCTTGTTTATGGAACAGATTTCCATATCAACGATTTCGCCCTCATCATCACGTATCAGACGTTCACGGGCATAGATGATAGGCATATTATCAAACAAATCCGACAACTCTTGTGCCGTTTCCAATTGCGTCTGTTGGGCTTCACGCACCCTGCCTAACGCTTTTATTCTTATATATTGATAAAGCACCACAAAGAGAATAACAAAGAAAGCGATAATGGCTATGAATAAATAGCCATACTGCTGCCATACAGTTTGCGGACGGTTGAAAAAGACAGAACCGGACGGACAACTGTCCGGCGAGAAATTCCGTTGCAACAAAGCGGGATAATTGAATATATTTTCTCCCTTCGGAATGTAAAACGGGATAGTGCGCGGAGCAACTCCCGACAGTACAGCGGAGAGTGTTTTGAGCAACTGCTCGTTGAAATCCGTTTGTGAATACATAAACCCTCCTATCATTCCGCTATTTACGACCAGAGAGTTTTTAAGTGCAAATATCGGAGTCACACTATTGGAGATTACCTGGAATGAATTAGCTTGCAACTGCACATTTCCGGCTACCACCTGACGGGTGAACCAGGATGAAAGAAGTACTCCCGTGGTAGCACTGTCCACTTTGTTCAGTTTCAACAGCAAACTGTCCGTAGTCATGTTTGCAGCCGAATAGAAATCATATTCCAGCTCCGGATATGCCTTCTGCAATAACTGTTTCATGTCAGTATTGAGTTGCTGATTCACATAACGTCCGTCTCCGATCAGGATAATCTTCTTCATACCGGGAATCATATGTTGCAGCAGCTTCACATTTTCCTCAATAAACACACGGGTCTGGAGCAGTGTGAGATTATACTCTTCGGTGAAGTTGGTAAGCGGAACCTGTTCGGACGGTACTACCGGATATTTTTTGATGTAGCAGTCATCGGGACCCATGTAGCTCTCTTCCCCGCACAAAATGAGGGGAACATCTCCCCATGCTTCACGCATCTCATTGCGGAAGAGCATCATCGAGTTGCCCAACAGCAATACGGCTTTAGGTTTCTTCTTTCCATATTTGGCAAAGATATTCGTTTTGAGGTCCGCCAGTTTCAAGCTGTCATCAATCATCAGCATATTCATGTTTTCCACATATACTTCTGTTTTTCTTTCCATGTTCAGCCATTGCAGAACAGGGGAAATGATGGCATTACTCCAAGGAGCATCCGATGTATAGGTATTAAGTATTAGCAGATAATCACTCTGGAAAATGGTATCTTCTTTCACTTGAGGAAAAACGGTGAGAGTCCAAAGGCATAGACTTACCAGCAAAATGGCTTTACGGAACTTTAGTGCTTCCATATTTTCTTGTTGTTTTATTTGTGATATTGATAAACTTCGCAAATCTATGATTTATTTTTGGTATTTTGAGTAAAAACATCAAAAAAAGAAATGATTTTCACTCACTTTCCGAAAAATATCAGTTTATCTTCGTTATTATGCGAATCCCGTTCCAGAAAGTGCATACGCACACTCTGAAACGGGACTACACTTTTGAATGGCTCCGGATTCATCGTCCAAAAAAATTTCTACATACCTATTTATATAATTATGTCTTTCTCCGGCGACCCGAATTCGGCTTTTACCTCAAAACAGGGACACGATTTCACCCATTCTTCCGGCTCTATTTCACCATTTCCGTTCAGGTCGGGACTAAGATCACGATGGCCGCACACCCTGCAATCCGGGTAATCCCGCAACAACGTGAGAACCAATACGCGCAGTGAGTGCTTCTGCCATTCGGTACGGGTGTCTTTGGGCTGCCCTGTGCGGTCGACATGTGTACCGAAGCAGTTTGAATGCAATCCGCACTTTTCTGGGTTCGGACAAGATGCCGTTTCGGCAACTGACGCCCAAATGGTTGAAGCGTTTTGAGAACAGTCTACGGGAACATGGATGCAGTTGGAACACGGTGTCTACTTATCTGCGGAAAGATTATTGATTTTGTGAAGCGGTCAAGAGGGAAAGCAATCTCCTGACAAATAAGACGTTACTTCGTAGGTAACGGAAATTTAATTTGAAACGAAAAAGGACACAGAGTATGTATATACTGTAACTGTCAACATGCCGGATGATGGAAAAGTAGAAGCCGGACAATAGTCACCTTTTGGATTATTTTATCCTTCTCCTTGACCATATTCAACAAAAAAGCGCTATCTTTGTTTTGTAATTGAGACACAACATACAATGGGAAGATTTATCAATCCCTTTACCGATTTTGGCTTTAAGTTTTTATTCGGCAGAGAGGTAGAAAAGGAGTTATTAATTGACTTCTTGAATGATTTGCTCGTAGGAGAGCACATAATCACCGACATCCAGTTCCTCAACAACGAACAGCAGCCGGAAGTAAAAACAGAGCGAGGTATTATCTACGACATATATTGCGTAACCGACACGGGCGAACGCATTATCGTAGAAATGCAGAACCGGGAACAGCCTTATTTTAAAGACCGTGCCCTCTTCTATCTCTCACGAGCCATCACGCAGCAAGCAAAAAAAGGTGTTTGGGACTTCCAGTTGGATGCAGTGTATGGAGTGTTCTTCATGAATTTCGTGATGGACAAGGATATGCCCGCTAAAATCAGAACGGATATTATACTTTCTGACAGGGATACTGGGAAGCTCTTCAACAACAAGTTCCGGCAAATCTTTATCGAACTGCCGAACTTCAACAAAGAAGAGGATGAATGTGAAAACGATTTTGAACGCTGGATTTATATATTAAAGCATATGGACACACTTGACAGAATGCCTTTCAAGGCTCGCAAAGCAGTTTTTGAACGACTGGAGAAGTTGGCTTCCAAAGCGAATATGACCCAGGAAGAAAGAGCGCAGTACGAGGAAGAATGGAAAATTTACAACGATTATTTTAATACGTTGGACTTTGCTGAAAAGAAAGGTCGACGGGAAGGACGGCAAGAAGTTCTTATCGAGACCGCTCGTAAATTCAAAGAAATGGGATTTACTACTGAAATGATTGCCAAAGGCACCGGACTTTCAAAAGAAGAAATAGAAAAGCTATAAAATCGACTTATTACAATTAGTACCTCCTCGGAGGAAAACAGGAATACATATCAGAAAAATAAAAGTCCCGTTTTGTCTTGCAACAAAACGGAACTTTCTCTATAAAAAAACTACTACCTATCGTTTCTTGCTCAAGAAACGCTTTGCCAAATACTTACGCAAAGGTTCATCATAGAATTTCAAGCTTAGATAAGCCAGTACAATGCATAATGCGTAAACACATAAAGCTACCTGCCAAGTCTCGCCCAGCGTATAGAGTTGATTCTTAATCAGCCATGCATAGAACAGATACATCAACGGATAGTGTATCACGTAGATCGGATAAGATATATCTCCCAAGAACTTACATATCTGCGTTGACCGCTTATCCGTCGTACTTCCCGACGCACCCAGCCACACAAGGATAGGGAAAGCTACGACAATGCAAAACGCTTCATACACACCGTTCGTACAAACCGGCTCTGCGCCCTCCAAATAAGGAACGGAAAACAGGGCAATCAATACAAGGGTACATATCCAGAAAGCACCTTTCACTTTCACAGGTTTGAAGTTGCGGGATAAAAGCATACCCAAAGAGAAAGGGAAAAGCATTCTCAATGATCCGCCCAAGAAGTTTACACCATCCAGCGTCCATCCTACCCCCATGTTTCCATAACCGGAGACATCGAAGATGGCGAATGACGTCAACGCCACTCCCAACAATACCACCATCACAGTCAACGCCTTATTAGACAAACGGCGAATGAACAACGCATAAAGGATATTGCCTATATACTCGAAAAATAACGACCAGCACGGCCCGTTCAGCGGAAACATCTCGCCATTGCCGCGAACCTCATAGCCCGCCCCCGGCATGGCAGGAATGAAAAATATCGTGCAAAGAAGAGACAACATCACCATGGATATGGCAACGTGTGTTCCATCCCATTGCACAGAGCCCTGAATGCAGAACGTGATAGCTCCCAGAACAGCCCCCAGAACAACCATGGGATGAAGACGTATCAACCGGCGTTTAAAGAAATCTTTCATAGTGAGACTCTTACCCCAACGGTCGTCGTAAGCGTAACCGATCACAAAACCCGAAAGGATAAAAAAGAAATCCACGGCCAAATATCCGTGATTCAAAGTTTCAATAGCACTATTACTGGCAAAAGCGAAGCCCTCGAATACATGATACCAGATCACCATAAGAGCCGCCACACCGCGAAGTCCGTCAAGAAGATCATAATGCGCCTTGGTGTCTGAAAAAGCTGAAGCAGAAATGTTCGACATTTGTTTTTCTATTAGTAAGTTAGTATTTTCAGAAGGCAAAGATACGGTTTGCGCTACGAAGTTTCTTTGCTCTAAAGCAAAAAAGCCCTGCTAATCGCTATTTTTTAGCGCGCACCCGGCTAAGGGTATAGATGGAAATGCCCAAAAAAGCAGCCACATATTTCAGCTTCACCCGGTTTATCAGTCCGGGATAGCGGCGGTTGAACTGTTCGTAGCGTTCTTTGGGCGAAAGTTGGAGGCGTTCCACAAACATGTGGCTAAGCTCCTTGTTTACATTCTGATGCAGGATTCTTCCCCAGTTGGCTATGTCGATATACGTTTCGTAGAGGGCATTCAGCTTGTCGATGTGGATAACGTAGATTTTGCAAGCGGAAAGCGTTTCAACGCTTTCTATCGATGGTTGCTGATAGTAGAGCGAATCCATGCCGAACGTAACGTCACCCTCCTGACTGAACCACGTAGTGGTGTCCTCTCCGTTGTGATGGAATATAGAACGGGCAATGCCCTCTTCAATGAAATAAACCAAGCGGTCTGTCACTCCTGCCTGAACAATATAGGTATCTTTGGGATAATACCTTAATTCCATATTCGCCTGAAGCGCTTGAAGTGCTTCGTCGGAAACCGGATAGATTTGCCTGATTTTACGAATGATATTTTCCATTTGGGGGTAATGGCGTATTGGGGGTTAATGACGTACTTTAGGATATTTATTATTAAAACGGAAACCAAGACCGAGCATCAGATAATTAGGGGTCTGGAAATCCTGAAGATTGTAGCCGATGTGAAGGAATGAACTCCGGGTGACGTTGATCTTCAACGCAAAGACCTGATACAGTCCGCGCAAATCGCCACGCCCCAGTACATTCGTTCCCAAGCCGACACCGATGGTAAAAAACGGCATCACGTATTCTGCCCGTCCGGAAAGTCCGAGCGCAAGCTGATTCTGAATGCCCGGCACGAGAAATTTACGACGAGAGGAACCACTGCCTGCATCGTACTCCACCAGCGCATCTTCGGTGTACACATTGGCACTACCGTCATAGACACCATCCAGCGAAACTCCAAAGCGCAGCTTATAGTTGAGATTGTACATCGGAGCAAAGTTGAATCCCGCTACGGGATAGCTGCCCGGTGATGCAATCTGTTTCTCGCCCACATAGACGCCTTTGCGACGCCACGAGCCGAACAACACAAGGTCATAACTGACGTGTCGCGGAAAACGGGGAACGTAGGGATGAACCAATGATTTAGTGAGGTCGGCTTCTTCCCGGTTGAAGTTGTACACCAGTCCGATTTTCGCTCCGGTGGTGTTGACACCTGCATTGGGAAACTTGGTGTTGCCGTTGGAGAAATGCGTGAAGTCTCCGCCGATGATAAAGTCGAAATAACGGGAAAGCGACCAGTTAAGGTAGATACCCGCATTGAGGTAGGCATTCACCCGTGAGCCTACGGCTCCGTTGTAGGAGTTGTAATCGTTGTCATAAGGTTTCCATCCGGCAGAAATACCGAAATTCCACTCGTAATTGAGCGAAAGGCGGGGATTGAAACGGGCAATGCGTGCACCTTGAAAGACATAGAACGTCATCGGATCACCCAGTTGCTTTTTGTCGCCAAAGGTGGTGAAAGCCAAGCCGAAACCTTGATAAGCTCCGCCATAGATGCGGTCGGCACAGGTGTTGGGACGAAACTTGAAAGAGTATTTCAGATGAGCGGCAAATGAACTCTGGATGGGTTTCCACCGTTCGTTCTCGCCTTGCAGGAAAGGATTGGTGGGGAACACGTATTGCGGCCGCGCCTCTATCCCCAACCGGTGAATGAAATGGTGGGGAACGTAGGGAGCTACGGTGTCGGCTCCGCATTGCGGGAAGCTGTTGTGCCGGAAGCCATGAATTTCTTCCTGCAATCTCCGCACTTCTTCACGAAGTTGGCGGACGTCCTGCTGGAGCTGTTCTACGTCTTGCCGCATTTCCTTCACCTCTTTCTCTTCCTGCCCTACCTCCTGCGCACTAAGCGAAGTGCCGGGGAAAAGCAAAGCGGAACAGATTACGGCGATTTCCCATCTGGGTATCTTTACTCTCATATAATAGTCTGGTTTGTCTTTTCAGAACGGAAGTTACAAATGGAGCTTCTCAATAAACTGTGCCACATGATAGCCGTCCATCAACCCATGATGGCAGGTTACGGAAACGGGCATCATCAGTCTTTCTCCATCACGGAAGTACTTTCCGGTGGAGATTTTGGGAACACTGTCGCCCGAACGCATATTGGTGGGGTGCTTCATGTCGGTGAATGAGAGCCACGGCACTGCCGAATAATGAATGGCATTGGGATGGAAAGTGCCTCCTTTGTTGAGTCCCGTAGTGACTTGCAAACGTTCCATTTCTGCCTTTGCCCGACGGATAAAAACGAGTTCGTCCGGATCGTATTCAAAGGCGGCAAAAGAAAAGGTATGGTCGTCACGGCCTACGGTGGCTTCGGGCAGAAGGCTGTCATAGCACACCACCTTATCGCCTTCGATGCGATAACGGAATTCTTCTACCGCAGCAGCGGCAGTCGTTATCCGGTGGAGGACTAACAGGGAAAAGGATATGCCTTTGGTTTTGGCTTCCTGATACGCGCGCGTACAGTCTACCTGAACGGTCACTCCGAAAAACGGATCGTCAAAAGCACTGAAATGTTCGTAATGTTCTCTTCTGTTCCAAGTAGCAATATCGATGATCTTCTCTATCTGATTCATTCTAAACACTCTTTTTTATTTGAGAAACGCAGATTAACGCAAATTATCGCAGATTTAGCCTATTTCCTTTGCGGTAATCTGCGTTTCTAAATTCAGACTCTTTACTGATGTTGCTCACGCAACAAGTCGTTCACTGTTTTTACCGGGTTGAAAGTGGAAAGTGGCACTTCTACAAAGACGGTATTCCAGTCGCTCATCGCTCCGTTCCACAAGCCGGGAAGTTCGAGAGCTTTCAGGTCTTTGCCGTTCTTCGATTTGTAGGAGATGAAGCCTGTTGCTTTATCTACATACTTCACCAGGTCGAACTTATGTCCTTTATAATCGCGCACGGCGCATACGAGGTCTACCGGATTGAAGTGTGTGCCTTTCTCGAACATTTCTTTCTTCTCCGGATCGTCCATGTCGATCTGTGAGCTTTCGAGGATTTGCAGGGAGATGGTTCCGTCGCTGTTGTAAGCAAGGAACGGGCCGCCACCGGGTTCGCCTACGTTCTTCACCATTCCGCAGACGCGCATCGGGCGGTTGAACTTGTTTTTCAGGTAGATGGCGAGTACGGAATCTTCGA
>OJMH01003800.1_pt1 | contig 10763 bp, 10 predicted proteins | sample 1597111 | NCBI WGS metagenome assembly OJMH01 (sample SAMEA2452115, study PRJEB22498) | human gut metagenome
CGGTGGCCGGCGTCTTCGATCGTCAGTGCGATCCGACGCCGGCGTGCCAGCATCAGAAACCCCGTCACGACCTGGCTCGTATGCGCACTGCGCGACACGAGCCGCAACCGGACATCGGGGTATCCGGCGAAGAGAGATTCAACGGAACCGGCGTCCATACCTCATCGCGGATCAAGCGGTTCTCCTCCTCCGCCGCAGACCTCGCGGCGGTCGTCCCCGATCTGGCGGAACAGCTCCTCCACCGAACCGAACCGCCGTTCCGGACGGATGAAGCGCAGCAGCTCCACCCGCAGCCGACGGCCGTAGAGGTCGCCCTCGAAGCCGAAGATATTGGTCTCCAACAGACGGCGCCGGCCGTCGACGGTCGGCTTGTAGCCCAGATTCGACATGGCGTCGTACATGCGTCCGTCCACCTCCACGCGCGAGGCATAGACTCCGTCGCGCGCATCCAGCGACGCGTCCGCCTCGATATTGGCCGTAGGGAAGCCCATGCGGCCTCCGAGACTGTTCCCGTGGACGACGATCCCTTCGATTATCATACGATTCAGATTTTCTCCGTGAGTTTCTGTACCAGCCGGAACTGCGAGAAGAACTCCTTGGCGAAGACGCGCAGCACGGTGTACGACGGGATCGCCAGCAGCATTCCCACGATTCCCGCCAATGATCCGGCGATCAGGATAACGATGAATATTTCGAGCGGATGCGCCTTCACCCGTTCCGAATAGAGCGTGGGTTGCAGCACGAAGTCGTCGAACCCCTTGATGATGAGCAGCGATCCGGCGATAACGAACATCGTGTGCCCTGTGGTCATCCCCTCGATCGGCGTCACCACGCCCATGAAGACCGACATCACGCCGCCGATGAGCGGGCCGGCGTAGGGCACGACGTTCATCACGCCCATGATGAGCCCGATGAAGAAGGCGTCCTGCGTCCGCATACCGAAGAAGATCATCGTGACAGAAATCACGATCATCAGGATGCAGCTTTCGCTCAGGATTCCCGTAAAGTAGCGCATCAGCAACTGCGAGACGGAGGACATCGCCCGCTCGATATTGCCGTGTACACGCTCCGGAAAGGGTGCTTTGAGCATCGACAGGAACAACTCGTCGTCTTTGAGGAAGAAAAAGGTGATGAACGAGATCGAAAAGAAGGCGATCACGGCCGAGAGCGTCAGACTGACGATCGACGAAAAGGCCGTATTGATCGTATCGTAATCGAAGATGCTCTTGAACCACTGGATCAGCGAATCGGTCAGCGAAAAACGTTCGTCGGGCAGGGCGAACAGATCGTGGAGATACTCCTGCATACGGGCGATCGGCTCCTCGACGGAACGGAGCACCGAACCGAAGTCGAGCGTAGCGAACTGGTAGAGTTTGTCGAAGACCAGCGGGACGAAGAGCGTACACGCCACGACGAAGAGCACCCAGATCAGGATCAGCGTCGCCAGCGCCGCCGCCCAGCGGGGAAGGTGCCAGCCCCGTATCCGCAGCCGCGCCAGACGGCCGACCAGCGGTTTGAAGATGATCGCCAGCAGCGCCGACACCAGAATATAGACGACGATCGAACGGAAATACCACATCAGGAACGCCACCGCAACGGCAATCAACAGGCCGACGGTGTAGCGTGCGAGTGTGGGAGGCGTAAGCAACATGTTCGTTCGTAAGTTTGTCTCGTCTTGCGGAATCATCCGGCTCCGACCGTCCGGCGCTTCGAGTTCTCCGTATCCCTCCCGCGCCGTTACACGGTCGAGGGAGCGAAACAGGCCGGCGGCGACGGATGCGGCGTTCTATTTCGTCTGCGGTTTCAGCCGCGCGATCGGCGTCTGCGAGCCGACGACGGGATCGCCGATCTCGACCAACACTTCGCTGTCTTTGGGCAGCAGCACGTCGATGCGCGAACCGAACTTGATGAACCCGCACACGTCGTTCTGCTTGACCCGCTCGCCGACCTTCATGTAGGAGACGATACGCCGTGCGATGAGTCCGGCGATCTGACGGAACAGCACGTGACGGCCGTCGTCCAGGCGCACGACGGTCGTCGTCCGCTCGTTCTCGGTCGAGGACTTGGGGTGCCACGCCACGAGGAACCGGCCCGGATGATACTTGAAATACTCGACCACGCCGCCCACCGGAAGCCAGTTCATGTGGACGTTGGTGATCGACATGAAGATCGAGATCTGCATCATCTCCCGATCGAGATACTCGCTCTCGTGTACCGGTTCGGTCACGACCACACGGCCGTCGCAGGGGGAGAAGACCAGATCGGCGTCATGTATTTTCACGCGGCGCGGCTCGCGGAAGAACGCCACGATGAAAAACCAGAAAAGCAGCATCAGTACGACCAGCACCCACACGAGCGTACCGTTGTCGTGGCTGCTCAGCAGGCGATAGATCCCCGTACCGAGCAGCAGGCAGATCAGGCCGGTGATACCGATGATTTTGTAACCTTCCTTATTGATTTTCATTGTCAGTAAAGATTAGTCGTTATACGAACCTGCCGACCAGCAGCAGGTAAAGGAAGACATAGGGCGCCGAAAGCAGCAGCGCGTCGAAGCGGTCCAGCACACCGCCGTGACCGGGGATCACCTGCCCCGAATCCTTGACCCCAGCCTCCCGCTTGAACATCGACTCCACCAGATCGCCCGCTACGCCGGAAAGCGAGGCGACGAGCGCCAGGCCGCCCCAGACCCAATAATTCGCATCGAGCGCATACGCGGCGGCGAGTCCCGTCGCCACGGCGCCCGCGAGGCCGCCGAAGAATCCCTCCCACGACTTCTTGGGCGAAAGGCGTTCGCACAGGCGGTGCCGCCCGAAGGTCATCCCCACCAGATAGGCGAAGACGTCGTTGGCCCAGATGATGAAGATATAGCACAGCACCGTTTCGGGACGCCACACGCCGTCGCCGGCGAGCACCGGAACGTAGAGCAGCAGCGACAGCGGCACAGCGACGTACAGCACGCCCAACAGCGTCGCCCCCAGATTGGCCAGCGGCGTGGCGCTGCGACGGAACAGTTCGCAGACGAAGAGCGTCGGCAGCAACAGCCCGATGTAGAGCAACAGGTACAGCACGGCTCCGCCGGCCTCGTCCGTCACCGACCGGCTGAATTGCCGGAAAACGATGAAATTCAATGCGAACAGCAGCACGCCGACCGCCAGTCCCATCCATCGCTGGGGCGAAAGCCCTATCTCGCGGGCCAATTTGTAAAACTCCGTCTGACCGCCCACGAGAATCAGCAACAGCAACGCGCCGAAACTCCATTGCGATCCCAAAACAGCGCCGACGAAGACGGCGACCAGCACAAGACCGCTGAGCGTCCGCACCATCAGGTTCTTCATTTTCATCCGTTCTTTAAGCTTCGGTTAATTCATCGGCTGCGGCCTTGCCTCCGGCACCCTCCTCCGGTTTCGTCCCGGCAGCGGCGGCACGCTTGGCCGACTGCGCCGAAGGACCCAGAATCCGTTCGATATCTTCGGCATAGATCGTCTCCTTTTCGAGCAGCAGGTCGGCCATCGCATTGATCCGGTCGTTCTTCTGCTCGATGATCTTCCGTGCACAGGCGTAGGCGTCCTCCAACATGCGGCGCACCTCGCAATCGATGTCGCGGGCGGTCTGCTCGCTGAAAGGTTTGGTGAAGGTATCGCGCGTACCCGTCGAATCGTAGTAGCTGATCGGGCCGATCTTCTTGCTCATACCGTAGTAAGCCACCATCGCGTAGGCGGTTTTCGTCGCCCGTTCCAGATCGCTCAATGCACCCGCGCCGAGCGTCCCGTAGTTGACCTCCTCGGCGATCCGGCCGCCCAACAGACCCGCCAACTGCTCTTCGAGCGCTTCGTTGGTGACGTGCACCCGCTCCTCGTCGGGCACCGACCACGTAGCACCGAGACTCTTGCCGCGCGGCACGACGGTCACTTTCAGCACCGGATCGCACTCCGCGAGCGACCACATCACCGTCGCGTGACCCGCCTCGTGGATCGCCGTGGCGCGACGTTCGGAGGCCGTCATCGGCATGTTCCGTTTTTCGAGTCCGCCGACGATACGGTCGATCGCCGACATGAAATCGTCGCGCCCGATGCTCTTCTTGTCGTGCCGGGCGGCGATGAGCGCTGCTTCGTTGCAGACGTTGGCGATGTCGGCACCCGAAAAACCGGGCGTCTGACGCGCCAGAAAATCGCGGTCGATCTCCTTGTCCAGTTTCAGGTTACGCATGTGAACGGCGAAAATCTCGGCCCGTTCGTGCACGTCGGGCAGGCCGACGTCGATCTGGCGGTCGAAACGGCCGGCACGCATGAGCGCCTTGTCTAGAATATCGACGCGGTTGGTGGCCGCCAGCACGATCACGCCCGAATTGGTCTGGAAACCGTCCATCTCGGTAAGCAGCTGGTTGAGCGTGTTCTCCCGTTCGTCATTGCCCGAAAATCCGGCGTTCTTGCCGCGGGCGCGACCGATCGCGTCGATCTCGTCGATGAAGACGATGCAGGGCGCCTTCTGCTTGGCCTGCTCGAACAAATCGCGCACGCGCGAAGCACCCACGCCGACGAACATCTCCACGAAGTCCGAACCCGAAATCGAAAGGAACGGCACGTTGGCCTCGCCGGCCACGGCCTTCGCCAGCAGCGTCTTGCCCGTTCCCGGAGGGCCGACGAGCAGCGCCCCCTTCGGAATCTTGGCACCCAGATCGCGGTATTTTTCCGGCTTGCGCAGGAAATCGACGATCTCCATCACCTCGACCTTGGCCTCCTCCAATCCGGCTACGTCCTTGAACGTCACACGCTTGGGCGCATCCTTGTCGTATACCTGCGCCTTGGCCTTGCCGACGTTCATCAGCCCGCCGCCCGCAGCACCTCCGCCGCGCGACATGCCGCGCATGATGAAGAACCACACGCCGATGATGAGCACCCACGGCAGAAAATTGACGAGCAGGTTCATCCAGCCGTTCTCCTTGTTCTCGTAACGCACCGGAACGCTCTGTCCTGACTGCTGCTCGGCGGCTTTCAAATCCTCGCGGAAGGCATCCACCGAACCGATGTTGAATACCAGCTGCACCCCCTCGTCGGGCAGCCGTTTGAACTGGGGCTGCATCGAATCGGTACGGTACTTCTCGACCGCATCCTTTTTCAGGAACACCTCGGCCACGTCGCGGTTCACCACCTCGATCCTCTCCACGTCGCCGCTGCGAACCATCCCTTCGACCGTATTCCAGTCGCTGCGGACAGGCTCCGTATTCTCCGCACCGTAAAGCGAATAGCCGATGATGAAGGCCGCCACCAGCACGTAAATCCACATATAGGAGGGACGCGGCATGATCGGGTTGCGCTGGCCGCCGTCCTTTTTCTTCTTTGCTGTCATAAAATCTCTTTACTCCTCGTAATCATAACGTTTGAGCGGCGCATCGGCCCACAGCTCCTCCAATTTGTAGAAGGAACGCAACTCGGTCGTGAAGATATGTACCACGACGTCCATGTAGTCCATCGCCACCCAGAGACCCGTCTGCTTGCCTTCGACGCGCCATACCTTTTCGCCGAGCTTCTCCTCGACGGCCTCCTCCACGCCGTCGGCGATCGCCACGACCTGCATGGTCGAATCGGCGTTGCAAACGACGAAATGCGAACAGATGGCGCCGTCGAATCCCGAAAGGTCCAACGATACAATATCCTTACCTTTTTTATCCTGAATCGCACCGACTATCGTCTCAATCAATTTTTCCATATTCCAATATTCCGTAATAGCCCGCTATATCCGTGCAAAGATAGTAAATAAATCGGAAATCGACGAAAAACGGCGACGGAATGAGCGGATTGCCCCGGCGCACGGACCGTACCGCAGAAGGAAAGCCCCCTCCTGCATAACGAGCGCCTCCCCCGCGCAACGCCTATTTGCGGTAGGTGCGGATCGATTCGGCGAGCGCCTTGATGATCGAAGATTTGACGAACGTGCGCCGCACGGCGATGGCGATCTTGCGCGACGTGGCGCCTTTGGCCAATGTCTTGACGCGGTCGCGGTGCTCCTTGGGCACATATTCGACGGCCATTTCGGGGATGATCGTCACGCACTGCGTGCAGTCGACGATACGCATGAGCGTATCGAGCGAACCCGACTCGAAATAGTAGTGCGACGGCACGCCCCGCTTGGCCTGACACAGTTCGATGACCTGGTCGCGCATGCAGTTGCCGTCCGAGAGCAGGATCAGATCGCGCAGGTCGATGTCTTCGATGCGAACGTTCGAACGTTCGTAGAGGGGGTTGTCGGGCGAAACGTAGATGAAGAAACGGTCGTCGAAAAGCTCCTGCTCCTGAATTCCGTCGCCGCAGGTGCCGCCGGCCACCAGCGCGGCGTCGATGCGGTCGTGCTTCATCGCATCGACGATGTCGCGCGTCATCAACTCCTTGACCTCCAACTCCACATGGGGATAGTCGTGCACGAATCCCGGCAGGAACTTGTGCAGCAGGTAGGGCGCGACGGTCGGGATGACGCCCAGACGCAGCCGCCCCGCTATTTCGCCCTTCAACTCGGCGACCGATTCGCGGATATTGTCGTAGGCCCGCAGCGTCTCGCGGGCCCGTTCCAGCACCACCTCGCCCGCCTCGGTGGCGATCACGGGTTTCTTCGAACGGTCGAGCAGGACGACGCCCAGCTCCTCTTCGAGCGATTTGATCTGCATACTCAGCGACGGCTGCGTCACGAAACAGTGTTCGGCGGCCAACGAAAAACTCCCGCAATTGGCTACTGCCAGCAGGTATTCCAATTGAATGATGGTCATAGACGAAGGGACTTATTCTGTCGCGCAAATATATAAAAAAAACTTATATCCGTCAAGACACCCGGCGAAGAACCCGCTCTTTTCCCGCATCTTCCGCTCCGAACCGGCAGCGACGAAACCCTTGCGCACCGCACCCGTTCCGGCGGAGAACTCCGTATCCTACGGGCTGCAGCGCTTGTCTCCGCCGCGATTTATTCCCGACGGACATATTCCATGCGATACAGGTCGAATCCTTCGGCCCAATAGTCCTTTTCGATCCCTTTGAGCTCGAACCCCCGCTTTTCGTAAAACCCGAAGGCCAGCTGCGACGTTCTGACGGTGATTCGGCGGACGCTGCGCATCGCTTCGAGTTTTTCGATCCGATGCCGCAGCAACCGCGTTCCCAGCGATTTTCCCCGATACTGCGGATGCACCATGTCCCAGCTGATTTTCCCGACCGTCCCGCCGTCCGCAAAATTGATTCCGCCGCAACCAACGATCCTCTCCTCGTGAAGCAGGACATAATAGAGTTCCCGCTCGCGTTCCAGATAGGCGTCCAAATCGGCCGCCTCCTCCGGCGCGAAATATCGGGGCGTATTCAACCGAAGCAGCTCCATCACGGCCACCTTGTCGGCCGGTTCGTATTCCCTGATTACAATCTTCCCGTCCATATTCTATAAATTACTTCCGCCCGACGGCGGACACTCCGCACAAAGATAGCCAATCTCCCGGAATCCGCGGCCTTCACCGCCCCGAAAATCCGTCGGCCGAAGCCTGCCTGAGGCCGAGAAGCGGTACGGCGGCGGGACGCTCCGTCCCGCAAGCCGATGCAGCCGGAAAACCTGCGAAGAAAAAGCGGAAAGAGGTTTGTCTTTTCCGTATAGAATCCCTACCTTTGCCCAAACAATCAGGGCATCGGTCGTCCGGCGCCGGAAACGGCTTGGTCGGGACGTATGCTCCGAATTCCAAAAATCCGAAAAAATTCATCCCGCGATCGGGTCGGTCGACCCGGCAAAAACCAGAAATACAAAAACGACATACGCTGTTATGGGAAAAATCATCCTGACCGGAGACCGGCCGACCGGCAAACTGCACCTCGGCCACTATGTAGGTTCGCTGCGCCGCCGCGTGGAGTTGCAGAACTCCGGAGAGTTCGAGAAGATCTTCATCATGATCGCCGACGCGCAGGCGCTCACCGACAACGCCGACAACCCCGAAAAGGTGCGCCAGAACATCATCGAGGTGGCACTCGACTACCTGGCCTGCGGCCTCGACCCCGAACGGTCGACGCTCTTCATCCAGTCGCAGATCCCCGAACTGTGCGAACTGGCGTTCTACTACATGAACCTCGTCACCGTGGCCCGTCTGCAACGCAACCCGACCGTGAAGGCCGAAATCCAGTTGCGCGGCTTCTCGGAGAACAACGCGGAGAACGACTTGCAACGGCAGGGCATTCCCGTCGGGTTCTTCACCTACCCCATTTCGCAGGCGTCGGACATCACCGCTTTCCGCGCCACGATCGTCCCCGCTGGCGAGGATCAGGAGCCGATGCTCGAACAGACGCGCGAGATCGTCCACAAGTTCAACGCGGTCTACGGCCCCACGCTCGTCGAGCCGGAAATCCTGCTGCCCCAGAACGCCGCCTGCATGCGCCTACCCGGCACCGACGGCAAGGCCAAGATGTCCAAGTCGCTGGGCAACTGCATCTACCTGAGCGATTCGGCCGAGGAGGTACGCAAGAAGGTGATGGGCATGTACACCGATCCCGACCACCTGCGCGTGGAGGACCCGGGCAAGGTCGAGGGCAACACCGTCTTCACCTACCTCGACGCCTTCTGCCGCCCCGAGCATTTCGCCGCCTACCTCCCCGACTACCCGTCGCTCGACGAGTTGAAGGCGCACTACCGCCGCGGCGGTCTGGGCGACGTGAAGGTCAAGAAATTTCTGATCGCCGTGCTCAACGAGACGCTCGACCCGATCCGCGAACGCCGCCGCTACTACGAGGAGCGCATCGAATGGGTCTACGACGTGCTGCACAAAGGTTCCGAGACTGCCCGCGAGGAGGCCGCACGGACGCTTCACGACGTGCGCGAAGCCATGAAAATCAACTACTTCGAGGACCGCAACCTGATCGCCTCGCAGGCGGCGCTCTACCGAGAGAAACTCGGATAACGCCTTCGGGAAGCCGACCATGAAACTCAGGGATTTCCGATACGAGCGCATCTTCGCCCTCTTCTACCGCCTGACGCGCCGGTTGAGCAACCGCCAGATCATGATGCTGCTGGCCATGATCGTCGGACTGCTGGCCGGGCTGGGTACCTATGTCTTCGAAATCCTGCTCTATGCGATCAAGAGCTGCCTGGTCAACTGGTTTCCTGTCGGGAGCGCACATTTCCTGCTGCTGATCTACCCTGCGATCGGCATCGTCCTGGCGACGCTCTTCGTCAAATACATCGTGCGCGACAACATCTCGGAAGGGGTCACGCGCGTATTGTACGCCATGTCGCGCCGCGATTCGCGCATCCCGCCCCACAACTGCTGGACTTCGATCGTGGGCGGCGCCACCACGATCGGCTTCGGCGGTTCGGTCGGCCCCGAGGCGCCGATCGTACTGACGGGCGCCGCCATCGGCTCGAACGTGGGAAGACTCGCACGCCTCAACTACCGCAATACGACGCTGATGCTCTGCTGCGGCGCCGGGGCGGCGATCGCCGCGATCTTCAAGGCCCCGATCACGGGCGTGGTCTTCGTGCTGGAAATCCTGATGCTCGACATCACCGCCTCGTCGGTCATCCCGCTGCTCATCGCCTCGATCACGGCCACCACGATCGCCTTCGTCTTCCGCGGCTTCGATCCGATCATCGCCGTCACGCTCACGGCGGCCGACGCCTTCGAACTGCGGCAGATCCCGATGTTCATCCTGCTGGGCGTATTGTGCGGAGGGATGTCCTATTATTTTACCACGGTCAACTCACGCATCGGCGCCTTCTACAAACGACTTCCGTCGCAAGGCCGCAAATGGCTCTACGCCGGCATCACGCTGGGCGTCCTGCTCTTCGTCTTCCCGCCGCTCTACGGCGAGGGCTACGAGGGCTTCACCTCGCTCATGCACGGCGATACCCGATCGCTGTTCAACACCTCGCTCTTCTACCGTTTCAGCGACATCGACTGGGTGGTGATCCTCTACGTCGCTGCGATCATGTTCTTCAAGGTGGTGGCCATGTCCTCGACCAACGCCGCGGGCGGCGTGGGCGGAACCTTCGCGCCGTCGCTTTTCGTCGGCGCCTTTTCGGGCGCCATCGTGGCGCTGCTCTTCAACGCGCTGTTCGGCTGGCACCTCTCGATCGCCTCGTTCACGCTGGTGGGCATGGCGGGGGTCATGTCGGGCGTGATGAAGGCGCCGCTGACATCGATCTTCCTGATCGCCGAGCTGTCGAGCGGCTACGGACTCTTCATCCCGCTGATGATCGTCGCCTGCATCTCGTTCGCCGTCGACTATTACCTCGACCCCGACTCGATCTACACCAAGCAACTGCGCCTGAGCGGCGATCTGCTGACGCACGACAAGGACCAGTCGGTCTTCGTCTTCCTGAAACTCGAAGAGCTCATGGAGACCGACTTCTACCGCATCCGAGAGACCTTCACGCTGGGCGACATCGTCCACGTCATCTCCCATGCGCGGCGCAACATCTTCCCCGTGATCGATGATTTCGGCCGCTTGATCGGCGTCGTGCAGCTGGACGACCTGCGCGAAGACATGTTCAAGCGCGAGAAATGGGGTACGCCGATCGGCCGCTATATGATCCAGCCGCCCGACCGCATTCTCGAACACGAACAGATCCAGTCCGTGCTGCCCAAGTTCGAGGAGAACCAGACGTGGATGCTGCCCGTCGTCGACAAACAGAATCACTACCTGGGCTTCATCTCCAAGTCGCGCATCCTGAACGCCTACCGCGAGCAGCTGGTCAAGATACAGCAGTAAGCCGGCACTCTCCGAAAAAGGCATCGCCCCGCCGCAGAACGTTGC
>OJMH01003802.1_pt1 | contig 10763 bp, 8 predicted proteins | sample 1597111 | NCBI WGS metagenome assembly OJMH01 (sample SAMEA2452115, study PRJEB22498) | human gut metagenome
AGTTCTCCACTTTCAACCGGTTTGACCAGATAGTTATAGGCAAACACTTCAAATGCTTCTTTATAGAATTTCTCATTCTCTGCCACCAGCACAACCGGGATATAGTGTCCTTTCAGGCGCATTGTCCGTACAGTTTCCAGACTCCTGCCCTGATCACCATCCAGCCCCAGAAATATCAGATCGCAAATCTTGTGTCCCTCTGCCAGTCCTTTCAGAAGACTCTCTCTGGTCCGATACAGAAGGAGCTCTGCATCAGGGACCAGTGTGGAAAGCTGCCTGTACAGCTTCTGTGCATCCTTTCGTATTTCATCACATATCGCGATCGTCATCACTGCCATTGCCGTGTTTTCCTCCCTCATGCTCTTTCTGATATTAACATTTTATTTTCAAAGAAAGACCTGCGCAATATGTGCTTCTAATTGTGCCTTGTTTTTTTACAATTTATTGCAATTCATGATCTGTTTTCGTATAATAATGTCATATAAGCACCAAAAGGAGTACTACTATGTCTGATTTCAGCAACAAATGCCGGGAATACCTAAAGGATACAGGAGAAAACGTTTATCAGTTATCTGCTTCTTCGGGACTTGACCGTACCTCGCTACAACGTATGATCACAGGGAAACGTCTTCCCGGTATTGATTTTGTGCGCCAGTTCTGCGATTCCCTCCGGATCAATCCTTCCCAGCGCCGGGAACTGATGGAATTATATAAAATAGAAAAAATCGGAAAAGAAATATATTACAACCGCAAATATATACAGGAACTTCTGGGTGTTATCAGCTCCCATCAGGTCATTTCCCGGGAGGGTTTTCTCAGGCTTCTATCCTTTCCCTTTTACCGTGGAACTTTTTCTCTTGATGTGGAAAAGAAGGTCCTGAACCTTTTTGAGAACATCCTGTCTTCCGGTTCTTCTGAAACGATCCGTACCAACCTTCCGGCCAACTGCCGGCTTCTTGTACAGATCTTTTCCCATCTTTATCCCAAATATGAGAAACTGCCACCGGTGATCCAGATCCTGCCGCTTCACCAGAACCCGTCCGCCTCACCGGATTACAACATGAATCTGGAAACCTTTCTCTGCACACTCCTTCCGATCCTGTCAGGTTTTGTGGGCTACCAGCCATATTATTACTATACTCAGACAGGCCGAGAGTTTTCCAGCTATGAACTGTTTCCTTTTTTCTTACTCACTGAAAAAAAGCTGCTGCTGTTATCCTCGGATATGATGACCTGTATTTTTACTGAAAATCCGGAAGCGATCCACGCATATCAACAGGAATTCCGGCGGGCTCTTGAGAATTCCAGCCAATTCTTCCTGCAGTCGGATTCTCCGGACAGGATCCTTAATATCTTTGGTTCTATCATGCAGACAAAGATCTCAACAAATTTTGCACTGGAATCTCATCCCTGCCTTGCACTGATGTCCTATGGTCCGGGCTTTATTCAGTCATTGTTTGATAACAGGGATATCGATCTTTCCAATCCGGTCTATACCCAGCTGGCAGCGGTTCTGAACCAGACTTCCTTTTCTTTTACAGAATCTGCCTTTTCCTGCAATTATTTTACACTGAGCGGGATCCGGAAATTTGCCCGTACCGGACTCCTTGACGGACCTTATTCCTACCATCAGACCCCTCTTCCGAAAGAAGAACGAAAAAAAGCCCTCAAGCATCTTCTTGACACAGATATGGGACATGAAAAATGCAGGATCCTGAAGCCTTCCGTACTTCCTGAAACCGGGATCCATCTGGAAGTTCTGTCTGACTATTCCGTTTTTCTCTGCTTTCTTTCCGAAAAAGATACTTTTCTCTGTATCTATCTGAAAGAAACCAGTATTGGACAGGCCCTGAATGATTACCTCTGTTCCCTGTCTGAGGAAGAATCCGTATATACAAAAAAAGAAGCCCAGCAGATCCTGCTGGGACTTCTTGAACAGCTTTAAGAGCCGGTACTTCTGTGATATTCTCTTGTGAGATCCTCCAGGATCCTGTCGGTTTCTCCGGATGCGATATGCTGCTCCGGGAGACCGGCAAAGCTTTTCAGAGCCTGGTCTGTTTCCTGCCTTACCATTTCATCTGTCTTCAGATCTTCCTGTCGTTTCCTGTATTCTTCTTCACTGTGAACACTGCGGTAGGCCAGAAGATAAACCTTCATCGCTTTCTCTGAATGCTTCTCCTTCCATGCTTTCCAAAAGCAATCCAGCGCTTTATCCATCTGGAACAGGTAACTGTATGCGCATCCCTGATTATGCAGGATCCTTTCACGCATCTCTCCGGTGATTTCTTTCCCGCCATGCTCCAGAAGCTTCTGATAAACACGGAGTGCATTCACATACATCCGATTCTCCATCAGCGCATCACCTTTGCGTTTCTCCCGTATTTCTTCAGGTTCACGTTTTCTGGCTTCAATGCGCCCGTTTAAGGTCTTAAGCTCTTCATAAGCCAGATAATTGATCTCTTTAAATATCGGATACAGTACTTCTTCAAGTCCGGCCTCTCTTCCAATATAAGGTTTCAGCTTGGCCGCAAGCTTCGGAAGCTCCAGTTCTTCCTCCAGCCAGGTACAGAGCTTACTGCTGATCAATGAGCTGTCCACAAGATAAAGATTGTTATAAAGATAATAGCAGAGTTCTTCTATAGAATAGATATTGGTACTGATATTTTCGATATAAAACGGCTTCTCTGCCTTTTTTACCTGACATAAAATATATCCGCTCATGCCTGCTTCCTTTCTTCCTGCTCATCCCATCGTACCAGTTCCCTCCAGATCTTCCCACTGGAAGGATACATTTCGCCAAAGCCCAGATCCTCTACTGTGATCTCACAGTCTCTCGGCGATACGTATTTCAGCGTGAGGGAAAGCCTTGAAGTCCGATTAGGCCGCTTTGGCAGACCCTCAAGTGCCATGGCCACACGTTTCTTCTCGGTTTCTTCCGGAATACTTACCACAAATACCAGTTCACTGGTATCATCCAGGATCAGCTCGCAGGATGCACTGCATTCATACCAGTTGCTGCCGCTTTCGATCAGCGGATAGTAAGCCGGAGAGCCCATCACCCGCATATCCATTCCTACGTCCGCAGCCACCAGCGAATCGCTTAAATAGCGGTAACCTTTGAGTTTTTTATCCTCCAGCCTGTCCTTACCGGCTATGCAGGCTCCCTTTGCAAAAAGATTGTTTCCGTAAAAAACCTTCCGTCCCTGATGACACAGGAGCTTTACAGACTGCTGTGCCCACTGCTGGTCAAATCCTTCTCCCGTGATCTGCACACTGGAGAAGAGCTCTTTGCCGAGAGTCTTACTGATAAAACGGTAAAATTCCACATCACGGATCTCTTCTTCCGGTTCAAGCTTTGTACTGACCGGATCCTCCAGTTTTACAAGCACCGGTCTGGAAGAGCCGTTGATGGTCAGCTTCCGGAAAGTTACCGTATCGCCTGCAAAGGCATACCATCCTACACTTCGATTCCAGGTTTCCCGTTTCTGTCCCAGTGCATAATAATAAAAGCTCTCGCCATAGTCCATAAGCATATATTTCTCACGGGAAAAACCTGCAAGGCTGCAGGCCTTCTGATAATTCCGTACCTGAAGTGTACTAAGCTCCGGCGATGTGATACAAAGGCACCGGGTATTCTTTACGATATCCTGGATTCCCAGAAATTTCAGGATTCCCCTTAGAAAATGTGCCAGAAGCTCTGCCGGCTCTTTTTCCTCTCCTGCCACCTGGATCTTTTCTTCCTTCTGACAGATATCATAGATATTTCCGATCATGATCCCGCCCTTTTCCCTGGCAAAATACTCTGCTTCCAGGCCTACGCAGTAATCACCGTGATCGGTACGATAGCAGATACAGCCCGGAGCTTCGTACTGACTGGCTCCTACCTTCATGGAAAGAGAACGGGCTTCTTCTGCTTTTCTGTCATAATAACAGATCTGTGTGTATTCTTTTCCAATATCAATTCCTATGATCAAGTCACGAATTTCATTCATCTTTCCGGTTCCTTCTCTATGACAAACATTTCATTAACGTACTGTTCCTGCCGGAGATACTGTGCCAGCTTCTCCTTCACTTCCGTATCTTTCTCCAGTTTCCTTGCACAGAGTATTTGATTGATCAGCTGATATTTGCTGGATGCCTGGTCATTACTCTGGCTCATGGTCAGTATTTTTTCTTCCGTTTTGTGTACACCGGTTTCATCTTCTGTCTGGAAATAATATCGCAGGGTCTCTCCATAAAACAATGTAAATGCTCTGGCAAAAATTCCCTCATAGACATTTTTGAGCGGTTCACTTTTATAGTCCGGTACAGTTCCAAGTCCTGTATCCAGGGAATAATACAGTGTGACCAAAGTCTCCGGTGAAGTATGATACTCTACAAAAGTCTTATCATCCAGCTGATACGGTCGCAGGATACTCTGATCCAGATTCCGGAAAAACTCAAATAGCATTCCTTCCTTTACACAGGAGGAGAGGATTTTTTCCTCCATTTCCAGATTTTCTTCATCAGCAGTTTTTTCTTCGGAAAGCAGTTTCAGAAGGGTCAGGTCACAGATCCGGTCTCCGGGCCACTCCTTTTCTCTGCGATTTTTCAGATACTCCTTAAGTCCAGGCATCTCCGGCATTTCTTTTACAAACATTCCGTAAGACATCAGAGTCAGATACGCACCAATCACACTCTCTTTTCCGGAATGACGGATATATGCTTTCAGGATATCCGCACCCTCTGGCCGGTAATCCCAGTTAAACATCAGAAGAGAAAGGATCCTCTCCTCCAGATTATAGGTATCCATCTCAAACCCACAGGCACTTTTCCAGATATCCAGAAGTTCATCCACAGGTCCAAACCGGAATTTCATCAGATACATGAGGATCACTTCATCATAGATTCCCTGTCGGTATACATGAGAGGAAAGTGCGATCAGCTCTTCGTCTTCCGCACAGTCACAGCGGATGATCATACGGCTTACCAGCTTCAGAAGCGCACGCTCCTCTACTCCTTCAAATCCAAATGCTTCCACCACGCTCATAGCCTGCGGAAACAGTCCCCGCTGGATCAGGATCTCCAGAAGGGTTTTCCGGTCGACCATGGCATATTCCCGATAATCCATCATCTCCAGACAGGCATCCAGATCTTCTCCCTGCACGTGATCCCGATAATAATCTAGGATCTTTTTGCGGATCAGCCTCTTATATTCATCGGTAAACGCCGGTGAAAGGACCAGTTTCTGAAAAATTCCCAGATTCTTACGACTGATCTCCTGACCCTGACAGTAATACAAAAGCACAGCCGGTTCATCCGCCCCTTTTTCCAACACTGCCGGAACCATCTCACGATCATCAAAAAGTGGTGTCAGATTATAATCTACCGTAGCAGCATAACGTCTCTGTTTTTCATCCTGAAATACAACGGCCGCATCTTCGCTGCAGATCCTTGGGTAAGCGATCCCATGGATACACGGATAGATTTCTTCCTGTTTCATCTGTCTGTGACGGACGATCACACTGCGGACCTTCGGATCATCCGTATACAGCCGGCAGGTAAACATTCTGGAGGCGATCACCTGCGCTTTTTCGCTGTCCGATGGTTCCCGCATGAATTCCTGATAAACAGCGGCATAATTTTCATTCATCCGGCCTTCCCGTAACTTACGGAAAGCAAATTCCTCCATGCTTTCACGATAACTTTCGTATGTCTGTGGATCACGTTCCTTCCCTGCAATGATGCATGCATACAGATAGGCACGCTTGGAATCACCGAGAGTATTGTTGTTATAGGTAAAATACATCAAAAGCGGTTTCGGCAGGACTCTCCGATAAGAAGTATCCAGTGTTTCCACATAATATTCATACAGCCGTGTGATCCGGATCCCGCGGTCCACGGCAGCGGAAAACCACTGAAAATATTCCGGTTTTCTTGGATTTCCCTTCATAATATATTTACAGATCGCTTCCACGGTATCATCCGACGGAAAGGCTTCACATCCCATGGCCATAGCACGGTACAGACTTTCGTTAAAAGCTTTCTCATAACCGGAAAGATATGCCAGGCGCATGACCAGCTCTTCCGTCAGCATCTGTTCTTTTCCTGCAAAAAGGAATACCTGGGCCCAGAACCCATTGATTCGATGCAGCAGAGACATATCTGCACAAATACGGTTCCATGCTTCCAGATACAGAAAAGGACTTGTACATCCCCGCTCAAAAAGTTCCTCCATCAGAAAGATCTTTTTTGACGGAGAAAGCGTATGATCCATTTCAAATACCAGTTTCAGAAGGATAAAGCTGTCTTCCTTCTGCATCTGGAAATTCTGTACCTTGCGGAGGGCCTGTTCCTTATCCCGGTACAGCCCGGTCTGTGTACACAGATACAGATAAATCCCTGCCAGTTCCAGTTCATTGTGATGAAAGGATTTATTCTGATAACGCTCAAGGATTTCTGAAGCCTGGTCATCTTCTCCTTCCAGATGAAGAAGATAGGCTTCCAGAAGCTGATATTCCGGATATTTCAGTCCGTTTTCGCCCATACGGTCAAGCTTCTCATGAGTAGAGGCTGTCCAGGCCTGAAAATCTGTTCTTTTACAGAGATATCCCAGGTATTCCTTCATCAAAGATATCCGGTACTGTTTTTCCAGAAGATCCAGGTTCACGGCACTCTCAGTTCCTCTGGATGCAAGAACGTGATATACCAGTTTCTGGTATGGGGTTTTTACAATGATCTCGCCGTACTGATTTCCTTTTCCAAGTTTTTCCTGGCGGATCACATAGTTTATTTCACAGGTACTTCCGATAAAATCCTCTTCTGTGACCACATGCTTGCCTGCCTCCAGAAAATCCCCGTTTACCTCAATATCTGCCCGCAGGTGTCCCCATCCGCTCCTGTGGATATAAAGGGATTCCTGAACAGATTCACTGACATCATAAAAACCGGCCTCTTCTCTGTTCAGACTCAATGTCACCTTTTCCTTGGCACCGGCTGCGATCAGAAATTCCTCCAGATGCTGATAGGTCACCGGCTGCTGTGACATTCCTGCATAAAGAGAACGGATCTTCTCACTCTGATCACTCAGGATCAGGGAAAAATGTCGTTCTGTAAAGATCCGGTAAGCCTCATGGAAATCTTCCTTTGCAATATGCAGAAATTCTTCCAGAGAAGATACCTTTCTGCCTGCACTCTTCACCTCTTCCGTCTGTACCTGTACAGTGAACGGCAGCTTATATTCTCCGATACTGGTAGTAAAACACAGCCAGCCTTCAAAGCTCTCTCCCGGCCTCATTCCCTCTGCATCTACCCCATAAGGCATGCGCACTGTGGTTCCGGAAAAACGGTCAAATCCCGGCACCAGTCTCCGGTCAGATGAAGTCACAAAGCCACTGATCCTGCGATTGTCATCGGTACCGAAATAAATCTCATCCTTTGTAGTCTCTCCTGCCTTCAGCGTAGCGAAAATACGGTCCTGTGAAAACAGAAGCTCAGGCTGTTCATAAATAAATTTTCCGTTAAGAAGCTGTTCTATCCTCTTTTTCAAAATATATACTCCTCATCAATATACACTGATTGTTGTCACTCGTATTTTATGATTATACACCAGATCAGAATGTGGCGCAACAGGTGTTCGCCTCTGTCCTTTTTATAAAGTTTCTGTTGGAAAAGCACGAAAAGCACGTCCGGCTCATAAGCTATAAGGAAATCCCCTTTGAGGTGAACCCTTGAAAACCTTTCTGAAACCGCTTTCTTTTGCGGAAGAGCAGTTCTATCTTCTACAGCTCCAAAGGGGCGATCCGGAAGCAAAAAATATCCTTATCGAACACAATCTCCGCCTCGTAGCACATGTTGCAAAAAAATATCAGGGATGTGACGAGGATCAGGATGATCTGATCTCCATAGGCACCATAGGTCTGATCAAAGCCATTTCCACCTTTGATCCCAGCCGGACTTCCAAGCTTTCCACTTATGCTGCACGGTGCATTGACAATGAGCTTCTCATGATGTTCCGTGCCCGCAGGAAACGTTCCAGAGAAGTTTCTCTCTATGAACCCATCGGCACAGACCGGGAAGGCAACGAGATCAGCCTTCTCGATATCATTGAAAGTCCACCCGTTGATGTTGTGGATGATTGTTTCAAAAGGGACAGCATTTCCTATCTTCTCCGTTATATCCGGACAGTACTCTCCCCAAAGGAATACCAGGTAATCTGCTGCCGCTACGGTTTGAATGGTCAGGAGCCACTGACCCAGCGAGAGATTGCTGAAAATCTCTCCATCAGCCGCTCCTATGTATCCCGTATCGAAAAGAACGCTCTTCGAAAACTCCGTACTCTTTTTCCTGAAAATCAGTAAAGGGGAGAACGTTCTTTTCGTTCTCCCCTTTACTCTCTTATCCACCCTTTCGGATCATTCACCTCTTCGGAGAATATCAAATACCTCCGGCATCTCAGTCAGTTTCACATAGATCCTCTGCTGAGCATGTGGTGCACTCTCCATAGCTTCGCCCTCTTCATTATAAATGGCTTCCACTGTGACCGGAATATTCCTTCCGTCCGGTTTCATGATCTCGATGGTCTCTCCTACAGAAAACTTGTTTCTCTGTGTCAGTCTTGCCAGACCTCTCTCATCGATCTCTTCTGCAAATCCAAGATATGTGTATTCTCTTACATATGTGTTGCTGTCATAGATCTGGGTATTCTCATCCGGCTTTCCGTAAAAAAATCCGGTGGTAAACTGACGGTAGGTACAGTTTGAGATCTGCTCCTGATACCACGGCATATTTGCATGATATTTTTCCGGACTTTCCATACAGTCGTCAATGGCTTTGCGGTAGGTTCTTGCCACTGTTGCCACATAAAGAGCTGTTTTCATACGTCCTTCGATCTTCAGGCTGTCAATACCGCTTGTAAGGATATCTTCCATATGTTCTACCATACAGAGATCCTTGGAATTAAAAATAAAAGTTCCTCTCTCATTTTCAAATACCGGCATGTATTCTCCCGGACGCTTCTCCTCCACAACAGAATATTTCCATCTGCAGGGATGGGTACAGGCTCCCTGATTGGCATCTCTTCCTGCCATAAAGTTACTGAGAAGACATCTTCCGGAATAGGAAATGCACATGGCGCCGTGAATAAACGTTTCAATCTCCATATCCTCCGGAATATGTGCCCGGATCTCCCGGATCTCTTCCAGAGAAAGCTCTCTTGCACTTACCACACGTTTGGCACCAAGGTTATACCAGAAACGGTAAGTCTCATAATTGGTATTATTTGCCTGTGTACTGATGTGACGCTCGATCTCCGGGCAGATTTCCTTTGCATACATAAAGATTCCCGGATCTGCGATGATCAGTGCGTCCGGTCCGATCTCCTTCAGTTCCTGAAGATATTCCCTTACACCCTCAAGATCACGGTTATGCGCCAGGATGTTTACTGTCACATAAACCTTTACACCATGGGAATGGGCAAATGCGATTCCCTCACACATATCTTCTTTTGAAAAATTCTTAGCCTTTGCACGAAGTCCAAAAGCTTCTCCGCCGATGTAAACAGCATCTGCACCATATATGACGGCAACCTTTAAAACCTCAAGGCTGCTCGCCGGAACCAATAGTTCTGGTCGTTTCATAAACCTGTTCTCCTGTTTTTACACTTACAGCCGCTCCGTCTCCAAGAGGAAGCACCGATGTACGAAGCACCGGACTGTGAGTCAGCTGCCAGAGATATTCTCTCATTCTTTTATAGATTGTACGGTTACGCCGTTCCACAAGATAATGAGATTCAATAATATCCCCTTCCTGCAGCACGTTGTCAGATACCAGCACGCTTCCCTCTTTCATCAGTCTCAGCACGTCAGGAAGCCAGTGGATATACTGGCCCTTGGCTGCGTCCATGAAGATCATATCAAAGGTTCCGGTAAGATTCTTCAGGATCTCTCCGGCATCTCCCTCCAGAAGCGTGATCTGTGACTCTCTTCCTGCGCGCCTGAAATTATCCTTTGCGACAGGAATTCTTTTTTCATAATTCTCTATGGTAACAATTTCCATATCTTCCGGCCCATACTCACACATAAGAAGTGTGGAGAAGCCTACGGCAGTCCCCACCTCCAAAATGCGCTTCGGTTGTTTCAGTGCCAGAAGCATCCTCATAAAGCTCTGCATATCTCTCCGGATGATCGGCACCCGGTCTGCAAGTGCCTTTGTCTCCAACTCCTGCAGAAATGGAGTATTCCCCATATCCAGTGAATTGATATAGGTCTGCATGCGTTCTTCTACGATCACTGGCTGTTCGATCCTTCCTTGCTCTCTTCTCCTGACAGCACTGCCATGATCCTGGTCGGTGTATAAGCTGTACTGAGAAGGTATGTACCTGCTTTGATCTGTCCGTGATATGCGGACATTCTTTCCTGTATGGTAAATGCAAGCGCATCCTTGATAAGACCCTTCTGCTCCAGTGTCTTGCCTACTTTATATGCAGAGGCACCTTCTTTTATGACTACCGTGACCTCCCTCTCCCGGGCTCATAGCCTGCTGGTTAAACACATCGTAGCCAAACTGATATGCTGATTTTCCAACCCAGATCAGAAATACGATAATAAAGATATATACAGCGGTTTTAAATACCCCTCCAGCCAGAAAAACGCCGGCCCTGCCAACCTTGTCTCTTGTGTCTGCCATAGTCTTTCCTCCTATAAGTCAGGAATCTGTATGTCAATCCCGTCCACCAGCGTCCTGCATATCCGCTGCATCAGTCTGCACAGCGCAAGCTCTGCGTC
>OJMH01003807.1_pt1 | contig 10741 bp, 9 predicted proteins | sample 1597111 | NCBI WGS metagenome assembly OJMH01 (sample SAMEA2452115, study PRJEB22498) | human gut metagenome
TTGGAGTAAATCCATTTAACCAGCCAGGTGTAGAAAGCTACAAGAAGAACATGTTTGCTCTCCTTGGAAAGCCAGGCTATGAAGCTCAGAGAGAAGAGCTGTTAAAGAGACTGTAAAATACGGTTGGCTATAAGCATTATTTATAGTAAAAGAGGAGTCGCCTGAAAACGGCTCCTTTTTTGCTATCATTTTCAATGTTATTTTAAAGGTCCGGGAAAACACAGACTAGACGTAAACCAATTCCAATGGTAGAATTGACATAGATTACGTTGTGAAAACGAAAGGAGAACTATTAAAATGGGCATGATAGAAACAAAGACAGCTAATGCCATTCGTGTATTATCTGCTGATGCTATCCAGAAGGCAAAATCCGGACATCCTGGACTTCCTTTAGGATGTGCTTCCGCAGCTTATGAATTATGGGCTAATCATATGAGACATAACCCGGCAGATCCAAAGTGGGTGGACAGAGACCGTTTCATCCTTTCTGGCGGACATGGTTCTATGCTGCTGTATTCATTATTCCATTTATTTGGCTATGGTGATCTGTCTATGGAAGATTTAAAGAACTTCCGCCAACTCGGTTACAAGACGCCGGGCCATCCCGAATACGGCCATACTCCCGGCGTCGAAACCACTACCGGTCCTCTGGGCCAGGGCGTAGCTAATGCCGTCGGCATGGCCATAGCAGAAAGCCATTTGGCTGCTAAATTCAACAGGGACGGGTACCCCGTTGTAGACCACTACACCTACGTTCTGGTCGGGGACGGCTGCCTCCAGGAGGGTATTGAACAGGAAGCTGCTTCCCTCGCAGGAACCCTTAAACTGGGCAAGCTTATAATGCTCTATGACAAGAATAATATCACCATAGAGGGAGATATAAACGTCACCTTCTCCGAAGATGTAGGCAAACGGCATGAAGCCTGCGGTTGGCACGTTATAAATGTTGAAGACGGCAAAGACGTAGACGCTATTGATGCCGCTATTAAAGAGGCTAAAAAAGTTACCGATAAGCCTTCCTTGATCATCTGCCGCACTGAAATCGGTTACGGCTGCCCCGCCAAGCAGGGCAAAGCTTCAGCTCACGGCGAACCCCTGGGCGAAGAAAATCTGGCCGAGGCCAAGAAAACCCTGGGCTGGACCGAAGAGCCCTTTACCGTTCCGTCTGACGTGCGCGAATATATGAGCGCGCTGGCCGATAACGGCGCTAAAGCCGAAGCCGAATGGAACGCTCTTATGGAAAAATATGCTCAGGCCTATCCTGAGTTATACGCTGAATATAAGCAGTGGTTCAGCCGCGAATTCCCTGTTGACCTGCTTAACGATGAAAATTACTGGACTTTTGAGGATAAGCCCACGGCTACCCGTGCAAGCTCAGGCGAAGTGCTTAACCGCATAGCCAAGCTTCAGCCCAACCTCTTTGGCGGAAGCGCTGACCTTGCGCCCAGCAATAAGAGCGATATGAAGGGACGGGACTACTACTCCCCTGAAAATCCGCTGGGCTCCAATTTCCATTTTGGCATCCGCGAGCACGCCATGGCCGCTATATGCAACGGCATTTACCTGCACGGCGGACTCACTCCCTACTGCGCAACCTTCTTTGTCTTCTCTGACTATATGAAGAATGCGATGCGTATGAGCGCGCTCATGAAGCTGCCCATCATATATATCTTGACTCACGACTCCATAGGCGTGGGCGAGGACGGACCTACCCATGAGCCTATCGAACATTTAGCTTCCCTCCGTTCCATACCTAACATGACGGTATTCCGCCCTGCGGACAACCGCGAGACCGCCGCGGCGTACTTGGCGGCTGTTACCCGCAAGTCCCCCACAGCGCTGATACTTACCCGCCAGAACCTGCCTCAGTATCCCGGCAGCGGCAAGGAAGCCCTTAAGGGAGCTTATATCCTCAAGGACGGTTCAAAGGCGACTCCCGACGTAATCCTTATGGCCTCAGGCTCAGAAGTGGAACAGATATACAAAGCGGCCGACATTCTGGCTGAAGAAGGGATTTCCGCCCGCGTTGTATCCATGCCCTCCTGGGAGCTCTTTGAAGAGCAGAGCGAGGAATATAAGGAAAGCGTACTGCCTAAAAATGTCCGCGCCCGCGTAGCCATTGAGGCCGCTTCCAGCTTTGGCTGGGGCAAATATGTCGGTTTGGACGGAGAAATAATCTCCATAGACCATTTCGGCGCCTCCGCTCCGGCATCAGTACTCTTTAAGGAATTTGGCATAACGGTAGACAATGTCGTAGCCAAGGCTAAAAAGGTGCTGGGCAAATAAAGCTCGAAGAATTAAAGCCAAATAAGAAATAAAGGCTTTAACTGGAAATTCATTAGGCAGGCTGTTTGCAAATGCTTACGGCCTGCTTTTTTGTTTTTTATAATACAAAAACAGTATGAGCACAATAAAAGCCGGATCGGCTGCAGCTTGTGCCGGTATAAAATCCCCAGATAAAATATTTGTGTAAGCTGTTGACTTTTATCTGTTTTCGGACTATAATGCGCAATGTCCGTTACAAAAGGGGAGAATGCAAATGAAAGAATTAATTAACGGCCCTCTGGCTGAATATAATCAGCTTTATAAGGAAATGGACGAAATCTACCATCTGTATGCCAAAAAACATGGAGTATCGGACACAGCGCTGTGGCTGATGTACTCTCTGTACCTGAATGACGCTGAAAATACGCAGAGTGAGATTTGTTCCGCCTGGCACTGTGCGCCCCAGACTATCAATTCTGCTTTAAAGAGGATGGAAAATCAGGGGCTTATTCTTCTGGATGCAGTACCGGGAAATCAGAAAAACAAATTAATAAAACTGAGCGAAAAAGGAAGGGAAATGATTGAAAAGGCCATTGCTCCGCTGGTGGAAGCAGAACAAAAGGCATTTCAAGGGCTGAAGCCCAAGGAAAAAGCCGCTCTGTTTGCCCTGACGCGCAAATATACCCAACTGCTTAAGAGCCAAATGGATAAAATTTAAAACAGTCATCGGAGGACCATGTATCGCAATACACATGAGCATTAACCGCTCCGGTCGGATAAGATGTCGGGTGCGCCCGGTTATTGAAAGATAACCGGGCGCTTTTTTTGACGGCAGACCCCTTGTATGCTGCCACAGAATAATAATATTACATGAAAGGAAAGGTTAAGTCAATATGAATTCTACAGTATTATTCTCAAAAACTCCGCCGCTGAAGCTTTTCTTTCTGGCCTCCATTCCCGGAGCAATAAGCATGCTGGCTTCAGCGCTGTATCAGACGCTGGACGGCGTCTTTGTGGGCCAGTTCCTTGGCAGCACGGCCTTTGCCGCGCTCAATCTGGCCATGCCCTTTGTTATTATAAATTTTTCTCTTGCAGACCTTATCGGCGTAGGCTCGGCCGTCCCCATATCTGTCTGCCTGGGCAAAAAACAGGAACAGGAAGCAAACGGTATTTTTTCCTGTGCCTGCCTCTTGATTGTAGGCACCGGCCTGCTGGTAGGAGGCATTTTGTTCGGAGCGGCCCCTCTTCTTATTAATCTCATGGGCGCCCAAGGGGAATTTGCAGCTTTAGCCATCCAATATCTGCGGGTTTACGCGCTCTGCTCTCCCTTTACCACCATTGTATTCGCAATGGACAACTACCTTAGAATCTGCGGGTATATCCGGGGCAGCATGTTTTTAAACATCCTCATGTCAGTCCTGATAGCGGCAATGGAATTTTTATTTCTGGGCGTCCTGGGCTGGGGAATCTGGGCGGCGGCGCTTGCGACATGCTTGGGCATGTTCCTTTGCGCCATTATAGCCTTTATCCCCTTCTTAAGGAAAAAGGCCCTGCTGCGCTTCTGCCGGCCGCATTTCAGCAAAAAGCTGCTCAGGCAGATAATATCCTGCGGAAGCCCGAACTTTTTAAACAATATTGCCGGCCGGATTACCTCTATTATGATGAATAGGATACTTTTGCAAATGGGAGGAGAAAATGCCGTATCCGTTTACGGTGTTTTGATGTTTGCCGACGGCTTCATACAGCCCCTGCTCTACGGCATGTGCGATTCACTCCAGCCCGCGGTCGGATATAACTTGGGCGCGCAGAAATTTTCCAGGGTCCGGTCCATAGAAAAATGCTGCTTTACCGCAAGCGGGGTTGTATCTCTCTGCGCAGTCGTTGTGCTGGCGCTGTTCCCTGAACAAATTACTAAATTATTTGTAGCTGACGCAGGAAAAGAAATTTTAGATATTTCCGTGGGCGCTCTGAGGCTGTTCAGCCTCACCTACATTACCCGCTGGTTTTCCTTTGCAACGCAGAGTTTTATGCTGGCTATTGAAAAACCGCTGCCCGCTTCCATTATTTCAGTTGCGACGGCGCTGGTCTTCCCCGCCCTGCTTATAGGCGTGCTATGGCCCCTCGGCCTTACGGGAATATGGCTGAATTTCGCCGGAACTGCGGTGCTGGCCGCGATTTTATCCCTGATAATCCTCGCAAAGCTGCGGCATGAATGGAATAAGCCGGATGGCAGCATATAAAAATATAAAGGAGGAAGCGGCATGAATATCATTACTATAAGCCGGGAATTTGGCAGCGGTGGCCGCGAACTGGGCAAGCGGCTGGCGGACATCCTGGATTACACATACTACGACAGGGAAATTGAAACCGAGCTTGCCAAACGCACCCACATGGATGCGGATTACATCGCGCAAACTCTGGAGGACAGGCCGAAATTCAATATACCTCTGCACTTTGGGAGAACTCTGGCCAGCCCATATGCGGCAAAACAGCAGGTAAGCATACTTCTTGAAAAGCAGAAGCTTTTAAAAGAACTCGCCGCCTCTTCAAACTGCGTAATAGTAGGAAGAGCGGCGGATGTGATCCTTTCGGAATATAATCCCTTAAAAATATTCGTATTTGCCGATATGGAGCATAAAATCAAACGGTGCCAGAATTGTGCAGAGATAGATGAAAAGCTTTCGCCGCGGGAATTGGAAAAGGCCATACGAAAAATTGACGCCAGGCGTTCTCAATATAACAGCCTGTTCCCCAATATGGACTGGGGAGACAAAAAGCGCTATCACTATCATATGTTCATAAACACAACTACCCTAAGTTCGCAAGAAAAACGGTCAGAAGATATAAAATTTACGCTGCTGCATTGCTCTCACTCCATGCGCACCCGGTGCATATCGTTTATAGCCTTGTATGACGCCAGTTTTATGCCCTCTGACCCTAAACCCTCAAACTGGGAAAATTATTCATTTTCAAGGCAACCTAAGAAAGTCTACCGAAGACACACCAATGGAGGATTACGCAGAAAATGAAGAAATCAATCCGTTCTGAGGCGTGTAAACCTTCGTAACCGGGGATAATTTAAGCATAACGCGCATAGTCCCCCATATTGCTCAATATGCAGACTGCTGGTTTGAATGCCGGAAAGAACCGGGCGATGCATAAAGTACTGTTTTTAAAACGCGCCGACAATTTAAGAGCGAGCGCAAAGCATGTTATATATAAAAAGCCCGGCCTTTTTGGGACACAAACTGATTATTTAAATTAAGGAGGCAAATCCTATATTCAATAAATTTGCTTACATCAGGCATCAGCCCGCGGAGCAAAGAGACCCATCAGCAATAGCTCTGCTTTACGGCCATGCTTCTCTAAAGCTCCAAATCAAAGGGAAACCAGCCGCAGGGCCGCCGGCCGCCTCCGGCTGGCGGATACAGGAATAAGCTTTGGCTGCAAAGCCTCAAGGCCCGGAAACCCGAAACGGCGGGCTTCCGCAGGCGTTTTTCCGCCCTCCCTTTATCAGGGGCAATTCAGGCGAACCACTCTTTCATAACATTCAGAACCTTAAGCAGTTCCTCCTCTTTTATAATGTAAGGCACCATTGCATACATATATTTCAGAAAGGGCCGGCTGAATACTCCTCGTGAATAAGCAAACTGCCGGAACCCCTTAAGCGTCCGGGCGTCCTTTACCTCTATACAGACACAGCCGCCCATTATGCGTATATCCTCTATGCGCTCGTCCTCCAAATCCGCCATTTCACGGCGGGTTATCTCTTCTATCTTCCGTATTTTGGAAAGATAATTCCCCGTCTCAAACAGTTCAATGGACTTCAGCGCCGCACTGCAGGCCAGAGCGTTGCCCATAAAGGTAGGCCCGTGCATTAACGCATGCTCAGGGAATTCATCATAAAATCCCTCAAAAACCCTGCGGTTAGCCACTGTCGCCGCATGGCCGATATATCCGCCCGTCAGAGCCTTGCCCAGCACCAGAATATCAGGCAGCACCAAATCTGAAACAAACCTGTTGCCTGTACGTCCAAAGCCCGTAGCCACTTCATCAAATATCAGCAGCACACCGTAATTGTCGCAAAGCTCCCTGGCTCTTTTCAGAAAAGATATATCGTACATACGCATACCGCCGGCTCCCTGAAGCAGCGGCTCGACTATAAGGCAATTCAAATATCTGTGATATTTTTCAAACGCCTGTTCCAGAGCGGGTATAGTTACCGGAACATGTATTGTATGCCTGCTCTTGCCATAGGCCTTGAGTATAAAATGATAGTCCTCGTCGTCTCCCGTCTCAATGGCTTTAAACGTATCCCCGTGATATGCATGCTCAAGCGCCAGAACCATTGTACGCTGGGTTTCCCCGCGGTTAATGTAATATTGCAGGGCCATTTTCAGGGCGACCTCTACTCCCACGCTTCCAGAATCTGAAAAAAATGAATAATCCAAATCTCCCGGAAGCCAGTTTTTAAGCTTTTCAGCCAGCTGAAGCACAGGCTCATGCGTCAGGCCGCCCAGCATGACATGAGAAAATTTTTCTACCTGGGAAATAATCGCACGGTTCATCTCAGGATGATTATAGCCGTGAATTACGCTCCACCAGGAGGAGACTGAATCAATCATGGCCTGATCCTCAGTATACAAATAAACCCCATTAGCATCCACAATTTTATAAGGTACTTTCATGGTTTTCATCTGTTCATAAGGATACCATATCATTTTAAAAATCTCCCTTTATTCAAATAAGGACGCCAGTTCCTCAGCCGGGATGTGCAGCTGAGTGTCATTATCATTTTAAAAATTCTCCCTCTATTCAAATAAGGATGCCAGTTCCTCAGCCGGGATGTCCAGCTGAGTGTCATAATCCTCAAGGCACGCAACCACCTTTGCGCCCGAAACATATTCGCACATTTTCAGATTGTCCTCATGCATAGCATTGCCCGGCTTAAAGCGGTTAAGGATAATGCCCTTTAGGGGCAGATTCTCCCGGCGCATATAACAGGCGGTCAGCCCTACGCTGTTAATAACGCCCAGTCCGGCGTCCGCCACCAGCAGGCAGCTAAGGCTCAATTCCTTTATCAGGTCGGCCAGCCAGAGCTTTTTTTCATCAAAACGGAGGGGACAGATTATGCCGCCTGAGCCCTCTACTGTTATGTAATCATATTGGGCGCACACCCTTCTAAAACTCTCCAGCACGCGTTCCATGCTGACCGGCTCACCCTCCAGGCGGGCGGCCAGATGAGGAGAGAGGGGCTGCTGATAAACATAGGGGCACATTTCTTCAAGCGGCTGGCCGATGCCCGAAATCTCTTTTACATAAAGCGGGTCGCCGGGAATCAATCTGCCGTCCTCTCCCCGCTCATTGCCGCTCACAGCGGCTTTAAAATAAGCTGCCGACGCTCCGCTCCCTGCAAGTTTCTTAAGGATAAGCGCGCTTACATAGGTTTTACCTGTATCTGTACCCGTCCCTGTTATAAACAGTTTTTTTGCCACGACTGTAATTACCTCGCATATAATATTTATCTAATATCGCGCCGCTTTTTTATAATGGCTGTATTTTTCCGCCAGCCGGCGCAGTTGACCTCATAGCCTAGGTCTTGCAGCATCATCCCGTCCGTTTGAGGCGTTATGCCCGAAGTTGTCAGCATATCCCCCGTAATAGCCGCGTTGGCGCCTGAGCGGAAACAGCCCCGGCCCTTATCAGGCAGCAGGCCGCGGCCCCCGGCCAGGCGTATAAACGCATCGGGCAGTATAAAGCGGTAAACGGCCGCAATCCTCCGCATATCCGCTTCGCTCAGCCTTTCACAGTTTTCCAGAGGCGTGCCGGGAATGGGATTGAGCATATTGACGGGCACGCTTTTTATATTAAGCTCTCTAAGGGTGAGTGCCATATCCACGCGGTCCTCAGCCTTTTCCCCCATCCCCATAATGCCGCCGCTGCAAACCTCCAGCCCGGCTCTCTGCGCCGCGCGTATGGCCTCTATCTTATCGTCAAAGGTATGCGTCGTGCATATATTGGGAAAATAGCGGCGGGAGGCTTCCAGATTATTATGCACCCGCGTTACGCCCGCTTCTTTCAGCCTTTTATACTGCGCTTGGTTTAAAAGGCCGAAGGACACGCACACAGAAAGGGCGGTTTCTGTTTTTATACGCCTTACCGCTCCGCACATTTTATCCACTTCCCATTCTGAAAGCCGCTTGCCCGATGTAACTATGGAAAAGCGGGGCACTCCCTGCCCTTCGCTTTTTCTAGCCTGAGAAACTATCTTTTCTTCTGAAAGCAAAGGATACTCCTCCGCGCCTGTATGATTGCATGCGGATTGAGCGCAAAAGCGGCAGTTCTCTGAGCAACATCCGCTTTTACCGTTTATTATGGCGCAGAGATCAAATTTGTTGGATAAAAAGAAGCGGCGGATCTCATCTGCGCACCGGCATAATATCTCCAATGGCTGCGCATACAATTCCATAGCCGCGTCTTTATCAATTTGCTTTCCTTTAATAACATCCTTCTTTATCAGCTCAATATCAGTCATTTTTAACACTTCCGTTTATTTTTCCGAGATACGTTAAACGCTTTGCCAGCACGGCGCCTAAAACGCAAAGCAGGATGTCGCCCGGCACGGTCAGGATAAAGCAATAGAGAAACAGCGTCCACAGCCCTATTGGGTTGTTAAGATAAAGGGCGCTTATGAGATAATAATGGACCATCCCCAGAAGATATACAACGCCCAAGCCGGCAAGGCCTGCCGCAAGCAGCCGCCCCAGGCCGGGCCTGTCCTTTTTTTCCGCAATCCGGCCGGTGACAAACGCGCCCAGAGCAAAGCCTATTATATATCCAAAGCTGGGCTGGAGGACATACCCTATTCCCCCGCCCTGCGTAAAAACGGGCAGACCGGCCAAGCCAAGGAGAATATAGACGCCGACTGAAACCAATCCCAATTTGCTCCCCAGCAAAAGTCCGGAAAGCATAGTGAACAGGTACTGCAAAGTAAAAGGGACAAAGGGACCGGGTATTTTTATAAACGCGCCCACCGCGATGAGCGCCGCAAAAAGGGCGCATAGAATCATGTTTTTAAGCCTGTTAACCTTCATGACGTTTATTTTTTCTCTACCTCGCTATATAAGGCTTTTCAAATTCAGCCTTTTAATTTTTGCGGCCGCTATTCTTCCTCAGCGCAAATTAACTCCGGCTTGCAGCTTTTGCAGGCAATCCTTTTTTTCTGCAACTGAACTTCTCAGCATAACCTAACGCTGATTTCACCTGAGGACAGCTTTTCTATGCAGCCGTCCTCAAATTGTACAACCAGCCGGCAATTTTCATCCACGTCCAGCGCCAATGCTTTTCGGGCACCTTCTGGATACAATACATTTATCTCTTTTCCAATCACAAAGCTGCGTTCTCTATACCTGCTTATATAATCAGCATCTTCGCCCGCTTTATAAAAACTCATAAAACCATTGAGAAAGCCCGCGGACAGCATATTTTTACCGTCTCTTATGCGTTCATTGAAAATCCAGCCAGCCACAGACGAAATATCAGCCGGAAAACCGTTTTGGGGAGGATAAACATTAAAGCCTATGCCCAGCACGACGTAATCCATATTTCCGCTTTCCAGCCCAAAAGCGCCCTCGGTAAGGATTCCGCTGACCTTTTTCCCCCTCATATAGATATCGTTTACCCATTTTATCCCGGCCTTTTCCGGCAAAAGCGCCTCTATTGCCTCACACGCCGCGACTGCCGCCATAGTTGTAAGCTTAACGGCCTGTTCGGGTAGCATATTCTCAGGCCGCAGCAAAATACTCATATAGACACCCGTATCTTCAGGAGAATAAAAGGTACGGCCCAGCCTGCCCCGGCCTGCGGTCTGGGACAGGGCAAGTATGGTATAACCGTCAGGCGCGCCCGCAGCGGCTTGCTCGCGCAGCAAAGCGTTAGTAGAAGATACTCTACGGCGCACATCCAGCGTTAAGCCCTTGCATACAGGAGCTAGATATTTTTTAATTCCCTGTGCCGAAAGGATATCGGTATTTACAGATAAACTGTATCCCCTATTGGGAACCGCGTCAATTTTATAGCCTTCGCCGCGAAGGCTGTTTACCCCTTTCCATACCGCTGTTCTGGAAACCGCTAATTTAGAAGCAAGCTCTTCGCCTGAAAAGTATATTCCTTTATTTGCTTCAAAAAGCTCAAGCAGCTTTTCCTTTGTTCCCATTTCTCCACCCCGTTTGTCGTCATAACTATACAGCTATCTTTGCCGTTATTATACTATACTCCTCCGCAATCGTCAACTGTATATTTTAATAAGGTTGACGATGAACTCATCAAGCAATATAAACTTTAGCTTATGGCGCGCTTTGCGCGCCATAAGCGGCTCCCTGTAAGCCGCTGCGCGGCGTTTGCGGCCGTAAGGCCGCCTGGGTCGAACCGCAGGTTCGGCCCAGAGTCGGGCTCCTGCCCGACTAAACGCCGCGCT
>OJMH01003809.1_pt1 | contig 10732 bp, 9 predicted proteins | sample 1597111 | NCBI WGS metagenome assembly OJMH01 (sample SAMEA2452115, study PRJEB22498) | human gut metagenome
ATGACCGCCGCAACATGGTAGATGTAAAAAGTATCGCTATCTAACCCCAGCAAAGGTCGCTCCACTCCAACCATCATCGGTAAAATGAACAAGATTCGTAAAACCATGTTTCATAGCATAATCTTCAAGCATTTGCTTTTGATGAACTATACTGTTACTCTCTCCAGCATTATCATCATCACGAGACAGTCTTTCATACAAAGCAGTAATGCCATTGCTTCTATCTTTTTTTCTTCTCATGCTGAACTCCTTTCTTCAATTCCTATCCACTCCTTACGCTCACAAAATATCACATCCGTATAATGCTTGGGCGGCGCAGTTTTGCCCTCCTTTACGGCGGCTTCGGTGCAATCCAATACCTGCCCCTCCGACAGCTCCGGCAGCGCGGCGTCCTGCTTTTCCTGCGCGAGATACTGTTTCCAGCCGGTATCAAGGACGGTTTTGCCCTTGGCGGTGAACTCGGTACCGCCGCACTCCAGCGTAACTGTGGTTTCCGCATAGCGGTGTGCATCGCTGACCGCCCGGAGAAGCTGCCCCGCCACAAGGCGCAAAAGCTCGCGCTCGCCCAGCGGCAGGACGGAGGTATCCGCCTTGCCCGCGCTGGCGGTGGGGAGAATGGCGTGGTGGTCGCTGACCTTTTTGCTGTCGCACACCTGCCCTGCGTTCACACGCCCCGGCGCGTCTGTTTCGCAGATGGCGGCGGCAACGGTCACAAGCTCCGGCACGGAGGCTTCCAGATCGTCGGTGAGGAAGCGGCTGTCCGTGCGGGGATAGGTGCAGAGCTTCTTTTCATAGAGGGCTTGCAGGTAGTCAAGCGTCTGCTGGGCGGTATAGCCGAGGCTGCGGTTGGCCTCCCGCTGGAGCGCGGTCAGGTCGTAGAGCTGCGGCGCTTTCTCCGTTTTCTCTGTGCGCTGCACCGCCTTGACCGTAACCGGCTGACCGGTGCAGGCGGCGGCAAGAGCGTCCGCCTCCGCTTTTTCTTTGAACTTTTCGGACACGGCGGCAAAATCGCCGCAGCGAAGATTTACCGTGTAAAAGGCTTCCGGACGGAACGCCCCGATCTCTGCCTCCCGCTGGACGATGAGCGCCAGCGTGGGCGTCATGACGCGCCCAACATTCAAGGTGCGGTGGTAGAGGACGGAAAACAGGCGTGTGGCGTTGATGCCCACCAGCCAGTCCGCGCGGGCGCGGCAGAGGGCGGACTGGTGCAGCCCGTCGTATTCCCGTCCCGGACGAAGGTCTGCAAAGCCCTTTCGGATGGCCTCGTCCTCCATGGAGGAGATCCAAAGCCGCTTCATAGTCTTTGTGCAGCCCGCCATGTAGTAGACGGTGCGGAAGATAAGCTCCCCCTCGCGCCCTGCGTCGCAGGCGTTGATGACCTCGGTCACGTCCTCCCGGCGCATGAGGTCCCGCAGCAGCTCGAATTGCCTGGATTTGTCCGCTTTCAGCGTGAAGCGCCAGCTTGCGGGCAGGATGGGCAGATCGTCATAGCGCCACTTGGCGTACTTTTCATCGTACACATCCGCGCTGGCAAGCTCCGCCAGATGTCCGAAGCACCAGCTTACAAGGTAGCCGCCTCCCGAAAGATAGCCGTCGTTGCGTTTGGTCGCGCCCAACACGGCGGCGATGGACTGGGCGACGGAGGGCTTTTCCGCAATCACTAATTTATGGTGTGTCATATTCTTTTTTCTCCTTTTCTGCATAGCAAAAAGCAGCCCCGAAGGACTGCTTTTCGTGTCTGTTTTTCTAATCGTATGTGAGTCAGGGCCGTTCAAGGCACCGCTTCCGGTATCGCTCGGCAGCCTCGGCAAAGGCTTTGCGCTCGGCGTCGGTTGGATCCCGTGTTCCATCCAAAAGGCGGCACTGTTCATAGCTTTCCACCGCGCCGGTCAGCCTGTCCAGCAGCGCCTCCGGCGTGAGGCAAATCTCAGCGGTGTCCCAATTTTCACGCCTGTCATCCCATGTGAGGTAGGTATAGCCGTGCCGGGTCGGCACCACCTCCACGCCGGTATCTTCTGTAAGGTGCTCCCTGAATGCCTCCAGCACCCGTTCAAAGCTCAGCATCCGTATCACATCCTTTTCCGCTGCATTTGGTCTTTCATGGGTACATTGTAGCATCGGTGGGAGAATGCGGCAAGGGTCGGGGTCCTAACGCTCCGGCGCTTTTGCCCGCAGCTTCTCCCGCAGGTCGGTGTCACGGTAGCAGGGACGGAGGCAGACGGTGCCGTAGCGGGAACAGCCGCAGCAGAAATGCCCCTCCGGGGCAGGGGTGCGCGGCGTTTCCTCCTTTCCCGGATAGGGGCGCTGCATCATCAGCCGCTCCAGCGGGTTTTTGGTGAAAAGGCTCATGCATCCGCGTCCTCCATTTCCTCCGGCTCGTCCGCATCGTCCTCGTTTTCGTATTCCTCGTCTTCATCCTCATCGCCGTAGTCGTAATCGTCCAAGTCCACAGGTCCCTTTGTGTCAGGCTTTTTCTTGCGGAGCTTGAACCAATACAGCGCGCCGCCGCCCGCCATCAGGAGCAGCAGCACAATCACAACAAGACCGCTGCCGGACTTCTTTTCGCCGCCGTCCTTGTCGGGGCTGTCGCTCGTATCGGGCGTAGGGTCAGGCTCCGGCGTCTTTTCCGCGGCCTTTTCCTTGCCCATGCACTCCGTCATATTGTTCTTGCAGACTGCGCAGGCGGTGTTGACCGCACCTGCCTCGCACTTGTCCTTGCAGGAGCAGACGGGGACGGAATCCTCGTCGATGAGTGCAAGCAGGTCGCTTTCGTCCACAAGGTTGAGGAAGTAGGTTTCATACCGTTCGCCGTCCTCGTCCAGCGGCTTATCGTAGTCGATCACCAGATAGAGGGTATGGCCGTTGCGGGTTTCTACCGCGATGAACTGCTTGTTGGTGTGCTTGTCGTAAAGCAGGTCGCGGGTGACGGCGCTGCCGTTTTGGGAAAAGCCCGTCCCTTTCTCAATGGCGACAGGCGCGGCGGTATCGGTGGGCTCCTGTGCTTTCGCCGGCTCTGTGGCTGCGGGCGTCTGTGCCGCAGCGGGCTTTCCCGTGCTGCCGGAGGCGTTGGGAGGCTTTCCTGCACCGGTATTGCTGCCGTTGCTGCCGGTATTTCCGCTGCTGCCAGTGTTGCCGGAGGGCTGCTTCCTGCAATCGCAGTCTGCGGGACAATGGGTGTTGTGCTGCTCCGGTGTGGGGCTGGGCGCAGGCGTTTCCTTTTCATAGAAGGGGTTGGCGATCACCAGATAGCCCGTGCGGTTGCCCGCGTTGTCCACGCCCATGATGTAAAAGTGGGAATCCCGCGTGTTTTTGTCAATGCGGACGCTGAACTCGCCGTTTTGCAGGGTGGTATAAAGCTCATCGTTCACATAGACCCCGGCTATGCCAGAGAGGGTGTCGGCAGCCTCCACGCGCAGCAGCGTACCGCTGACGCCCGCCCGCAGCCGGGGCGCTTCAAAGTCCATACAGGATACGGTCAGCTCCTTTTTATGCTCCGTGCCGTAGGGGTCAGTGATAAAGATAAACACGGTACCGTTGTCCGGCACCGTGTAGCGGGCGCGGCCGTCGTGGGCAAGCTGCTCCGTCAGGTCTGTCCTTTCGGCGGTTTCCCGCAGCGCCGCCTCTACCTTCTGCCAGCCCGCGTTGTTTTTGTCCCTGATACGGATCGTGACCGTCACCGGCGCGTTGTGCCAGCCTGTCGGAATATCTGCGTCCAGCGCATATTCCGCCTCCGGCTGCGGCGTTTCCGTCGTTTCAGGCGGCGCGGGAGCCGGTTCCTGTGTGTCCGGCCCTTGCTCAGCCGGAGGGGACTCCGGTGTTCCTTCGGGTGTGACGGGAAGCTCGGCCTCCACGATCTCCGGCGTGCTTTCCGGCGCGCCGCCTGCCGGGGCGTCCTCCATATCCGTCGCCATGGCCATGCCGGACATGGTGAGGAACATCAGGGCAAGGCAAAGGACGGCGGCAACTCCGCGCAGCAGCCGGTTGTTATTCTTCTTCATGCACATAGTTCGTATCCTCCTTGGTATTGGGTGTGATAAAGGGCGCGCCGCCCCTTTTGAGCTGTGTGAGGAACTGCGCCAGCTCCTCCATGCTCATGCCGGTGGCGCGGGCAAGGCCGATGATGTCGGTATTCTCCAGCTCGACGATGCTCTCGTCAAGCTCCCGGTTGCGGGAGCGGAGGGCGGCGATCTTTTCATCGTTTTTCGCCCGTTCAGCCTTGAGCTTTGTAATCTTAGGGTTCATTTTTTTGCTCCTTTCTGAGAGATCAGGGCGCAGGTAAACGCCCGTAAGCAAGGAAATGGGATTGCCAGTAGCTTGAATTGAGGCTTGTGTACTGGATGGGGTCGCCACAGTGAAGCATCATATCATTGCCGACGTAAATGCCCACATGGGACGCGCCGGTGGTGTCATAGGTGCCTTGGAAGAACACCAGATCGCCGGGGCGCAGGTTGGCGGCGGACACCCGCGTACAGAGCTGGCGCAGTCCCTCCGCGCCCAGCCTGCCGAAGCTCCAGCCCACGCCGCAGTTGTTGTAGACATAGCTGACGAAGCCGGAGCAGTCGAAGGAGGTGGCGGGCGTGCTGCCGCCCCAGACGTAGGGGTAGCCGAGATACTTCTCCGCCTCCTTGATGATGGCGGCGAACTGCGCGTCCTCCAGCGCCTCCGGGGGTATCTCGTACTTCTCATAGTCGGCGGTGTAGTATTTCCCGATGTACTCCGAGCCGCCGAACAGGTCCGGGCGGTTGCCCAGCGTCGCCATATACATGGCATACAAGGAGAGCTGATCCTGCGACATGATATAGACCGGCACATGGGAGAGGTTGAAGTTTTCCAGCCGGACTGTGCAGATGTAATAGGTGTACGGCACCTGCACGGTATATTCATAGCTGTGCAGGTTTCCGTCCGCGTCGGTGTAGTAGCCGGTTCGGGTTTCCGTGCGGTATCTGGTTTCCGTAGCGACGGTTTCCGTTAGGATGTACTGCTTTTCAAACAGCATCTCCAAGATGCCGCCGACCTCGGAGATCGTCCACTCCTTGCCTTTCAGGGCGGTGATGGCGGAGATCAGCACATAGGGGTCATGCTCGATGTCGTCCAGATCAAAATGGTACTCATCGTAGTCATGGGTGCTTTCGTAGGTGTCGAGATACTGCTGCAATTCCGCTTCCATGGCGCAATATTGCGCCTCTGCCGCCAGCATATCCGCGTCCTCACTGGGGTAGGTGGATACGTTGACGCCGGTGGCTCCGCCCTGAATCAGCAGGGAGCAGGAGGAAACGGTGCAGAGGATAAGGACAATCATTGCCGCAATGCCGCCCACGATAAGAAAGCCCTTTTTGTGACGGGCGATGAACTCGCCGGTTTTCTTTGTGTTCTCTGCGGCTTTCCGCGCCGCCTTTGCCGTGGCTTCGGAGGCTTTGACCGTATTCCCGGCGCTTTTTCCGGCTTTGGCGGCGGCGTACTCCCGCTTGATGGCCTGCTTCTGCTGCCAGCGTGAGTAGGGATTGCTGGAAAACTGCGGGTCATGGTGCTGTGCCGTTTTGTCCAGCGCACGGAGGTTGGCGCGGTCTGCCTTGGCCTCGGCGCGGTCTGCGCGACGGTAGGGCTTCTCCTTGTGGGAGCGATGGGCGTGCTGGGCAAGTCGCACGGCGCGCTCCGCCGCCTGCTCCACGCCGTGGGCGCTCTCCACACCCACATTGTCCTGCTCGTGCTCCCGAATCTCCCTGTGGACGGCAGATAGCGCCGCCGCACCGGGCGTGTCCCGCAGGGCGTGGGTGAGCTTGGAGGGTGGTCGCTTCTTGTCCACCTCCTCAAAGGAAAGGCGCGTTGTGACCGTGCCGGTTTTCGGGTCAACGACGCGCTGCTTTTTCTTTACGGTTTTCTTGGGTATCTTCGCCTCGGCCTTTTCCAGCTTCTTCATGCGCTTGTCCGCTTTTCGGATGGCCTTTTTCAGTTCCGGCGCTGCCAGCTCCTCGTCGGTAAACAGCAGCCGGGGCGAGCGCTTGCTCATGGAAATTCACCTCCGTTCGGGGCATACGGTACGCCGAGAAAGTCCAGCACCTTACCGCAGCCCAATTTATGGATACAGAAATCGTACTGCTTGGGATGTGTCAGCGCCATGCGCTGAAAGCGATTCGGCTCCTTTTCCAGATGAACGCCGAACATACAAAACATACAGCCGGTGCGCTTCGCGCCGGTGGTGGTCAGCCTGCCGTTTTCCTCCACGATCTCGCCGTAAACGGAGGAATACGGGATGCCGGTCATTCTGAGATATTCCAAAACGTCCTGCTCGGTCCAGAAGGACATGGGCTGCGAGGTGGGGTCCCGCTTGTGATAGGCGTTGCATCCGATTTTGAGATAGACGCTCTGGCGGCGTGCGCTCTCACAGGCCATGGTCGCAATGATCTGCTTTCTACCGGTTTCCCGGTTATATCTGTGCAGGGGACGCTCCTTTATCACGGTGCAGCAGGCGTCAGAAACGGGAAATGGCGCATCCAGCAGGACGCGCCATTTCTGATACCGTTCATTGAATTTTGAGGGCGTACCGTCCCGGTTCAGGCCGTTCAGGTGGCAGAGCGCCCATGTGCCGCCCTTTCGGGCGTAGCGGATGCGCCGCGCCACATCCTTGGATATGACGGGATAGCCGTATTCCGATATGACCTTTGAAAAGGGCATCTCCGGGCGCAGCCACGTTACATTGGGAACGGTTTTGACAAACTCCCGTATCTCCGGGTATTCCAGCCCCGTGTCCACAAACACGGCGGGAATGTCGGGGAACGCCCGCCGCGCAAGGTCCAGCAGCACGGTGCTGTCCTTGCCGCCCGAAAAGGAGACGGCTACCTTGCCGTCGTAGTGGTGATACCATTCAATGATCTTCGCCTGCGTCACGCGAATTTTCCGCTCCAGCGGCCACGCATGCATGACGCTCAAATCCTGCCGGGTGTAGGCGTTCATACCGCGACACCTCCGATCCGTTTCTCTGCCAGCGTACAGTATTCCGGGTTCAGCTCGATGCCGATGTAGTGCCGTCCGAGCTGCTTTGCCACCGCCGCCGTAGTGCCGGAGCCGAGGAAGGGGTCCAGCACGACGCCTCCGGGCGGGCAGCCTGCCAGCAGGCAGGTTTCCGCCAGCTTTGGCGGGAAAGCGGCGAAATGCCCGCCCCGGTACGGCACGGTGTTGATCTGCCATACGTCGCGCTTGTTGCGAAGCTGTGGAATATCTGCATCCGTATAGGTTCCGGCAGCTCTTGGCAGATTGATTTTCTGGATATTCTGCTGTCCGGGAATGCCGCTTCCGTGCTTGGTAGCCGTGCTTCGTGCGCCTTTCATGCGCCGTACCGTCGTTTCCGCAACCGGCTCCGCGATGGCGGCAGCATCGTAATAGTAGCGTCGGGACTTGGACAACAGGAAGATATGCTCATAGCAGCGGCTTGGCCTGTCCTTGGTGCTTTCCGGCATGGGGTTCGCTTTCATCCAGATGATGTCCGAGCGCAGATACCAGCCGTCTGCGCGCAGCGCAAAGGCAAGCAGCCATGGCACGCCAATCATATCCTTTGCCTTGCAGCCCTCCACCTTGCCGTTGAGGGCGACCGCCTGACCGGTCCTGCCGTTGGGGTACTTGGGGTCGAGGCTGTCCCCCTGATTGCCCTTTCCGGCATAGGTGTCCGCGATGTTGAGCCAGAGGGTGCCGTCCGGTGTGAGAACGCGCCTGACCTCCCGGAAAATGGAAGTCAGACGCTCCACATACAGCGCCGGGGTTTCCTCCCGCCCGATCTGCCCATCTACGCCGTAATCCCGCAGTGCGTAGTACGGCGGCGAGGTTACGCAGCAGTTCACGGAATTGTCCGGCAGGGTTTTCAGCACGGTCAGGGCATCGCCGCAGTAAATGCGGTCAGCCTGCATAGTCGAACTCATCCCTTAGAAGCGAGGTAAGCCCCTCGACAGCCGTGAGGATGTCCCTGCACACGCCGGTCAGCTCAGATATGGCCGGTTCTCCGTCATACTCAAATACGTCGGCGTCCTCATTGTCCTCGTCCGCCTCACGCTCTGCGGTGTATTCACGCTCCATGCGCTCGGCATACTCGCAGCAGCGTTCGCCGGGGCAGCAGGGATTATCCGCAGGAATGTAACCGGCGTATTCCGGCTCGATCAGGTCGTTTTCGATGAGGTCGGACAAGTCCGCAAGGTCATGGGATTTGAGGTAATTGAGCGCCATGCCCCAAGAACTGAACATCTCCTCGCAGCGCTCGTCAAAGTCGAGGGTGGATCTGCGTACAAGGTCCAGATAGCCGTCCTTCTCGGCTCCGTTTTTGATGTAGTGCATGAGGATGGTCGCCATCCACAGCAGCTCCAGCTTTTCCTCGATGTGGCGCAGATAGTCCTCGCCGTGGATCAGGTACAGATTTTCTTTTTCCATTGTGATGCTCTCCTTTACATTATTTATAGTAGAATCAGGTCAGGCGATTTCGCCCAGCATGGTGAGAAACAGCGACTTGCCCTTGGGCGTGACAAGGGTATATACCCCCTGATGCCCGTTGACGGCGATATAGTCCTTTACGAAGAACAGGCCGTCGCTGGCGGGCTTGGCATAGGGCAGGAGCGTACCGGAGGGCGCACGGTAGAGATAGCGCTTGCGGATGAGGAACGCGGTGAACATTTTCTCCGGCACCTTCAGCTCCTTTGCGGTGGCGCGGAGATTGGTGCAGCACTCCGGGTGGATGAATGCGTCGTAAAAGTCCGCCTTGGGCTTTGCCAGCCGCAGCTCCCGCTGAAGCAGCTCGTTCTTCCGCTGTTCCTCCAGCATCCGCTGCGCCATGAGCAGCACCAGTTCCGGGTTTTCCAAGACCTGCTCCAACACGGATTTTGTCATGTACGCGCCGTGCTTGCGGATGGCTGGAATGACCTCATGGGTGATCCAGCGCTTGAACGCCTTTGCCTCCGGCTTGCGGGAGGTGATCACCAGCGAATACAGCCCGGGTTCGTTGATGATTGCCATGCGCTGTTTCCCGCCAAGGGTATCAATAGTACTGATACCCTTTTCATCATCATCCAGACGCTCAACCGTCATGCTCGGATTCCCCAGTTCCAGCGCTTTGCACACATCCGCCGCTACGAACCACGGCTCGCCGTTGAGGTTCAGCGTTCGCACCTTTCCAAAGGCTTCGTTTTCAAAAATCATCAGTTTGTTTTCCATCGTGCAATTCCTTTCTTGTTTTGTTATGCAGTCTGCTCCTGTGGCTTGGTGGTGAGCAGGTCATAGAGTTCCCCGCGGGGGAAACGGTCTACAAAGGGAAGAATGACGTTGCCGTAAAAAAGCAGCCCTTCGCCTTCACCGCTGTGGGTGACATACGAGAGCTGATGCGGGGAGATATTGAGCTGCTTGGAGAGAATCTGCCGGTCGCCGCTGGCCTGATTGAGCATGAGGATGAAATCGCTGTTCTCAAAGATGTTCTCCACCTCGCGGGAGGAGAGCAGGTCCTTGACATTCTGGGTGATGCCGGTGGGGATACCTCCCCACTTGCGGAAGCGCTTCCAGATTTCCACGGTGTAGGCGGCGGTCTGCTCCTCGCGCAGCAAAAGGTGCATTTCGTCAATGTAGTAGCGGGTGGATTTGTGGGCTTCCCGGTTGACGGTGACGCGGTTCCACACGGCGTCCTGTACGATGAGCATCCCGATCTTTTTGAGCTGCTTGCCAAGCTCCTTGATGTCGAAGGACACGATGCGGTTGGCGATGTTGATGTTGGTGCGGTGGTTGAACACGTTGAGGGAGCCGGAAACGTAGATTTCCAAAGCCGTGGCGATGTACTGCGCCTCCTTTTCCTCCTGCCGCCGCAGCTCGTTATACAAGTCCTCCAGAATCGGCATATTCTCCGGCACAGGGTCGCTGAGATAATCCCGGTACACCATGCGCACACAGCGGTCGATGATGGTCTTTTCCACCGGCATGAGGCCGTCCTTGCCGCCCACGATCAACTCGCAGAGGGAGAGGATGAAGTCGGATTTCAGGCTCAGCGGGTTCTCATCGTCGCTGTAATTAAGATTCAGGTCCATAGGGTTGATGTAATGCGGGCTTGTGGGGGAAATTTTGATGACCTGCCCGTGCAGACGCTCCACCAGCGGCCCGTATTCAGCTTCGGGGTCACAGATGATAATATCGTCGTCGGTAACGAGGAACACGTTGGCGATCTCCCGCTTTGCGGCAAAGCTCTTGCCGCTTCCGGGCGTACCAAGGATGAGGCCGTTGGGGTTCTTGAGACGCTTGCGGTCTACCATGATGAGGTTGTTTGAGAGGGCGTTCAGCCCGCAGTACAGGGCTTCCTTGCCGTCCTGAAACAGCTCCTGCGTGGTAAAGGGGATAAAAATAGCGACGCTTGAGGTGGTCAAGCCCCGCTGAATCTCGATCTGATTCAGCCCCAGCGGGAGGCTGCTCATCAGTCCTTCCTCCTGCTGGAAGTCCAGCCGGGTCAGCGCACAGTTATACTTCTGCGCGATACTGGAGGTCTGGAAGATGTTGTTGTCAAGCTGCCGGGGTGTGTCCGCCGTGTTGAGAATGAGGAAGGTCAGCAGGAACATTCGCTCATTGCGGGACTGCAAATCCTGCAACAGCTTTTTGGCCTCCGCGCCGTAGGTGGCGAGGTCGGACGGGATAATGTCCATATCGTACCCGGCGCGGACAGCTTTTTTCTGTTCCTCGATTTTGGACTTGTCGAGATCGGTGATCTTGCGCTTGACGGTCT
>OJMH01003810.1_pt1 | contig 10732 bp, 8 predicted proteins | sample 1597111 | NCBI WGS metagenome assembly OJMH01 (sample SAMEA2452115, study PRJEB22498) | human gut metagenome
TAGGCGGCGAGCCTCAGGACGAGGAAACGGATACCGAAACGGACGTTTCTTCCGTGCGCCGCGGTTTTGTAACGATATCTCCGGTGACGCTCGATATGAACGACTATGCGCTTCTCGGCAAACTCAGAGAGGGATTTACGCTGTGAAAGTGGGTATCATAGGCTGCGGAGCCGCCGGCCTTGCCGCCGCTTCGTTTTGCGGAGGAGACGTGACCGTTCTCGAGCGCAACGAGAAGGCGGGCAAAAAATTATACATAACGGGAAAGGGAAGATGTAACCTTACCAATAATTGCGCGTTGTATGAATTTTTCCCCAATATCGTTCGCGGAGAGAAGTTCATGATAAGTTCTCTGACCGCATTCCCGCCGCAATCCCTGATGGAAATGCTCGGAGAAAACGGACTGCGCCTTAAAACAGAGCGCGGGGGCAGGGTGTTTCCGGCGAGCGACAAATCGAGCGACGTGATAAAAACTCTTGTCCGCGCCGCGGAAAAAAACGGTGCGGAGATCATGCTCGATACGCGTGTACTGCGTGTGGAAAAACAGGACGATAAATTCCTTGTGTATACGGACAAAGGCGAATTCGTGTTTGACAGAGTGATCGTCGCCACGGGCGGTCTGAGCTATCCTTCTACAGGAAGCACCGGGGACGGCTATACTATAGCGCGTTCTTTCGGACATACCGTAGTCCCTGCGGCGCCCGGTCTGTCCGCGATATTGCTGTACGATGACGTGACGCCGCTTCAGGGATTGTCTTTGCGCAACGTCAGGGCCACGGTGAAAGCTGACGGCAGGGAGTTTTCCGAATTCGGCGAAATGCTGTTTACGGACAGCGGTGTGAGCGGACCGATAATACTTACGCTTTCCAGCCGGGTGAACCGTCTGGATATAAGCAGGGGCAGGTTGGTCGTTGACCTTAAACCCGCCCTTTCGCCCGAGACTCTGGACGAGCGCATAACGAGCGATCTCGGGGAGATGAAGAACAAAGATCTTGCTAATATCCTGACGTCGCTTCTTCCGAAAGCGATCATCCCGTATGTTCTCGAGCAAAGCGGAGTTCCCGGCAGCGTGAAGGGCAATTCGGTGACGCGGGCGCAGAGATTCGCGCTTGGCTGCACCGTTAAGAATCTGACGTTTTCGCCAAAGGGCATAGAGGATATCGGCAAAGCGATAATAACGTCAGGCGGAGTCGAACTTAAAGAGGTCGATCCGCGGACAATGGAAAGCAAACTCGTAAAAGGGTTATATTTTGCGGGAGAAATACTGGATGTGGACGCTCTTACGGGCGGATATAATCTTCAGTGTGCGTTTGCGACGGGACGAAGCGCGGGTATCGCCGCAGGGAGAGAGGGATGAAAATATTTGCCATAAGAGGAGCTGTGACCGCAGACGAAAACACCGCCGAAGAAATATCGGCAAAGTCCGTTGCGCTCATAAAACGAATAACCGAGAAAAATACGTTTGACTACGCCGTAAGTATCGTGATATCCACGACTGCAGATCTTACCGCCGCATATCCGGCAAAGGCGGTCAGGGAGTCCGGTATACTTCCGGCTCCGTTATTTTCGTGTATGGAGCCGGATATCGACGGCGCTCTCGGAAAATGCATAAGGATGCTCGTTACCGTCTGTTCGTCGGATGACGCCGCGGAGCCCGTTCATGTGTATATGGGAGGAGCCGCGAGCCTCAGAAAGGAGTATGCCGATGAAGAAGTATAACGTCGCGATAGACGGTCCGTCAGGAGCGGGAAAAAGCACGGTCGCAAAAATTCTTGCGGCCAGGCTCGGGATAAAGTATCTCGATACCGGTGCGCTTTACCGCGCGGTCGGATTGAAGGCCATGCGGTGCGGATGGAAAGAGGACGACGCGGAGGTCGAAAAGCTGCTTGCAGATACTGATATTTCCGTATCGTTTGCAGGCGGTACGCAAAAAGTGTTTCTTGACGGCGAAGATGTTACGGACGCCATTCGCGGCAACGGCGTATCCGAATACGGCAGCCGTTTCAGCGCGCTTCCCGGCGTAAGAAAGGCTCTTCTCGGGATGCAGCGGAAAGCTGCTGCGGAAAATTCATCCGTACTCGACGGTCGCGATATAGGGACATGCGTACTGCCGGACGCGGAATATAAGTTTTTCCTTACCGCGTCCGTTGACAACCGTGCGCGCAGACGGTATAATGAACTTGTGCAGAAGGGACAGGACGTAACATTCGATAAAGTGCGCGAGGATATAATAGCGCGCGACGAACGCGATTCGAACCGTCCGGTCGCGCCGCTCCGCAAGGCGGAAGACGCGGTGGAAATAAATTCGGACGATATGACTGCGGAAGAAGTCGCGGAGAAGATGATCGCCTGTATGTTAGCAAAATGAGCGGGATACTGAAAAAAGAAAAATACAGAAAGGCGCTGGATAAGAAGTGCAATTACAGGGCGTGGTTCCGTTTTCTTAAGGGATTGCTGTATCCGCTGCTTAAGCTGATGCTGCCCGGCCGCGCTCTCGGCCTTGAGAATCTGCCCGAAAAAGGCGGATATATCCTTTCGTTCAACCACAGGAGCTTGCTGGACGCTCCCATGGCTTTTTCTGCTATTCCGATGTATTGGCATTTTATCGCGAAAGAGGAGTTTTATAACAGCGCCTTTTTCAGATGGCTGCTGCCGCGTCTCGGCGTAGTGGGAGTAAACAGGGAAAATATCGATCTTTCGACCATCAGACGAGTGGTCGGTTTGCTTAAAAACGGCGAAGTCCTCGGTATATTCCCCGAAGGCACGCGTAACCGTGACGCAAGCGACGAAACCATGCTGAAAGTCAAACACGGCGCCGCCATGTTTGCGGTGAGAGGAAACGCATGCGTTCTGCCGGTGTACATATATCGCCGCCCGAAATTTTTCCGCAGAAGTTATCTGTATATAGGTAAACCGATAGATCTTGCGTCCGGAGTGAATGGTCCGCTTACCGCCGAAAAATTGGGCGAGCTTGCAGAGAAGATAAGTGCGGGCATGGAAGAAGCTAAGGAATATCTCGGAACGATCATGCGCGAAAAACGTTACGGCAAGGAAGTCCGCGCGGAAAAGAAACGCATGAAGGCGAGAAAGAAAGCTCGTCGCAAAGAAGAGAAATTGCGCAGAGCGGAAGAAAAACGTCTGAAGGCGGAAAAACTGCGCGAAGAACTTGCCGCACGAAAGCGCGGAAAGGGTGAGGATAAAGAGTGATTATCGTAAGGGCAAAACATCTTGGGTTCTGTTACGGAGTAAAACGTTCGATATCTCTTGCCTGCGCCGATAAGGGAGGCAGGCGGGGGGATACTTACGGCAAGCTCATACATAATGCCCGCATAGTTTCCGAACTGGAAGCGAAGGGTATCCGCGCCGTAGACGACGTGCGCGAAGCCGAACCCGGTTCTGTGCTTGTCATACGTTCTCACGGTGCTCCGGCAGAGGAAGTCGCGCGTGCGGAAAAACTCGGGCTTGAGGTCGTGGATGCGACGTGTCCGTTCGTCAGAAGGACTCGCGACATAGTTGCCGACATGTATGCAAAAGGGTACAGGATAGCCATATTCGGGAAAAAAGATCATCCAGAGGTGGTCGGTATCAATTCGTTATGCAAATACGAAGCAGTCGTCATCGAGGACGAAAGCGCGATACCCGATTCGCTTTTATGCGGTGAAAAAGTGTGTCTTGTGGCTCAAACGACGGCTTCCGCAAAAAAATTTGCAAATATAGCGGAGAAATTTGCGAAAGAAGGATTAAAAACAGTTGAAATATTCGACACAATTTGTTATACTACTCAAGAGCGTCAAAGAGAGGCGGAAGAATTGTCGCGTGTATGCGATAAAGTTCTCGTCATCGGAGACGAGCGAAGTTCCAATACGTTGAAACTGAAAGAGATTTGCGAAAAACAATGCAGTGCTTTTCTTATCGGTTCGGCAGAGGATCTGACTGGAATAAAATTTAATGCCGACGATAAGATAGGGATCGTCGCCGGCGCATCGGCTCCGGAGGAGTCGATAACGGAGGTAATTCGATACATGGACAACAACTTCACCGTAGCAACGAATGAAGAATTCTTGCAGGCGGTCGACGCCGATGGAACAAGCGGCAAACTGAGCAGCGGCAAAATCATGAAAGTAAAAGTTATATCCGCAGACGAAAAGGGTATAACGGTAGCTTTTAATTCCAAGGTAGACGGTTTTATATCTGCCGAGGAAGCCACACTGGATGGTACGTACGATCCTGCGGATTACCCCGCGGACATGGAGCTTGAAGTAAAGCTCCTTGCCAGCAGAACGGAGGACGGCGTATACCGTTTCTCCAAGAAGGCTGTCGACGAGATCAAGGAAGGCGACAAGGTCGTCGACACTATACGCGACGGTCAGGAATTCGAGCTTAAAGTCGACAGAGCCGTCGAGCGCGACGTTGCCAAGAAAAAGGGCGGCGGTCTTCTCGGCAAGCTCGGCACTTACACCGTATTTATTCCCGCATCTCAGATCAAAGAGAGATACGTCAGCGATCTTAAACCCTATGTGGGCAAGACGCTCAGACTCGAACGCCTTGAGATCAACGACGAGAAGAAGAGGATAGTTGCGAGCCAGAAGGTCATTCTCGAGCGTGAGCGTAAAGAGAGAGAAGAGATATTCTGGACGAACGTCGTTCCCGGCGTCATCGTCAACGGCAAGGTCAAGAGCATCAGCAAGTTCGGTGCGTTCGTGAGCGTTGACGGTTATGACTGCCTTGTACACATCAGCGACGTTTCGTGGGTGAAGTTCAAGTCCATCGAGGACGTGCTCAAGGTCGGAAAGAAATACGACTTCGTAGTGCTTAAGGCCGACAGAGAAAAGGGAAAAGTATCTCTCGGATATAAGCAGCTTCAGAAGCATCCGTTCGACGTTGCGATCGAGAATCATCCCGTCGGTTCGACGTTTACGGGTAAGATCACTTCCATCATGCCGTTCGGCGCGTTCGTGGAAGTGGAGCCCGGAGTGGAAGGTCTCGTGCACGTGTCCGAAGCAAGCAACACTTATGTCAAGAATATAAACGACATATATAAAGTGGGCGATGAAATAGAAGTCAAAGTACTTGCGGTAGATTCCGAAGCGAAGAAGATCACGCTGAGTGCAAAGGCATGCATGCCCGAGCTTGCTCCCGAAGAGAGGGCACCGAAAGCCGACAGAAAGGACTCCAAACCCCGCGCTCCCAGAAAGAGAGAGCAGGAGAGAGAGACCGGCGAAGCGGAATGGAGCGAAGATGCCGGAAACAATCCGTTTGCGGATCTGCTCAAGGATCTTGAAGTCAAGAAATGATCGGTATGAAAACCAAGAACCGGACCCGATGTTTATCGGGTCCGGTTTGCATATACGGATTTTCCTTAAACTCTTTACAAACGGGCGGTTATGTAGTATAATATCCGCATACAGATGATAACGGAGGGAACGATGTCCGCCATTCATGCCATATGCAGTCACTGCGGAAGAAGTATTTTTGCGGAAAGCGACGGAGACAAGTTTTCTTGTCCGTATTGCGGACAGGCGCTTGAGCGTTCCGAACTTGCCGCAGAGGGGAATATAATCGACGTGGAACAGGCAAAAGCCGATTATACCGAAGCGCACGAGTTTTTTTCTGCAGGCGATTTCGTGATGGCTGGCATATGCTTCGATAAGGTCCGTAAAGCGGATAAAAACAATTTTTTCGCCGAATATTTTTATCGTCTGTCGGACATACGCCGTAAACGCCAGGAAGGGAAATTGTGCGGCGCCGAATTCGTTGTGGATATGCTTACTGCTTCCGTTGCGAAAATGAAACTCACCGCTCAGCCGCAAAGCGTCAAACGCGGCTTTTTGCTCCATATTTTTGCCGAAGCGGAATCGCTTCTTACCGCATTGTACGATACGATCGGGTCTATATACGGCGAGCCTGAAAATATCGATCAGGCGAGGAAAGAGTACATCGTAATGGGCAGGGATTGCCGCCGTCTTACTTTGCTCGACAGGGAGACCGCCATGCTGGATGATCCCGAGGTGGGCGGACATGTCATCGCCGTGACGGAAGTTGCGATAAGAGCATTGCAGAAAGCCGTTTCTTTTATTTCCGTCGGAGACGTGCTGTCCGAACCGGGTGAAGACGTATGTAACGAGGCAAAGGCGCTTTACGGTGTATTCATACACTTTGCGCGTTCCGTGCGTCCGGGCTATAATGTCGGCGGGTGCGAGACGGTATATGCCGAAAACAGAGCGTACAACGAAGCGGCAAAAAAGGCGATAGCCGATTATACCGCGGTCAACAAGTCTGACGCCCGCAGATATCTTACGACTCGCGGCAAAGAATTTGACGATATGATATATCGTTGTCGTTCGGCATTCGATTATACGTATAATACCATATTCGTCTGTCCCGGAGGAAGAACGGGCGGAAAGGATGAAGAGGCGCTCATACGCGAATCCTTTTTGTTCGCTTTTCAGTTGCTCCTTCCTCGTGCAGTGATCGGTTCGGACGGATATGCGGAAGTGTCGGCTATGGATTTTCGCACTTTATCCGATTTTTCGAGAAAGCTGAATGCGCTGATATCCGAGCTGGAACTTATGAACAAGCAACAGCTCGACGCCGATCTCGAACATCTGTACGGAGGGATATGCGACAGCGTGCGATACAGATACAACGATGAAGAGCCTCGTATGCGCAAAGAGATAGAGGATGCGCGTATGAATAAAAACAAACAATATTTTCATTACAGGAATTTGCTCTACGGCCTCGTAAGTGCGAGCTCCGTCGCGCTTACGCGTATAGTGCCGTATACCGGGCATCGCCAGAGCGAAAGGATACGGCTGCTGAAGACGTGCAAACAGGCTGCCGACGTGCTTCTTTATCTTTTCGGATATAAACTGGAAGAAATGGAGCGTGTTCCTAAATTCGCACCGCTTGCGGAGATCTACGGCTGTATGAACACGGATCTTAAATTATTCGCATAATAGATATTATGTTGTTCGATCTGCATAACGATCTGCTTACCGCATCTGACTGCACGGAATACCGTTCCGTGCTGGAATGGTATTCAAAGGACGGGCTTACCGACATCGTACTTGCGATATGGACTGCCGGTATTCCGGAAGGGACGGATATATCCGCTTTTTCCGTGCCGGAGACGGATATAAGAGTTCGTCTTGCAATAGAAGGGCTGGGGAAGCTTCGTGCGTCCGACAGAGCGCGGGCGATCAGAGAAACGCGTCCCGTTTATGTATCGCTTACGTGGAACGGAGACGATCCGCTTGCCGGCGGATGCGGGTGCGAAAAACCGCTGACGGAAGAGGGCAGGCAGGCGGTGGACGACATCGCCGGTCATGGATGCGTCCTTGACGTCGCTCATTTGTCCGATATCGCGTTGCGCGACGCGCTGTCATATGCTTCTTCGCGCGGCTGCCGCGTCATGTGTTCGCATACGGCGTGCCGTGCGTTATGCGCCCATCCGCGTTGTATAACGGATGACGACGCCGTGCGTATAGCCGAGGCGGGCGGCATCGTCGGGATCGCCGCAGTGCCGAATTTTCTAGTCTGCGGATTGAAATACGGAGAGAATTGCCAACGGATCGATTACGCCCGTCACATAGCGCATATGTGTTCGGTCGTAGGTTCCGAAAGGGTCGCGCTCGGTACCGATCTGTACGGAACGGATTATATGCCTGTCGGATTCGGGGGATATGCCGACGTTTCTGCGCTCGGCGACGATCTGTCGGGTCTCGGGCTGACGGAGAAAGACATTCAGAATATTTTTTATAAGACCGCAGAAACATTTTTCGCGGCAGGGAGCGATATATGAAAGATACTTACGAAAACCCGCTTATCACGAGATACGCATCAAGAGAAATGGCACGCGTTTTTTCGGACGATAACAGATTTACTACCTGGCGCAAGCTGTGGATAGCTCTTGCCGAAGGAGAAAAGGAACTCGGACTGAATATAACGGACGAGCAGATAGCGCAGATGAAGGCGCATGTTTCGGACATAAACTACGATGTCGCCGCAGCGCGCGAAAAGCAGGTGCGTCACGATGTTATGGCTCATGTGTATGCGTTCGGGCAGCAGGCCCCGGCAGCGATGCCGATCATACATCTCGGAGCTACGAGTTGCTACGTAACGGATAACGCGGAAGTCATACTTATGCGCGAAGCGCTCGAGCTTGTGAAAGGTAAACTGCTTCAGGTGATGAAGAAACTTTCCGCGTTCGCTCTCGAGTACAAGAGTATGCCCACCCTCGGATTTACTCATCTTCAGCCCGCTCAGCTTACGACCGTGGGAAAGAGGGCGTGTCTCTGGCTCCAGGATCTCATGATGGACTATGAAGATCTTGTCGCCGTAACGGACGGACTGAAGCTGCGCGGCGTAAAGGGAACCACCGGTACGCAGGCAAGTTTCATGACATTGTTTAACGGCGACGGGGAAAAGATCAAAGCGCTTGAAAAGTATGTCGTGGAAAAGATGGGATTCAGATCCGCATTTGCTGTGTCGGGTCAGACGTATACGCGCAAACTCGATTATAACGTGCTTTCCGTGCTTTCCCGTATCGCTCAGAGCGCATATAAGTTTGCAAACGATCTCCGTATACTTCAGAACATGAAGGAGATGGAGGAGCCGTTCGAAAAAGACCAGATAGGCTCGTCGGCAATGGCATACAAGCGTAATCCCATGCGCAGCGAGAGGATGTGCGCTCTTGCAAGGTACGTGATAACTCTTCCGGAAAACGAGGCAATCACCGCGTCTACGCAATGGTTCGAGAGAACTCTGGACGACAGTGCGAACAAGCGCATAACGATCCCGCAGGCGTTCCTTGCGACCGACGGTATACTTAATCTGTATATCAATATCGCGGGAGGAATGGTAGTATACGACAAGGTGATCGCCAAGCATATAGCCGCCGAACTGCCGTTCATGGCGACCGAAACCATACTGATGGAGTGTGTAAAAGCCGGAGGCGATCGTCAGGAATTGCATGAACTGATTCGCCGTCATTCAATGGATGCCGGTAAAGTCGTCAAGCAGGAGGGCGGAGACAACGATCTTATAGTCCGTATCAAGAAGGATAAGGCATTTGCCGCAGTGAAGGACAGTATAGACGGTATCATGGATCCGAAAAATTTCACGGGAAGAGCTGAGGCGCAGACGGAAGAATTCGTTAACGAACATATAATGCCCATTCTCAGGAGCGAAAAGATTTCGGATGAGGAAGTCGAAATAAACGTTTGATGAAAATATTTTATGATCGCCGCGGACAGGCGTTTACGGCGCGCGTTTATGGTCATAACTTATTATCGAGAGAATGCAAATGAATTATAATGATAAAAACAAAACGACGGGCGGCAACGGGAAAGCGGGAGCGCTCGGCTATGCGATCATCCTTTTATATGCGCTGTATTTTTTGATACTTTTTGCCGAGCGCACGGTAGCCGTCGTTATGGGGTTTGTATCCGACGTTCCGTTCTACGAAAGCGGCGATGTCGTACAATGGTATGCGCACATAGTTACTGCCGCGGCGCTCGTTTCGTCTTTCGTTGCGATGGTATTTTTCAATGGAAGCATATTCGGGTTTCTGTTTACCCGCAGGCAAAGATATCTGGAAAAGACGGACGCGCGCAATATGGCGGCGGCAGCGGGACTGATACTTGTAGGCGGTATGGTTCATACGACGTTTACGGTGCTTTGGCTGCAGTTTACTGCTTACGGCTGTCTGCTGATATCCATGCTGCTTCGTTCGATAGGCGCTGGGATGCGTGCGAGATCCGACGTTACGCGCGGCAGGCTGGTAGTGTCGTATCTTTACGTTGTGTGTTTTTCCATGGCCATACCCGTGGTGTACAGTGCCGACCTCGGTCCTGTGCAGACGGCTTTCGTCGTTCTTGAGATCGTTACGGCGCTTGTCCTTGTCGCGGCATTTTCTTATCTTCTTTTTACGTTTTACAGGAGCGGCGGTCTTTTGCAGTTCGGTATACCGCTCATCGCGTATACGATAGCTGCCGACATTGCGATATTCGTCTTCAGGTATGCCGATACGGCAAATTGGTTCGTTCTGGTATTTCTTATCCTTACTGCGATATTCTGGTTGATCGGACGGATCAAATACGGCAACAAGGTGCTTCCTTATTTCGGCGGCAAGTATAAGAAAAAACGCTATTTCGAAGGATGGTACGTAAAGCTCATCGATGCGTCCGGAAAAGCCGTTGCCCTTATAATCTCGTATCATGCGGAGGCGAGCGGCGAAAGATATTCGATGTTGCAGTTCGTCGGCGAAAACTCTTTCGGTATAAGAAAGGATGTATCGGAATTTTCCGCCGACGAGGACAGGTTCTCGGCAAGGTTTTGCGGACTGACGGCGGATGAGTCCGGTCTTCATGCGGATATCGACGAGGAAGGTCATACTCTGCACGGAGACGTAAGGTTCGGAGAGCTTGCCGCGCCGTCGCGCGATATCATGGGACCGTTCGCATCCTTCCCTCTGATGGAATGCAAACACGGAGTCGTTTCGATGATGCATTCGCTGTCCGGGCAGCTTGAGATAGACGGCAGGACTTATGATTTCGACGGTGGTACGGGATACATCGAAAAGGATCTCGGCAGGTCTTTTCCGTCAGAATATTTCTGGACGCAGGCGTCCGACGGCAGATCCTCGGTCATGGCTGCCGTTGCGAGTATCCCTTATATGGGATTGAAGTTTCCGGGATGTATATGTTTTGTATATACGGGCGGAAGGGAATACCGG
>OJMH01003815.1_pt1 | contig 10721 bp, 11 predicted proteins | sample 1597111 | NCBI WGS metagenome assembly OJMH01 (sample SAMEA2452115, study PRJEB22498) | human gut metagenome
CTCGTGACAGGTCATGCCATCGGGATGGTCGCAGGAGTCAACTCGATGACCGAATCGGAGAGGCAAGAGTACGATCTGAAGAAGGTGGGAAGGGCCGTCGGACTGTTCATGTTCTACTGTTCGGTGATGCCGCTGCTGATCCTGGATTTCAATGCGGGACTGTTCGTAGCCTACATGATCGTCCTCCTGCTGGCCACCATCTGGCTCCTCTGGTACATCAACGTACGCTGTCGTAGGACATCGCGCTGAAAAACAACCTCTTTATGAATCCATAAATCACCACCGATATCCGGATGGGGCCCGTGAGATCGGCAGTAATTGGTGGTCATCAATACTTTGGGCAATGGACATCTCGATTCATTTTGAGCAGCGGCATTGGAAGTTGAAAAACTGTGTATTCCTGAATTACGACATGGCTGTCATAGGTTTATCTGGGTGATGATTGCACGCACGTCCTATGAGGTGGTCGAAATCATCTCTAGAATACAAGATAAATATACGAAGCTAGACCTCTGCATAGGGAAATGATGGAGAATCGGAAATGAGATTGATTGCTTTGAGAATCGACAACACGCGGAAGGGGTACATTCTCATCCTGCTTGGAATCCTGGTCATCATATTGGGGCTCATGTGCATCGGCGGCGGAAGCTGGTATGCCATGCTGTTCTGCGCTCTGGTGGGTGGAGGCTACATCGTCTGGTCCGGGTACCTTACGATCGCTATGAAAAAGAAGATGGATGCCGCGGAACTTAGCGAGACGACGACGGTCCGCTACAGGGATGAGGGAGAGTAAATGTACATGGAGATTGAAGATGACCCATCTAAGCCGGATGGCGAATCCCCGAAGAGTATGGAAAGATGATGAACATTGAACCGAAAAACGTTTGCGGAGAACATCCCCGCACCATGAATCGGATGTGACATGGGCATTGGTTATCGCAGATGAGCCATTCGAGATTTTTCTAAAGTAGATTCCACTACAACAAATGCTTCAGGAACAGGGACGTTACCTACGTGAGGGGATTCAGAGAGAGGATCGGGTTACTTCGTGAGAAGCAGGAGAAGAGTGACAGAGAGGTCGCCTTTGGCCTATCTCGGCTTTGTAGATGAATCCATCGTTCTCGAACGCGTTCGTCATCACAGGAACGGAACTGTCACCGAAGACTCACACGACATTGGACAGAACGGTCATGGTTCAGACCGGTTCACAGATTGATGAGGATCAGAGTCAGAATCCCCAACTCCAACAGAAGGAAGAAGATACTGACTCCGATTGTTGTTCTGTGCATGAACAGCTCGCTGTTTTTGCTGTCCCCGTACGTCTCCCCTTTCACGACTCTCGTGACGCCCATGCAAGCCAGACATATGATTGTAAAAAGCGTGGGTGCGATGATGAGTTCGAATTTCGAACCCCAACGGTTGGGTTCTGTTGAATCGAAGCCCCAGTGTGCAGGAATCGTATCCGGCAGGAAGATGATGGCCACAATCACCACCGCCCATATGACGGCAATCACCGCGAAGGATGTATGATACTCATGGAATACATCGTCCAACATACATGTTGAATTTGAAACAGGACACATCTATATTTCCATAACGGAGGCGATTGGGGTCGACAGTCCGAGGAACAGTGTCTTTTATTCCGGGATGCCCTGTTTGTTCCTTAGGTTCCGATTAAGGTGATGGCGATTCTCGGTCCGGCGATCGAATTACTGATCGAGGACTCTGAAAGATGAGATTTGTTCAACGGTGGCGGACTCTAAGCAAACTCCAGAAAACCCATGGTGCCGTTGGATTTCGTTGACGATAAGCCATTCGAAGTGGGCTGTAGCAGAACGGCTCTCAGATGCGGAAGTTCTATCACATTATGATCATGCCAGGAATATTATGCCACGTCGGAACGCATCTGGACACATCGCTGAAGTTCCATCCCACCCACAGTCAATAAAGTCTTTTTTATATTCATACGATCATATTTTTTCGATGTTGCAGATTCTGCACATCGGGAGAGTGACCTTAGATGACGGAGCAGATAAAGTTCAGGAAGAGCGATACGGTCGCTCTGCTGTTTTCCATCTTGCTTCCGGGAATGGGACAGGTCTACATGGACAGACTGAAGATCGGGATTCTACTGTTGGTTGTATGGATGATCCTGGCGTTCTTCACATTTGACGATTTCATATTGGAATCGATCGATCTGACGGCATATGGGTACAGGATAGACCTCCCCACCGAATTCGGGCCATACCTGTGGCTGATAGCCATGGCGGTCGTTTGGTTCGTCGCCCTGATCCATGCCAAGACCCTGATCGATGCATACAACAGTGGTCTTTGAACACCGGAATCGAAGATGAAACGGAGAGAACATCTTCCGGACAACCACGATTCAACGAACATAATACAGTAAGATGTCTGTGTATGCGGTGATTGACCCTTGATGTCTTGCATTTAAACAGCCGGCCTTCAGGCCGGCATCCTTTCTGCAGAGGTTACCATGAGGAAGCAGCTGGTGGTGCTGGTGGTGCTCCTGATCCTGACAGGAGCCTCCGTGTCGGCCTTATTCGTTTATCAGGAGGATGTTAGATCGGAAACACAGATACTGTACGGGTCCATGCATAAATCAGATTACGATGCCGTTGTGAGAATCGGGGACTCGAACTATCGGAATGTCTCCATACAATCTGATTATTACAATATCACCAGGGGATATGAGGATGCGTCCATATGCTACATTCAACTGGAGGTCATGGTCAATGAGAACTACGTGTTTGAGACTTTTGAACTGCATTACAGATATGTCTGCGATGGGAGCTCTCTGATCCCCCGCGATGCCGCTCCCGACCAAGATCGGGGGTCGGGGGTATCGCGCCAATACATCGATCCGGTGACAGGAGACACGCTGTTATTCCGTGAATCGGAAGGCGTCCTTCAGAGCGTCAGGTTCACGGGAACGGCGATCATCGGTGATGATGGCGATTTCGAATATGCGGATTTCGATATGGTGGTCGAATACGATCCCGATGTGACCTACGTGAATTCTATCGAAACCGCAGAGCCCAATCAGAGCATGAGGATAGATATAGCCGGGACCGAGAACGGCATGGCCATGTCCGGGTCAGTCGAAACGGATGCGCTGTTCCGTATTGTGTCCCCTCTCGATTATGAGACAGCAGCGGTCAATGTGTCCATATCGGGGACCAGCATCCCTCCGGAACTGCTCTCATACGTCACAACGGTAAGCGATAAGGTGGTTTATCAGAACAATATCCTGTTGCCATATCTAAGACAAGACGGAATGTACGTGGATCCCTACATCCAGTACAGATACGGATCCGCCGAGGACGGAAGCACCGTGTTCTCGATGTCGGGTACGGTGACCACATATCAGCTCGATGCTGATTGCAACGTGATCTCCCAAGAGACCATCGAGTTCAGCTACGGGGTGGTCCGATGAACGGGACGCTGGTGGTGGAGGACGTCGTGAAGACGTTCAGGGGTTTCCGTGCTGTGGACGAGGTTTCTTTCACCGTGGAGGAGGGGAGCTTCACAGCGCTTCTGGGACCGAACGGCTCCGGCAAGAGCACCACTCTGAAGATGTGCACCAACCTGTTCCAGCCGGACTCCGGCAGGATCCTTGTTAACGGGATAGACGTCAGGGAGGATACTGTCGGGGCGATGTCTGGCGTAGGATGCGTCATAGAGACCCCGGAGATCTATCCTGATGTGACAGGAAGGAGGTACCTCGAGTATCTGGCCAGGGTGTCCGGGATGTCTTCCGAGACGGCCGTGTCCGAGGCCGAGAGGGTTCTGGATATCGTGGGAATGTCGGATCGCGCCGACGGCAAGGTCAGAGGATACTCCAAGGGTATGAGGCAGAGGGTCGTTCTTGCGCAATCATTGCTTGGCGACCCGTCGCTGCTCATACTGGACGAGCCCACGTCCGGCCTGGATCCCCAGGGTTCGGCAGAGTTCGGGAGGATACTGTCCCATCTGAACTCCAAGGGCAAGACCATACTGATGAGCTCCCACATGCTACACGAGGTCGAGGGACTCTGCGACAGCGCGGTGATAATCAACCGCGGCAGGACCGCGAGGCAGGGGAGGATCGAGGACATCGTTAGCAGGTCGACCCTCACCGTGTCCACTGTCGGGGATGTTGGACAGAACATCATCTCGACGGTCTCCGGCTTGCCGGGGATCATCGAAGCCTCAGCCGTCGATGGCGGCATGACGGTCAGGATGGATGGCGGTCCGGAGAGGCAGGCCGATCTGGTGAAGGCGCTGGTATCCATGGGCATCCGCGTTTATGCGGTTAGGAAGGAGGATCCTCTCGAGGAGGCCTTCATGGACATCACCGGAGGTGACGGCGAATGAACGCTGCATATCAGCTCAGACAGGTCGCCGTGATCACGGGTTTCGAGGCCCGCAGGAAGGTCCTTAGCTGGAGGATGTTGTTCCCGATGCTGTGCGCTGCGATCATTTGCGTGCTGGCATACTCCAACGGCAGCGGGGCCGCTTCAGGACTGGACGGCACGGAGGCATCCAATGAGATCCTAAGACCGTTCGTGGCTTCAGCATCCCTGGTGCTGGCGATAAGCGCCACGGTCATGTCCACAGAATCGCTTTCGGAGGAGTTCGAGCGCAGATCCGGTTACATCACGTTCACCAAGCCCCTGAGCAGGAACGTACTGTTCGCAGGAAAGTTCCTGTCTGGGTTCCTGCCGTCCGTCGTCGTGCTGGCGTTCTACTACGCAGTCACGTACATCGCATGTTTCACGGTTGTCGGGGATGTCCCGGGAAGAGCATTCACCGCCGTTCCCTTGGCATTACTCTACCTGGTGGCGGTGACGGGGGTGTGCATGCTGTTCAGCTCCCTTGCTCCCAGAGGAAGTATGGCCATGATGGTAGCTTTCCTCCTGCTGGTGGTGCTGCAGATATTCATGCAGAACGTGGGGTTCGACAGCGAGCCCTGGTACAGCATAGGATACGAATCCGGAATCCTGGGGGACTACGTATTAGGCAACCAGACGGAGTTCATGATGGATGCGGCGGGGAACCTGTACACATCCGATTACGTCCCTGACCTGGGGATATCATGCGCAGTGATGTCAGCGTACGCCATCATTTCGACAGCGTTCGCGGCGTTCGTGTTCAGATACAGGAACATGTGATGCACAGCACGATGCCGGAACCGGGGTCGGCGGAGAGGTACGAGGCGATGCTCGAAGCGCATCCCGGAAGGGTCCGGGCGGAAGCCGAGCTCGGGAGGATGGGGCTGAGCCTCTGAAAACACAGGGGGAGGGAACTCCCCCGACTTCTCATGGGAACCTCTCGACCATCCCGTTACTATCGGGTCCGAAGGCGGTTGATCAAAACATTTTAACAGATGTCATAGTCAAACACAAAAATGATACAGATTAGATGACAACGGTCGCATCTGAACGAATTGTTGTAATTGAAGGCAATACAATGATTGCTAGAAGTGTTCTATGCCTGATGTTTGTCATCGTTCATTATTTTCGTTCGTTGTTTTCATTGTATATTTCTGAATCTGAAAACAATCATGGTCGCAGTTGTAGAGACGATCCCGTAGATCGACATCATGAACGCAGCCGTTCCCAGGAGCGGCTCATAGGATATCGTGGTCATGTCTTCAAAGTAAACAGTGGTCGTTCCTTCGACATAGTTAGGGATGATTCTTGCATCATATCCGAGATAGTACCATGGCTCCGTCGTGAAGTCGGTAGCATCGATGAACAGCTGAACGATGACCAGTACGACAAAGCATATGAGCATGGACAGGCCGCTGCTCGGTGACAGTGAGCTCACAAAGGAGCAAAGCCCCACCATGGCGAACAGCAGCAGAAACGTCAGAAGCAGAGAGGTTCCCATTCCATCGGCCACGTTTCCGTATCTTGCCAGACTTATTGCCACAAGAATTCCGAAGTACAGAAGGACGATGACGGAGCACAGGATGTATGCTGATATTATTTTTCCCGAGGCGACCGCTGATCTGTTTATCGGCTTTGCGAACATCGACAGGGCTGTTTTCTTCTCGAATTCGTCCGATATGCTCTGTGATGCCATGATAGTCGCTGTCAGTGCTGTGAGCATGGTAGTGGATTGGAGGAAAGGGGATGAGAACCCGGTGCTGTCCTGTGAGTCGGCGAAGTTGATGTAGCACATCACCGATATCAGAATCATTGCAACAATGGATGCCGCGAATCTCCAACTCGATATGCATCTCCGCATCTCGAAAGCGGAAGTGAAAGCACTCTGCCTCAGGAATGTCCTGGCGTTCATTCTGCCCCTCCTTCCGTGAATAGACGCTCTAGCGGGTCCTCTTCCGTCATTCTGCACACGGGGATGCCGTTGGACACGAGGGCGGACAGAATGCCGGCCCTGGTGTCGTCGTCATCCTTTGTGTCGAACACTATTGTGTGTGCGGAGGCATCCGCTGATACAAAACCATCGATCCTGTTTATCACGGACATGTCTCTTGCCGTAATGTCACGATTGATTGTAAATGTGGTTTTCAGGCTGGAGCGGTATTCATTCACGCTCTGGCTGAGAATCATTTCCCCGTGTCTGATGAAGACGAAGCTGTCACAGAGACGGTTGACCTCTTGCAGCATATGCGAACTCATAAGGATGGAGGTTCCGTCTTCATGAAGGCGTTCGAGTATGGCCTCTATCTCTGACATGCCTGCTGGATCCAGACCGGACGTGGGTTCGTCCAGAATCAGAATCTCCGGAGATCCTATCAGTGCCTGGGCTAGAACAGTGCGTTGCTTCATTCCTTTTGACATTTTGCCATATTTCAGGTTTCCATCCTTTCCCATATCGACCAGATCCAGAACATGAATGGCCTCATATGAGGCGCGCTCACGGGTCATTCCCATCATTCTGCATGTGTGGCGTAGGGTTTCGATAACAGGGCGATCTGCATACAGGGCTGGAGTTTCGATGACGCACCCGATTCTGGACAAGGCGTCTTCGGGATCATCTGACAGGTCCTTTCCGCATATGATGACGCTGCCGGACGTGGGTTCGAGCATGTTGGCGCAAATTTTCAGGGTTGTGCTCTTTCCGGACCCGTTGGGTCCCAGCAGTGCGGTGAAGCTTCCCGCCCGGACATCGAACGAAATATTGTCGACCGCAGGTCTGTCCTTGGCGTAGAATTTGGTCACATTCCTGAGAGTCAGAGCGTCTGTCATGATGATATCCCCTCATAGTAGAATGTAATGACGTCGGCGTCGATGGTCATATTGTTCTCATTCAGGATTTCCCTCGTCACGCTACCAAACAGCTGACATGAATCATTCTCACTATGAAACTCCCATGACACGCTTGTTAGTGTGTTTTCAGACAGAGACGAGTACTTTCCACCGATGTTGATCCTTTCAGTGTTGTTGACAAATGTGATGTTTCTCAAACAAGAGGGGATGCTGGAATCATCTGCATCGAAGATCAGAAGGCAGTAGGTATCTTCGTTGACCAACTTTCCTCTGCTGCTGTACTCTGTGTTGCTTCCTACTGTCTGGATCTTTATGATTCCTGTTTTCTCATCTCCGGATTCGTGTCCTTCCATGTCGAATTCCATATCCAGGGGTTTCAAAGCTCCTGATTTCGCCACGTTCGCGTATTTCAATTCGGGATGAAGTTGCTCCTCTATGGCGAATTCCAGTCTGAACCTTTCCCCGTGAATCTCGATGAGGCTTTCCCCGGAGACAGAAATATCGATGTTTCCGGATTTGTTGGGTTGAAAGCGGATGGTGTTTCCATATTTGTCATCGACATACACGTACCCAGAATCATCCAATTCTGTTTCTCTCGGTACCACGCTTCCCGATTCCGAATAGTAGTCGTACGTAAAGGTCGCGGTTGCAGAGGATATGCCAATTCTGAGAAAAAGGGTACAGTATCTCGATTCTCCGTTGTCGAAAGACACGGTAAGTCCGGAATAGATATCGTAGTTGTCCTGTTCGATTCCGTCTAAAGTGACTTCGGATGTTATGCGATAAGCGTTGTATGTGGGGGGATATAGGAGCTCAACATCCTCGCGCTCCTCGTCATTGATCCACCAAGCCACCATGACAGAAGCCGCTGCAATCAGAGTTAGTACGATGAAGCATTTGGTTTTAAGATTCATCTCCTCACCACCAATATCAGGTTTAATCGAGATTCATTGTGATATTCAGTGGCACATCGAATGTGTAGCTGCCAGTATCACGATTCTTTTTTATCGATCTTTGCGGATATAGCTCTTATTCTTAGAGGATTATGAAATCGGTATGATATTCATAGTGTCGGGGAGGCATAATTAGGCTATCACCATCTGACAGAGTAATCTGAAACAATAGTCCATCCATATGTTTATTCATGAGCATAAGCTGACTTGTGTTTTCATGTGATCTAGGTGGAGATTAAAAGAGTCTTTGAGTGATGAGCGCGCCCCTAGTATCATCGATACGTTTCATTACTATGACGAATTGAATTCATTTGAACCAACTCCATATGATCATCTCTAAAATTGAAGGGAATAGATTGTGGCCGAATTCTCATTGCTCGAATACGTTAATTTAAACCTTCACCATTTCTATTCTGGTTAATTGATAACTTGGATCTCAGTGATGTCTGTGCATCATTTGTTATTTCTCAGCCTCATCAGTTACGAATAAAGAACAGTTCTATTGACCGACAGATAATTGGAGGGCCTGAAGGTCATCGGACGCAACAATTGGCATCTGGAACGGATGGTGTGCGGGCCGTTCGACATCGAACGTATAGACCTTTCCGATGAGGATATCGGCATCCTGGAGGACATCTTTGAAGACGGGCCGATGTACACACCCTGGAGTACGGCGCCGTTCCCTTGCTGGCGCTAGCAATCAAATACCTGAGGTACGGGAAGACAATGTCCTTCGCAGACGGGTCGTAGATGAGACGCTTCTTTGACTCGTACCCGGTAGCCAGGGTGGACACTTAGAAGCAGCCGCTCGACCGCAGGGTCATGCCCGCCAGATGGTCCGCGTGTACCCCCTCGGTTCTAAGGCCCGTAGAGACAATTTCGATGGCAGCGACTATGACTTTTGCATTCTAACACCGGACGACTATGGTCTATTCGAGGTCGGAGGGTTTTATGCAGATCTTAGTATGTCATCGGCATCGAGATGGATGTTGTATGCGAGGATTTCATCCACGATGATTTCAGCAGGGAATTCCTCAGGACAGGAGGTTGCTCCATTAAGCATGATTTCGAGAACATCAACGGCATTCTGGAGTACTGCGGCGGGATCCTGGCCATCAGGAACCTGTACGGTGACGACATCGAGGTTAATGGAGGGCCTGCAGTACCAATGGAGCACAGCGTTTGGCATCCTGCAGATTGGCGAGGCTGTGAAGAGACTCTTCTCGGAACTCCTGGATAGATGCAAGGGCGTGCCTTGGCCCGAGATAGCGGGGATTCGTGACCATATGCATACCAGTACCACAACAACGATCTTATGAAGCAATGGAACACTATCTGGAAGAACATTCCCATACTCAGGCAGAGATGTCTGAAAATCAGACGGGATCTCGAATCCAAACAGGAAGACGACTGATTCATGCAATCGCCTATGTTTCCCTTCTGAAGGCTTGCGCTGTCTCCCCAGGAAGTACTCGTCTGGCTCCCCGAAGGAGTTGGCTATGGCCTGGTCGTCATTTATGTGGAGTCCGAAGTCAGCTATGTATACAGTGGACGGGTATCAGGATAAGTCGTCGATCGTGAGGAGTTCGTCCATTTGTATCGATTTAAAGGAGTGGAAGATGCTCTGGATGGTATCGAAGTTTTCCGTTAGACTATATCGGATGTATGTGTCGGTACAGTCGTGGAAGACGTTGTAGGTCTAGAGGAGTCGAGGCATTCCTTGCAGACACGGATTCTTCGATGATGGCCGTGTTGGAGCCTGTGAACCCGTTTCACCGGCTTTCCGACGACCCTTCCCATCGGAGTATTCGTTATTACAGACGAACTTGTTTCTGATCAGCTGTACGTCTTTCCATCGGCCCAGGGGAAGTCCTTCCACTCGCCTTCCCTGAGTAGGTATTCCGTCGCGGTCATCAGGAATCTCGCCTTCTCATGGCAGTCCTCTGGGCCCCATGGGCAGTTCCAGAACATGCTTCCGAACAAGTACGACTGTGCGAACGATGTCCAGGAGTCGAAGGCCTCCATGCATCCGTCGGCGATCCGGTCGAGGAATTCCCAGGCCTCGTCCTCGGTGATGTACCCCATGAAGTATCCCCAGCGGGTGACGTTGGCCGCCCTGCCGAGGTCCCATCCGCGTAGCATCTCCTGATCGAACTGTCCAAGGTACATCTCGGTGAACAGGTATCTGGAGTTGGACATGATGATCTCATCTCTATCCATGTCGTCGGTGAGGAGATCCTGGGCGGAGCCGCCAATCTCGATAACCTCGAGGTTAGCCGCGTAGTCCGCCGTGCTCCCGCTCTGAATCAGATCCGTGAGCACGCCAATCAGGTCGTCCCTGCCTCTGACGTTCCAATCCCCCAGTATGGCCTCGACCATTTCCCTGTTCCCGTCGTTCCTCGGTCCGATATCGAGGCCGTCGAGGCTGTGGCCGTTGAGCGTGGACACGATGCCCGAGAGAAGCACTCCGAACCTGCGCATCCCCTCCTGGTCGACCGGGCGCGGTTTCCTTTCGTCCAGCTGCTCCAAT
>OJMH01003817.1_pt1 | contig 10717 bp, 9 predicted proteins | sample 1597111 | NCBI WGS metagenome assembly OJMH01 (sample SAMEA2452115, study PRJEB22498) | human gut metagenome
TCTTCCTAAGGATGACCGCGGACAGCATGATGGGGTTGTACTTCTCCCCGTCGATCTCCACCTCGTAATCGGTTCCCATCTGCCTCTTGATGGAGGTGATGATCCTCTCTGGCGGATACATCATTGCCATGTCCTTCGCGGGTGATCCCACGATGATCTCGCCGTTCTCGTTGAAGAGGATGACGGACGGTGTTGTGTCCTCCTGTTCGAAGTTCTTCTCAACAACCGGGTCCCCATCCTCGTCGATATAGGCAAGGCACGAGTAGGTCGTACCAAGGTCGATACCGATGCAGTAGTCTGTCATTCTTCTTCCTCCTTGTTGTTTCCAGTCGTGTTGTCGACCGCCGGATCCTCACCGGCAGGTTCGGAATCTGTTTCCGAAATTGTTTCCGAAGTCGTTTCGGCCGCCTCGGCCAACTTGGGGTCGAACTTGTAGACAGTGACCTTCTCCTTGAGGAGGACCTTGTCTCCCATCTTGTACCCGTCGGATAGCCTCTCGGCGATCATGCCGTCCTTGTCCGCCTCGCCGGTCGGCACGACGCCGACGATGCGATGGTGGAGCGTGTTGAGCCTGTCGTAGGGGAAGGCGCCGATGAACACGCCGCCGTCCGTGAGGATGTTCTCCATATCGACGCTGTATGCCTCGAAACTGGAGAGCACCGTGTCTGCGCTCAGGTCGTTGATACGCCCCCTCATTCCCTGGCAGAGTTTGAAGAAGTCCTCTCTCATCACTGAGACGGCCTCCATTGTCTTCACCAGGGCCTTGTAGCCGGTCTCGGCGTCCCGTTTGGATACAGCCGCCGTGACCGATTTGAACTGCTCTCTCGTGGTCATGTACTGAGACATGTCCGGAAGCTCAGGTTCTGCCTCCTTCAGGTCCTCCAACAAGAACCTGATTCTGATGAGCTCGGTCTCCAGGTCCTTGATGGAAGTCCGGAGGTCGAACCCGTCCTCTTCGAGCTCGGTGGCCGTCTGGGGCTCCACGAACTCCTCCTCGGTCTCATACTGCTCCTCTTCCTCGTACTCCCCCTCCTCGCTCTCCTGCTCCTCCTGGGGCTGGAAACCGTTGATGAGGAAGTTCTTCAGTTTGTTCTCGTTCATCACTGTTCCTCCCTGTTGAGAAGCCAAATGAACGGGTCTTCCACCCTCATGGGTGAGACGCCCCTGGGCAGGCTGCTTCCAGTGGGGTTGCAGCCCAGAGCGGACACCGCGAAGAAACAGTGTTCCCTGAACCCGTTCACGAGCTGGATGAAGTTGTCTCCCAAGCACCTGCGGAGGTACTCCTCCAGTTCAGCATCGATCTGGTCGAAGTTCTCCTTGTCGAACACACCGTGCTCGCGAGGGATGAGGAGGGATGAGTTTGGTCCGAACAGGACCTTGTCCTCCTCCTCGTTCTCCGGAGACTTGAAGAGTACGTCGCTCTTAGTCAGGCACACGGCGAGGGGGATGTCGATCTTCTCCTTGGCCTTCAGCTTCCTGTTGGTGCGAATGATCTGGCAGATGTTGTTCAACATGTCTGATTCGTCCGGGCCCACAGACGGCTTGTTGTCTACGTGTATCCTCTGGTTGATGTAGCGGACCTGCAGGGGGTCCACCAGGTACACGATGCCGGCGGCATTGGAGATGAATGAGTTGAGGCTGAGAGCCATCATCCTGTCGGTGGACGTCAAGTCCTCGCCCGCGGTGTCGAAGAACGCGAAGGTGAACACCTTTGGCTCCTTGGTGTCGAACATCCTCAGGTAGTAGATCAGGGGCTCCCTGCTCTCATCCGAGACGTCGAAGGAGCGTGTTGGGGGCAACTTGCGCTTTTCCTCGAAGAGCCTGCGGTAGTACATGTCCCTGTACTTCAGGGTCGTGCTGTCAGTGGCTGCGTTGAGCACGCCGTTGAACTCCTTGGAGACGTAGTTCTTCAACTGGTTGATCAGAACGGCTATGTAATGACTCTTCCCGACCCCCTTGGGCCCGAGGATGACAAAGATCCTGTTGCCCTCATCCTCCGCGCCGGGCGGGATGATGTTGTGACAGACTGGGCACACTCTGGTGTACACCGGCCTCTTGCAGACGTCGCAGAGTCCGTTTGCGTTACGGATGATGTGCTGCTTGGCGATCACTGCGTCGGGACCGTTGGGATCCTTGCCGTAGAACAGGCTCTTCTCGTAGTCGATCTCGTTCTGGCCGTCCGCGGTGACGTACTTCGCCGCGTCCGCGCTCCTGGTGCTGGATGCGGTGGCCGCGAAGGTCCTCGCGCAGGTCTGGCCCGAGCAGATGTAGTGTACCTGGGACAGGTCCACCTTGGCGAAGCAGTACGGGCAGATGTACTCCTTGGACGGTTCCCTGGAAGTCTCCTTCTGTTTCCTGGCCATCTCATCCCTCCCTGTAGAGCGGGTGCACGAACCTGTAGTCGAAGTAGTCGGCGTCGTTCTCCAGGAACAGCCTGCACCTCTTCACGTCCTCTATGTTCCCGCGGGCCTCGATCACGCCGCGGCCGTTCTGCAGAGGCACCGGTCCCCCGGACCTCCAGACGACCTCGCCGTCGGTGCGCTTGAGCGGTATCCCGGTGGATGTCTGCACGAGCATCATGGGCGGGAGCTCGTAGACGCCGGGCTCGGTGGAGACCTCGATGTCGGCGCCGCCGCGCACGCGCTTGGCGGTGTAGCGGACCTTCTTGCTGTCGCCGGAGTTGATGTCCACGGCGATGCCCCTGGACGGGCGCATCTCGTTGCCGAGCATGTACACCGCGAAGATGTTGATGCACTTCTTGCGGGCCTTGCCCATCGGGATGCGGATCTGCTTGTCCTCCATGTACTCCTCGCGGCGCACGGTGACGATCTCCGCATCGATGTCGTCGAGGCTCCTCGCCTCGGTACCGTTGGAGATGACGAGCTTGGCCTCCACTGCGTCCGCCGGCCATCCCATGGTGATGACGCAGTCCTTGTTGCTCAGGACGCACTCCACGTCCCTGAAGGGCTTGAGGTTGGCCACCAGGGTCTCCGTCCCGCGGATGCCGACGCGGCCGCGCGGGATGATCGGGTAGATGTACTGGACGGCTCCGTCGGGGAGCGCGAACTTGACCCCGTCGGAGTATTCGGCGATCGGCTTGATCTCGGTCATCCAGGCCTTCACGTCCTCCATGCTGACCATGCTGCCGGAGATGGCGATCTTCTTGGGGGACGAGTACAGGAGGACGCGCTCGGTGGTGCTCCACTTGGCGGTGTAGGTGCCGTCCGTCTTGTTCCACTTGATCTTCATGTCGCGGACGGGCTTGGGGGCATCGACGGTGGTCTCGCTGAACACCACGCCCTGGGAGCGCTCGACCTTGTTGCGGCCCTCGTACTCCGCGACGAACAGGTAGTAGTACTTCTTGCCCCCGACCAGGCCTATGTCGTCGTAGACGGTCTGGCCGTTGAGGGCGATCTCGGTGCCCACGGAGGACGAGTCCTTGCCGTCCGACCTCCAGAGCCTCACGCGGGAGGCCCCGCGGGGCTTCTCGTACATGATGCGCAGTCCGCCGTCGATGGGCTCGATGTTGACCTTGTCGACCTCGGAGATGGTCATCACGGGGCCGATGTGGGCGCCCTCCTTCGAGAGGATGCCCCAGCGCTTGGAGTAGACCGAGTAGTAGTACTCCACGCCAGGTTCCAGGGTCTTGTCCACATAGACGGTTGTGGGGACCTCTGCCAGCGGACGGGTGTCATCGCTGATCCTGGGCAGTGAGTTCTTTTCTCTGTAGATGCAGTAGGTGACCCCCGTCGCGTCGGCTGGGGCCATGAACTTGATGGTGAACGACCTGTCGCCCAGTTTCCCATAGGCGTCGGCGGGACCCATGGGCGGGTCCTCCCTGAGCTTGGACTTGGCGATCGGATGATCGGGGCACAGTTCCACTGCAGCGACGTACATCGCCATGCGCTGGGGCTTGCTATCGGCCAGAGAGGCCTTCTTGCAGTAGATCTCCGCCGAGTTGTAGCGGTTCACGCAGTCCCCGTACTTCTGTCTCAGCTCCAGGTCGTCGTTGAGCGCGTCTGGATACTGTTCGACAAGGCTCTCGCAAGCTGACTTGGCCTCGGTGTAGCGTCCCTTGGAGTAGGAGTCCATTATCAGCTTCCTGATGGTGGCCATGTTGTTCTTGGCCTTCTGGAGCTCCAGCTCCATGCCTGTTATGCCGTTGTATCCCGAATAGGTGTCCTTCAGCTGGACCAGGGATTTTTCGGCCTTGCCGACCTTCCCCTTCTGCATGTTCATGCGGAAGTCCAGGGCGAGCCTCTCGGCCTTCTGCATGCCCTCCTTGAAGTTGAAACCACACTTGACGCAGATCTGGTTCCTGGACAGCTGTGCGGTTCCGCATGCCGGGCACACGGTCTTGAAATTCTTGCCGCATGCCGGGCAGAACACCGTGTTGGGTCCCGCAGGCACCATGTTGCCGCATTCGGGGCATCTGATCATGGTGCTCTCTGCATCGGAGAAGTTGGCCGCCAGCTTCTTCTTATAGCAGAAGGACTCGAGGATCAGGATGGCCATCTCGGAGTCGATGTCCTTGGTCAGATGTGCGTTCAGCAGTTCATCGACGTACTTCCTGGTGATCTGCCTGGTGTACTCCTGCTCTATGGTGTCCATAACGGGTACCAGGGCGCGGTTGCACTTCCCGTAGGCGATCAGCGTGGACAGCTCCTTGTCCGGTTCCAGGACGAGTTTTACACTCCTCATGGCCTGGATGTAGGAGTCCTGCTCCGGCAGGAAGTCCGGACGGACGCTGTTGACCCTCTTGTCACAGACCTCGAACGCGTTCCTTATCTGGGAGAACGAGCTGCCGTCGCTGAGAGGACTCAGGTCGATTTCCAGGTTGGGATGTCCGATCAGTGTGTTGAGCATCTCGATCGGGGTGTAGGCGTCGACGGATCTGAGTCCCTTGTATGCGTTCAGGACCTTCTCGCTGGCGGGCTTGGGGGGTGCACCCTCCTTGATGCCCGCTAGTTTGAGTATATCGTTCTTTGTGATGCTCTCCCAGTGCAGTTTCTTGGTGTAGGAATCGGCGACACCCGGTGGAGCCAGATAGGTTCCGTCCGAGAGTATTATGCAGTCCATCCTGAGCTTCTGGGCCTTGCCCTTGAGCACGGACTGGGCATCGGAGAACTCCTTCCTCTTCAGGACAGGGTCCTTCATCACTCTCTCCATGTCGGAGGTCATCTCGACCAGGCGCTCGGATTTGAAGCGCTGCTCGGTGTCGTTCTGCTTGTTCCTGCTGTCGTTGGCCCACTTGCCGCGCTTCGCCTCTATCTTCTTGAGGATGGACTCGGTGCTGTAGGAGGATTCCTTCAGCGGGTTGAGCCCGAGCAGCTGGCAGTAGTTCTGTCTTGAAGCCAATTCCCTCAACCTCATTCGCGGGACTGCATCCTGGTGGACTGCCTCACGGCGAGCCCGGTTCCGCCCTCGCGGACGGACAGGCCCATGCTGCCGGAGGAGATCGCGGTGGCGATGGTTCCGAAGGTGTCCCCGAGCCTGTCGATGGTGGTGAACAGCGCTCCGTCGTCGACGGTGGCGATCTGCCTGAGGAAGGAGGTGTCCGCCTCCCCGAGGCCGACCGCGATGATCGTGATGTTGTCGTTCCTGCATCCGATGGCCTGCTCGACCGCGCGGTCCCTCTTGCCCCAGATGCCGTCGGTGAGGACGACGATGATTCCCACGCCCGGCTTCGAGCCGAGCATGGAGCGGGCGGTGTCGAGGGGGCTGGCGTCGGTTCCCCTGCCGACCATCTTGACCTTGAGCTCGTCGATGGACGCGAGCACGGCGCGCGGGTCGTTGCTGAGCTCCTGGACGACCTTGATCTTGTCACCGAACCCGATGAGCGAGAAGTAGGTGTCATCGTTCTGCAGGGTGTTGACGAAGTCGCGGATGGAGGCCTTGGCGCGCTCGATGGGCTCGCCGTCCATGCTCCTGGACAGGTCGACGCAGATGGCGATGTTCTTGAGGATGCACTCGTCGCTGCGCCTGTTCTTGGGGCTGCCGCCCATCCATCTGATGTCCTCGTCGATCGGCTGGGCCTCCACGGTGAGGGGCTCTCCGTCCTGGTAGGCTGCGATGTTGACCACGCCGTTCTGATCGTAGTTGTACTCGATGTCGACGTTGAGGCCCTGTCCGTTGTTGTAGAACCCGGTGATGACCACCTTGGCGAGGACGTTGCAGTCCAGGGGCATCCTGGACTCGCCCTGCAGGGTGTAGACCTCGATCCTGTCGGTCATGTTGCCCTTCTTGATGGTGAACTGCCTGCTGGCGGTGCACGGGACCTTGGAGTTCTTCTTGATGATGATCTCGTTGACGAACTTGGATCCGTCGGGGGAGACCGAGAGAGCTCCGAGGGAGTGGGCGGTGACGTCGATGACGGTCATCTCGGCCCTGAGGCCGGTGGCCTTGCTGTTGTAGAGCTCGCTGACGATGGCGGCTCCCTTTGCGACGGCCAGGTCGGTGTCGCTGTGGGCGATGACCTCTCTTCCGGTCAGGTCCTTGAGGAACCTGGCTACTGAGGGCATCCTGGTGGATCCTCCGACCAGGAGAATCTCGTCGATGTCGCTCCATGACATGTTTAGGTCGGAGATCAGGTCCATGCAGACGTCCTTGGTCGCAGCGAGAAGGTGTTCGGTCATCGACTCGAACTCGTCCCTGGTGAGTGTGTATTTGGCGCTGTATCCGTCGTAGTTCAGGGGGATTGTGACGCTCTCGGCGATGGACAGCGTTTTCTTGTATCCCTCGGCAGCCACGATGAGTTCGTTCTTGGTGGGCAGGTCGTCCCTTGGGTCCACATCGTACTCATCTATGAACTGGTCGCACACGTACTTCACGATGGCCGCATCCCAGTCCTTTCCGCCGAGGATGTGATTGCCTTCCGTTCCGACGACCTCGATGTTACCCTTGCTGATTCTGACGATGGTGACATCGAAGGTTCCTCCTCCGAGGTCGTAGACCATGACGGTCTTATCGGCAGAGTGCTTGTAACCGTATGAGATTGCGGCCGCGGTGGGCTCGTTGATGATCTTGGGCACCTTGATTCCACAGGATTCGCCAGCGCGGATGGTGGCTGTTCTCTGGAAGTCGTTGAAGTAGGCGGGGACCGTGATGACCGCTTCCTCAATCTTCTCCCCAGTAGCCTTCTCAGCGTCCTCTATGAGGTGCTTCAGTAGCATGGCGCTGAGATCCTCGGATGTATAGTCCTTGCCGTTGAAGCTCACGGCGATGGATCCGTCCCCCATGTTCCTCTTGAATGCCGCTGCGTTGACACCTGTTCCGTTGGACTGCATGTCCTTGGCGTCCTCGCCCACTAGTATGTCGCCGTCGTCGAGGAAACAAATCACAGAAGGTGTGATTTCCTTTCCAAAGGCGTTGGGTATCATAACGGGTTTGTTGGCGTTTCTGTCATATCTTGCGACTGCAGAGTATGTTGTTCCGAGGTCTATCCCAACCTTCATTTCCCATCGAAATTCGTAATGGCATATTATTATAAAAACATCCACACGTGACGTTAATTGACAATACGGATTTCGTAGAAATGTTTTTAACGCGACTTAAGAAAAATGTAGGAAAATTGATTCTACGAAGTTCGTAGTTAATCATTCTGGCTCTCCAATGTGCTCGAGCGCTGTTTCCAGAACGATCTTGACATGATCGTCGCAAAGCGAGTAGTAGATGGATCTGCCCTCCCTCCTGGATGTAACCAGATGAGCATCCCTGAGCATCCTGAGCTGATGGGAGACTGCGGACATGGACATGCCGAGGGTTTCGCTGATGTCGCATACACACATCTCGCCCGCATCGAGAGCCAGCAGTATCCTGACCCTGGTCCCGTCTCCGAAAATCTTGAAAAAATCCGCAAGACGATCAATCCTCTCCGACTCGGGTATGAAGTCCCTGGCATGTGCTACAGCATCCGAATGGACCTCGTGCGCTTCGCATACTATGTCGTTGTCCCTGTCCATCTCAGTTGTGCTCCTTTATGCGGAAGAACATGACAATCATGATGATGACGGCCACTAGTGCCACCACTCCCGCCACGGCTCCGATGACCGTGATGTAGTCGGGAAGGAGTACTACGGCGAAAGACAGAATGATGAGAATGGTCGCCAGTACGACGGCCGTCGTCACCAGTGGTCCTTTGATCATGAATCCCAAATCGTATTCATAATTCTAAAAGGGCTCGGTTGCCCTCTTCGAGGGTGGTATGGGTGTGCCAGACGTCGATTCAATCCCTTGATTCATGGCACACATCAAATACACACAGCGGGATGTGGTCGTCATGACCGATCCGAACCAGCTCTGCGAGATGGCAGTCTCACTGTATCAGACTGATCCAGAGAGGGCCTATGCGCTCTTCGTCGAGGCGGCCCAGCAGGGCTTTCCTAACGCATTTTTCGGCATGGCTGAGATGAAGATGGCCGGGACAGGAACCGAGAAGGACCCAGATGGCGCGGTGGAACTGTACACCCTCGCGGCCGAGGCTGGTCACCCGCCATCCATGTACCGTCTCGGAGTGTACTACTCAGGAAATGTGGGGAAGGAGGACCCGGATAAGTGCAGATTCTGGTTCGAGTGCGCTGCCGAGGCGGGGATGGCCCAGGCATATCCGGAGATTGCGGGCATCTACCTGTACGGATACGGGACACCGCAGGATACGGCAAAAGCATACCACTGGTACAGGAGGGCTGCCGACGAGGGGGATCCATTATCGATGTTCAAGGTCGGCTATATGTGCTCTGAGGGGGTCGGTACGCAGAAGGACATGGATGAGGCTATCCGTATGTTCCGCATGTCGGCCGTTGCCGGTGTACCAGAGGCCATGTTCAAGATGGCCACCCTGGCCAGGGATGGAGTCATAGCCGGGGGTTCGAAGACCGCTTTCACATGGTACAGGTCCGCGGCGGACGTTGGCTTCCCGCCAGCGATGTTCAATCTCGCGACAATGTACTACGAGGGCGACGGGACCGACAGGGATCTGAGTAAAGCGTTCGACCTCTACAGCAGGGTTGCGGAGACAGGAGACGGCGACGCGCTGTTTATGGTTGGGAGGATGTACTTCGAGGGTCTCGGAGTGGAGAAGGATCAGGGAAAGGGTTTCGAGTTCTTCGGAAGGGCTGCGGCCGCCGGGAACAGGCTCGCCATCCAGCTTATGGATGACATCCGTCGTAGGCAGAACACGCAGCTAATCCATATCGACGGAAGCTGAATCACTCCTCGACGGGAACGAACTCGGACTTGGGCTCGCCGCAGATGGGGCAGCACCAGTCGTCGGGGAGGTCCTCGAATTTAACGCCCTCGGCCTCCTCGTCATAGATGTGTCCGCAAAGGGGGCATCTGTATTTCATAAACGGCGTTATCTTATGCCTCTATTTTAAACTATCTGAATAAAGACTCCCCATCCAGAACAACCCGGGCTGGATGGGAAGGGATGTAAGGTCGGAGGATTCACTCCCCCGATTGTTTAGGTTCTCAGTTCTTCTTTCTGCAGCAATCGCATCCCCCCTCGTCAATGGTCACGTTGATGTGGGATCTGGAGCCGCAGTTGTTGCAGCCCTTGCACCCGCAACTGCTGATGCCTTTCTTCCGCTGGTAGATCATGTATGACACAGATGCGATCACCAGGAGGACGATCGCCGCGCCGACGATGAGGTCGTTGCTCATGCCTTCATCTCCTCATCGGCATCGTACTCGTCCCTGCCCTTCAGCTGTTTGAACGGGTCCTTGGCCCACAACAGGTAGATGATGATGGCCAGCACTACTATCGCGGCGATGGTGCTTCCAATCGGTGCCGTCTGTTCGACCAGTGTGCCGTCGATGGTCAGCGCATTCCAACCTCCGATGAAGCTGGTGAAGCCGTAGATGATCAGTGCGACAGCATAGGCCAGCAGGCACTGGTACAGCACAGCCATCCCCGTGTCCCTCCATCTGCCGAGTTCTCTATGCATGGCACCGATGGCTGCGAAGCAGGGGGCACAGATCAGGTTGAAGGCCAGGAAAGACAGTCCGGCGGACTTGGTGAGCATGGACGAGAGGACGACCTCCAATCCCTCCCCGTTGTCCCCAGCCTCGATTCCGAACAGTGTTCCGAACGTGGCGATGACATTCTCCTTGGCGATGAGTCCGGTGATGGTTCCGACGGTGAGTTCCCAGTTGTCCCCCCATCCGAGCGGAGCGAAGATGACGCAGACGGCCTCACCGAAGGCGGCGAGGATCGATGTGGCGTCTCCGGTGTTGTCACCGATGTACTCCAGCCCGGGGCTGTAGCTCGCTAGGAACCACAGGATGATGCTGGACAGCAGGATGATCGTTCCGGCCTTCTTGCAGAAAGCCCATCCCCTGTCGAGGGTTCCCTTGATGATGTTGGAGGCGTTTGGGATGTGGTATGGGGGTAGCTCCATGATGAAGGGGGCAGGGGTGCCGGAGAGGCTCCTCAGCTTCTTCAGGATTATTCCAGAGACCAGCACCATCACGATGCCCATAACGTAACAGAACACAGCGACCAGTCCGTTTCCGGGGAAGACGGCGCTCGTGATCATGGCGATGACCGGAAGCTTGGCACCGCAGGGGATGAAGGTTGTTGTCATGGCGGTGATACGCCTGTCCCTCTCGCTCTCGATGGTCCTTGAGGCCATGATCCCGGGGACTCCGCAGCCGGTTCCCACGAGCAGGGGGATGAGGGTCTTTCCGGACAGACCGAAGTGCCTGAAGACGCGGTCCA